>Ga0308398_1000241_pt1 | contig 36505 bp, 32 predicted proteins | sample Hotspr20SampleT9_FD_202360 | JGI IMG/M metagenome (GOLD analysis project Ga0308398, IMG submission 202360) | Hot spring phototrophic mat microbial communities from Mushroom Spring, Yellowstone National Park, Wyoming, United States - 20051001_T9 ...
CGTGTGCTTGGCTTGGTCGCGTTGACGCTCCTGACGGGCGCGCTGGGCTTCGACGCGCTGGCGATGCGCGGGCGGAGCGCGGCGCCGTTGCGGGGGCAGGCGGCGCAGGTCCACCTGGCCCTCACGCGCGTCGCCCTGGGGCTGTTCGTGCTGGCTTCTGGGCTAGAAGCGGTCGCCCAATGGATAAGCGGTGGGCTTGCTGCCCGCGCGGTCGGCTTGTTCGTCGCTCGGCTCGCCTTGGCCGGGGTGACTGCCTTTGCCTTATCGAGCAAGCCTGCGCTGGCCTTGAGCGGCGCTGCGCTGCTCATGCTGACGCGCAGCCTGGACAGCCGCAGCGCCGAGCTGCCCGAATGGGCGCTGCCGGTGGCGGCGGACTGGTTGCACCTGACGGCCGCAGCGTTCTGGCTGGGCGGCGTGGCTTACCTGGTGTTGGTGCTCGTCCCGCTGGCGCTGCGCCATCGGCTGATCGGCGCGCTGGGTGCAGCCGTCGAACGCTTCTCGCCGCTGGCCGTCGCAGCAGTAGCGATGGTCGGCTTGACCGGCCTGATGCAGAGCGCCAACTTCCTGAGCGGCTACGAAGATTTGACAGGCACGGCCTACGGCCAAGCGCTGCTGGCCAAGAGCGGTGGGTTCGTCGTCCTGATCATGCTTGGTGCTTTCCATCAATTTGTGATCGGGCCGCGGTTGCGCCTCTGGCGCGCCCGCGCCGCACAAGCAGAAGACGCAGCGCGGCGCTTCCGCATTAGCCTAGCCATCGAGGCGCTTCTGGGCCTGGGGGTGCTGTCCGCAGCGGCGGCCATGACCGTCCTGCCGCTGCCGGCTGCCACCCCTTGAGCAGGATGTGCTCGCCCGTCGCTATTGTTGTCACATGATTCACTACGACGTTCGCCGCTTCGCCTCGGTCCCGTCCACAATGGACATCTGCCGCCAACTGGCCGAGCAGGGCGCGCCGGAGGGCGTGGTGGTGGTGGCCGACGCGCAAATGGCGGGGCGGGGGCGCGCCGGTCGCGCCTGGTATTCCCCGCCGGGCCAGGCGATCTATCTGTCTTTGCTCTTGCGTCCCTCCCTAACCGCACGCCGGCTGAGCTGGCTGACCATGATCGGCGCGCTCGCCGTGCTGGACGCGCTGGATGCGCTGGGCGTCCCGTCAAGCCGCGCAGGCTTAAAGTGGGCCAACGACGTGCTGCTGGACGGCAAAAAGGTGGCCGGCATCCTGGTCGAAGCAGCGCTCACCGCCGACCGCTTGGATTACGCCGTGCTCGGCGTTGGCTTCAACGTCAACACTGACTTTGGGGACGCGCCAGAGGCGGTTCGCGCCCAGGCGACGTGCGTGCGCCAGGCAATCGGATGCGCGATGGACCTGAGCAATGCGCTTGACCTGCTGTTGGCCGCCTTGGCCAAGCGCTATGCGCAGTTGCCGGCCTCGCCGCTGCCCGCGTATGTCGCCAGGTTGGAGACGCTGGGCCGGCCGGTGCGCCTGCGCGTCGGCGATGAAGAAGTCGTCGGCGTGGCCGAGCGCGTCGAAGAAGACGGCGCATTGGTGGTGAACACGTCGTCTGGCCTGCGCCGCGTCACCTTCGGCGACCTGCTGGACAGGTGTGTTCACAGCTAGAGGCGGCAGCTTGGTTGGGCGACGGCAATGCCGTTGCCTATCCTCTGTGGAGTGAATGTTGCCAATTGGCAGCCTGCAAGCTGACGCTCAGAAATGAGACAGGGTCGGGGGCTGCCTGCGTGACTCCGCAGCGCTTACGGGTGAGCAGCCTCCTTGCCCCTGCGCCTGAACACACCCACGGCATACGTTGGCCGCGATGAACAGATACAATAGCCCCATACACGACGGCATGGAACGAGCAAGCGGCATCCTGCTTCATCCCACTTCACTGCCCGGTCGTTTCGGGATCGGCGATCTGGGCAGTGAGGCCTATCGCTTTGTAGATGCGCTGGTCGAGATGGGCCAAAAGCTCTGGCAGGTCTTGCCGCTTGGCCCGACCGGTTACGGCGATTCTCCTTATCAGTGTTTCTCCGCCTTTGCCGGCAATCCGCTGTTGATCAGCCTCGATCGCTTGGCTGAGGAGAACGCGCTGTCGCCAGATGACCTCAAGAACATTCCATCGTTCCCTGCTCATCAGGTGACATACGGTGAGGTGATCGAGTACAAGCAAGCGCTGCTGCACCGCTCGTACATTCACTTCATGCAATATGCCTCAGCCGAGCAACATCAAGCCTTTGAGTCGTTCTGCGCGGAGAACGCTGCCTGGCTGGATGACTACGCCCTCTTCATGGCCTTAAAAGCAGCTCACAAAGGCGAAGCGTGGACGGCTTGGCAGGACGACGTAGCGCGCCGCACGACAATTGCGCTCTCGCGCACCAAGAGCCAACTCAGCGACGTCATCCAGAAGCAGAAATACTTCCAGTTCCAGTTCTTCCGTCAGTGGCATGCGCTTAAGCGTTACGCGAATGAGAAGGGCATTCGGCTGATCGGCGACATTCCGATCTTTGTGGCATTCGACAGCGCAGATGTATGGGCAAACCGCGAGCTGTTTCGCCTCGACCGGCGCGGCAATCCTGAAGTCGTAGCGGGGGTGCCTCCTGATTACTTTAGCCCCACCGGCCAGCGTTGGGGGAATCCGATCTACCGCTGGGACGTGATGGCGAAGGATGGCTATCGTTGGTGGATCGCGCGTTGTCGCGCTGCGTTTGCGATGTTTGACTACGTGCGGATTGACCACTTCCGCGGCTTCGAGGCGTACTGGGAAGTGCCGGCCAGTGAGCCAACTGCTGTCAACGGCCGCTGGGTCAAGGGCCCGGGCAAGGCGTTATTCCAGGCCATCCAGGACGCGCTGGGGCAATTGCCGATCATTGCCGAGGACTTGGGGATCATCACGCCGGAGGTGAAGGCGTTGCGCGATGCACTTGGCTTTCCAGGGATGCGCGTGTTGCACTTCGCCTTCGTCGCGGATGCCTCTTCTGAGTTTCTGCCGCATAACTACGTGCGGAACACGGTGGCCTACGCCGGCACGCATGACAACGACACCACGATTGGGTGGTTCGAGAAGCTCGACCCTGTCACGCGCCAGCAAGTGTTGGATTACACCGGCAGCGACGGCAGCCAGATTCACTGGGACCTCATCCGCTTGTTGCTGATGTCTGTGGCCGACACAGTGATCCTCACCCTCCAAGACGTGATGGGGTTGGGCAGCGAGGCGCGGATGAACTTCCCAGGCCGCGCCGAAGGCAACTGGCAATGGCGGTTCACCTGGGATCAGTTGACGGACGAAGCGCAGGCCCGCCTGCGCAAGCTCACCGCCATCTACGGCAGGTGCAATTGAGCGACGCCGGCTCGTCGCGCCAAGTGCGCAGCCCGCGCACGGCACTCCGCGATCAATCCCATCTCGTCCAGGCCAACCATGCGCTTGTGGCGCATGACCAACCTGCCGTCAATGATCACTGTATCCACGTCGCTTCCCCGGACGTTATAAACGATGGACGCCAGGACGTTGCCCACCGGCTGAATGTGCGCAGCGTCAAAATCCAGCAGCACGATGTCGGCTTTCTCGCCGGCGGCCAGGGATGCGCTGCTGGCCATCGCAAGCACGGTTTGTGGCGGCAGGAGGCCGGCATCGTGCATCACGGCGCGTTGCAAATAGGCTGCCAGCCGCATGGTCTCGAACATGTCCTGGCCGTCGTTGCTGGCCGGCCCATCGCTGCCCAGCAATACTTCAACGCCGGCAGCGAGCAAATGCGGGATCGGCGCCACCCCTGATCCCAAGATCATGTTGGCTGCCGGGCAGTGCACTACGGCTGCGCCGCGCTCGGCGATGCGCGCGATTTCCTCGTCGCTCAGCCAGACGCCGTGCACAAGCTGGAAGTCGGCCCCCAGCACGCCCAGTTGGTCGAGCCAGAGCACAGGTGGCAGACCTATCTCCTCTCGCGTCATGGCTACCTCGGCTTGGGTTTCGCTGACGTGACAGTGGGTGAGCGCCCCGTATCGTCGCGCGAGCGCGCTGGTGCGCTGGAGCATCTCTGCCGAACAGCGCCAAGGGACGAGCGGGCCGTTGGCAATTTGAATGCGCCCTTCGGCTGCGCCATGCCATTCAGCGAACAGGCGCTCCAGGTCGGCCAGGATGTCCGCCGGCGCTTCGGCGTATGTGCCGCGATCCGCCCATGCGCGCGCCAATACCAGCCGCGCACCCAACGCCTGAGCCGCTTCGAGCACCACATCGGTATGTCGGCGCGAGAGTGGCACCTTGTGATGGTCAACGATGGTCGTCGCTCCGCCGCGGATCGCTTCCACCAAGCCCAGCGTAGTTGCCAGGCGAACATCCTCGACGTCCATCGCGGCCTGTAACTTCCAGATACAGCCCTTCAACCAGTCCAGCAACGGGCGGCCAGCGCTATAGCCGCGCATGAACGTCTGTTCCAGGTGGGTGTGGGCGTTCACCAGGCCGGGCAGGATGACCTTGCCGGCTGCGTCCAGCACTTCGCGCGCTGCGGCGCGCGCGTCGTCGCTGGGTGATCCGGCGCCAACGGCTGTGATTTGTGTCCCATGGATCAGCACGTAGCCGCGCGGGATCACCTGGCCAGCGCTCACCAGCGTTGCGTCACGGATCAGCAGTCCCATTAGGCCAGCCACCCGCTGACCACTGCGTAGCCGAGCGCGCTCGAAGCCGGCACCAACAGGTTATCCAGACCGAACGGGCTAATCGCCTCGGCCAGGGTGGCCAGGAGCGCCAAGATCAGGCTGGCAGAGAACGCTGCGTCGGGCGATGCGCCAAAGGCGAACAGCGTAGCGAATACGCTGATCAGCGAGCAAAGCAGCATGGTGATTGACCCCTCTATGCTGCGGCGCGCCCCAAAAATGATGTAGTGCCGACGCCCATATCGCCTGCCGATGGTGGCAGCGAACGCATCACCCCACGTCATGGGCATGAGCGCGGCCACCATGAACCCCTTGTTGACGTCGAAGAACAACAGAATAATGGCCAGGAACGCCAGCGGGAAGTACACCGTGCCCAGGTTGGACTTATCCGCCGACTCCATCGCCGTGAACAGATTGCGTCGGTAAGAGATGTAGTTAAGCACGATGAACGCCGCTGGCGGGATGATCGCAAACCACTTGTTGGTGAATAGCGCCGCGGTGCCCCATGCCCACATGCCAACGCTGATATGCACCACCTTGCGGGTGAATGCCACCGGTAGCCGAAACGCGCGCCGCAAGCCCTCTGCGATCCCCAACACGGCGAACACGTAGATGAACGAAAGCAGAACAGCGCCCCAGTTTGACATCTTGGGTGGTCTCGCAGCAGCTCAGGCAAGGGTGTTGTTGGCGAGCGCGTCCTCGCTCAGGCCGTATAGTCGGTCTAGGCTAAGCTCTGGTGCGACGGTCTCTGTAGAGCGCAGTGTGAGCGCTGCGGCACGCACGCCAAGCTGGAGCGCGTCGCTGATCGGCATGTTATTCAAGTATCCGAAGATCATCATAGCGGTCAATGCGTCACCGGCGCCGGTGGTGTCCACGATGTTGACCCGCAGCGCGGGAAAGTGGCCACTCTCGACAGCAGTGGCGTAACAAGCCCCGCGCTCTGCCTGCGTGATCACGGCGATTTGCACGCCGGCGGCCACCAATTGGCGCGCTGCCTGTAGCGCTTCGGCAGGGGAGCGAATCGGCGCGCAGCGCAGCAGTTCTTCGGCTTCGGTCAGGTTGGGCGTGACGATGTTTATCAGAGAGAGATAAGGCCGCAGCCGGCTGGCCAGCATGGCGGATGTAGGGTCTACGCAGAGCGGCTTGCCATACTCGCGGACCAGGTGGATGGCCTCGCGCAGCGCGGCCTCGCTCAGGTTCATGTCTAGGGCGACCAGGTCGCATGACCGGAAGGCTTCTCTATGCGTGCGTAGATACTCTGGCGTCAAGTGGCGCAGCACGCGCAGGTCGTCCAAGCCCAGGTAGAGGTCTCCCTGTTCATCCAGGGCGGCGAAATAAGTGCCGGTCACTTCATTCTCCACGACCAGCGCGCGCGACGTATCAATCCCTATCTCGGCAGCGCTCTCCAGGATGTTCTCGCCGGCGTAGTCGTCGCCTACGGCTGTGATCAAAGTCACCGGCATCCCCAGGCGGGCCAGGTTCTCGGCGATATTGCGCGCGACGCCGCCGAAGCTGGTGCGCATTGCCGAGGCATTTGATGACATTAACACCGGCGGATGGAGCATGCGGCCTTTGATGTCAAAGTTGGCCGCCCCGATGACGAGCACACCCGTAGCCATGATCTCATTCCTCTTCTCGTTCAAGATGCACTCATCGAATATCGGCCAATCGCCAGGCGATGAGCACAGCGATGGCCGACACGATGGCAAATTCCATCAACACAGTGCGCGTGAGCCGCCCTAACAGATGTTGCTGCGCGATACCCACTGCAGCGTAGAAGATCGTCAGCAGCAAAGCGCCGGCGCTCCACTGGGAGAGGTTACAGTAGTTTAAGGCCCAGATCGCCTGACCAGTTAACCAGCCGGCGATCAAAGCGTAGGGCGCAGCTCGGCGCAAATCTTGGAGCGAGCGGGGGGCGAGCAAGTCAATCGCCAGCGCTGCCGATGCTAGAAATGTGGCCGTCGCGGTGATCGCACTGCGCTCCCGCGTGCTGTAAATCAGCGTAAACAAGACGAAGGCGATCAGATACCCCATTGCGGTGACCGCCACGCGCGCTGGCGCTTCTGGAGATGTCTCAGGAGAGAGCGAGCGGTATACGGCCAGCAGCAACATGCCGAGCGCCAGCGCGCCACCGACCAGCGCCGCTAACCAGCCTGCCCAGGTGGTCAGGCGCGTAAGCAAGATCGCCAACGCCAGCGCCACCAGGCCGGGCGTCACCCAGAAGGGGAAGAGGAATGCGATCCTGCCGGATTGCACTTCGGGGTGTTCGCGGAGGATCCAGTCCGCGCCGGCCACGGTCAGCGCCGGCAGAAACACGATCAACAGCGTATCTGTGCTCAGCGTGATTGATAGCGGCGAGCCGAGAAAGTTCAGCGAGGCGATGCGTGTGGGCAGCTCAACCACCAACAGCAGCACCGGCGCCAGCGCGAGCAGCCCAACCAGGGTCAGGATGCGATTGCCGAAAGTAGACAATCCGTCTTGATGACCGCTCAATCGGTCAGGGGGCACGGGCGAGCCGAGCATGAATGCTTAACATTCTACTCACGACTTAGCCAAGGGGGGCGTTCACGGGCAGGGGCAACGATGCTGCTCCCCAGGGAGCGCTGCTGGGGATGGCATTGGTGAATGCGCCCCCTGCCTCACCCGCTGATGGTAGAATATCTGCGCGTTGGGGCGTCGCCAAGTGGTAAGGCAGCGGACTTTGGATCCGCCATTCGTTGGTTCGAATCCAGCCGCCCCAGCTCCTCAAGCAGCTGGCCAAACTAGGCGACGGTACGTGCGCCCTTCTTACTCCCTTTGCGCAGCCCGACCCTCTTGCGGGTGATGGGTGACAACGCCGCCGCGAGGACCTGATTCACGTGCTCGACGAGCACGAACTCCAGCGATTCGCGCACCTCGGCGGGGAGGTCATCTAGGTCTGGTTGATTGCGCCGGGGGAGGATGATGCGCTTTAAGCCGGCGCGGTGTGCGGCCAGCACCTTCTCTTTTATCCCGCCCACGGGGAGCACCAAACCGCGCAGCGTGATCTCGCCGGTCATCGCTACGTCGGCACAAACCTTGCGCCCAGTGAACAGCGATACCAGCGCCGTGACGATGGTCACGCCAGCAGATGGCCCGTCTTTTGGTTGTGCGCCAGCCGGCACGTGCACGTGAATATCAGATTTGTCAAGCTCTCTGCGATTGATCCCAAGTTCGGTGGCGTGGCTGCGCACGTAAGAGAGGGCTGCTTGGGCGCTTTCTCTCATGATCTCACCGAGCTGGCCGGTGAGCAGAAAGCCCTTCGCGCCCGGCATGCGGGTGGCCTCAACGAAGATGATCTCACCCCCGAAAGGCGTCCAGCTTAAGCCGGTTGCCACGCCCGGTATCTCCGTCCGCTCAACAACCTCGTCATAGAACTTGGGTTTGCCGCGCAGGTCAGCAATGACATCCGGGGTGACGTGAAAAGGCAACGCGGCCTTGCCCTCTGCTGCGCGCGCGACCAATCGGCGGCAGATGCTGCCGATCTCGCGCTCGAGGTTGCGCACGCCGGCCTCGCGCGTGTATTCGCGCACCAGCTTAAGGATGGCGGCGTCGCTGAAGGTCACCTCGCCTGGGCGCAGCCCGTTCTCTTTAAGCTGGCGCGGCACTAAATAGCCATGCGCGATCTTGAGCTTCTCTTGTTCCGTATAACCACTCAACTGGAGCACTTCCATGCGGTCACGCAGTGGGCCAGGGATCGTCTCCAGCGTATTGGCTGTGCAGATGAAAATCGTCTGCGAAAGGTCGAAAGGCGCATCCAAGTAGTGGTCGCGGAATTCGCGGTTTTGTTCTGGATCGAGCACTTCGAGCAGCGCGCTCGCCGGATCGCCGCGAAAGTCGCTGCCCAGCTTGTCCACCTCATCGAGCATGAAGACCGGATTGCGGCTCTCGACGCGGCGGATGCTCTGGATGATCCGCCCCGGCATGCTGCCGACGTAGGTGCGGCGGAAGCCGCGAATTTCCGCCTCGTCGCGCACGCCGCCTAGGCTCATGCGGATGAACTTGCGCCCCATCGCGCGCGCGATGCTGGCGCCGAGCGACGTTTTGCCGACACCAGGCGGGCCGACAAAGCAAAGGATGACCCCTTCACGCTCGCGACGGATCGGGTCTTCGGCCACTTGGCTGATCGAGATGGCATTTTCCTTTGCCGACTCCACCGCCGATTCGCTCGCCTGCAACTCATGCCGGCGTTTGCGAACCGCCAGGAACTCGATGATGCGTTCCTTGATGTCCGGCAACCCATAGTGGTCCTCATCCAGCACGCGACGGGCGTGTGCGATGTCCAGGTTGTCGGGAGTGGTCTTTTGCCATGGCAGTGAGACCATCCAATCGAGGTATGTGCGAATCACGCTGTATTCGGCAGCCTGAGTGGGCATCTTGGCCAGCCGATCCAGCTCGCGCTCGGCCTCGCGGCGCGCCTCTTCATTCATGCCGCTGGCGGCGATCTTCTCCCGGAAAGCGTTGACCTCGATCTGTTGTTCATCGGCTTCGCCCAGCTCACGCTGAATGGCCTTGATTTGCTCGCGCAAGAAGTACTCGCGCTGCATCTTCTCCATCTCGCTTTGGGCCACGCTCTGTATCTTCTTGCCAAGCTGGAGCACCTCGAGCTCCTTGTTGAGCAACTGGAGCAAGAAGAGCATCTTGTCCGGCAGCCCGTTCATCTCCAACAGGCGCTGTGCATCCTCCATGTCCATGCGCATGTAGGTCGCAATGGCATAGGTGAGCTGGCGGGGGTCTTCGATGTTCTGGATCATCTGCGCCAACTCATCGGGCATGTCGGGGCGTAGCTCAGATATTTTGGTGAAGCCCTCGCTCAGGTTGCGGCGCAATGCCTCTATTTCCAGCGAACTCTCCCAGGGTTCTGGTAACAGCTCGACGCGCGCGACGATATAAGGGTCTTGGCTGACCACTTCGACGATGCGAAAGCGCTCTGTGCCCTGCACGATCATGTTCACAATGCCATCGGCGGATTTGAATTGGCGCGCGATCGTGGCAATCGTGCCAACCGTGTATATGTCCTCCACGCCAGGGTCATCTTTGTGCGGGGACTTGCTCGCCACCATGCCCACCGAGGACTTGCGCAGGATTGCGTCGTCTATCAGCCGAACCGCCCTAGGCTGTGCTGCGCGCAGGGGGAGGGCGGCCAGCGGATAAACCACCATCCCGCGCAAGGGCAGGATGGGCAAAAGCAGGGGGGCATCACCGGACTTCTGGACTGCCCCCTCATCGGTCTCGCCGGCAGGTTGGCCGGATTTATCTAAAAGTTCGTTAAACATCAACCAATCTAGAGATTCGCCAGTCATGGTTGTAAGCATAGTATTATTTTGCTTGGCCTGGGCTGTGCGTCAGAGTTTTAACTGGCGGGCTACTATCGGGTAACCCAAAAGCGCCTGGGCAACGGTTGCAAAGCCCGCAGCTTCGCCGGTCGTCCAGAATTCGTGGTGAGATGCACGCGGGAGCGAGAATTGCCCTGCGCCTGTTGAGCCGAAGGCAACCTGCCCACGCCACACCTGATGGGTACGTCTGGCCACCGCCGGCGCGGGATCATAGATGGTGATCGGCGGCGCGTTCGCGTGTGCGGCGCGCCAACGGGCGGCGACTTGGTCTATCCAAGGCCTTAAGAAGGGGAAGTGCGTGCAACCCAAAACCAGCACGTCGGCGCGTTGCTCCAAAAGCGGCCAGACGCATGCCTTCACCATAAAGGTAAGCAGGTGAGGGGTGCGCTGATAGACGTCGAGCCGTTCGACAGCCTTTACCCATGCTGGACATGCCCGTTCGAGCACCCGCACGCCCCCTCCCCAGCGGTTGACCAAGCCGGCGTAGCGCTGGCTGCGCAGCGTGTTATGCGTCGCCAGCACAGCAATCGTGCCCGTTTGTGTGTGCTGGGCGGCTGGTTTGACCGCCGGCTCAATGCCGACAAAAGGCACACGATGAAACTCCGCTCGAAGCGCATCGAGCGCCACTGCTGAGGCTGTGTTACAGGCCACGACGACCAGGGCGCAGCCGTGTTGGATCAGCCAACCGGCCAGGCGCAGCACGCGCGCGCGCACTTCTTCGGGTGACCGGTCGCCATAGGGCACAAAAGCTTGGTCGGCCAGATAAACGACCGGCACCTCAGGCAAGGCAGAGGCGATCTCGCGCCATATTGATAAGCCGCCTACGCCCGAATCAAAGACACCGAGCACAGCGAACGCTAGGATGCGCTTTCTTCGATCTCAACACTGAAGAGTGGCTCGCCGGGTTGGCGGGCGCGGCTGGGGTCGCGCTCAGGAATGGCGAGCACGACGTCCATCCCGGCGATCACGCGGCCAAAGACGCTGTGTTTGCCGTCCAGCCAGGGTGTGGCGACGTGGGTGATGAAGAATTGTGAGCCGTTGGTGTTCGGGCCGGCGTTTGCCATCGAGAGCACACCCGGGCCATCGTGCTTCAGGTCCGGGTGAAACTCGTCCTCAAAACGATAGCCAGGCCCACCCCGGCCTGTGCCGGTGGGGTCGCCGCCCTGGATCATGAAATCCTTGATCACGCGATGAAAAGTGGTGTTGTTGTAGAAGCCCTCGCGCGCGAGGAAGACGAAGTTGTTGACGGTCCTGGGGGCCTTGTCGGCGAATAGCTCAACGATGATGTCGCCCTTGCCAGTCTTCAGGCGGGCGAGGTAACGCTTGGAGGGATCGATGATCATCGCCGGCGGCGATTGGTATTGTTTTGCCATGCCCCATATTGTCTCACCGAGTGGCCACGGGTGTGCTCATGTTTGCCAAAAAACGTGAGTTCGGATTTACACAGGTGCGTTTATGGGTATCGTTCGGCTCGTCATGTCAGTCCGTCATGCCAACGCGAAGCAACCAGAATCCCGCCCGACCGAAGCCCTGCGAAGTCACTCATACCCAACCCTACTGTCATGCTGAGCGGCCGCGTTGACCAAGGCCGCGCCAGCCCGCAAGTCGGGCGCGCGCAGGGGTGGTTCGCGGATGGCCAACATGTGTGCCCAACCGAGCAGCCTCTCATTCCGAATTGGAACACTCCCCACGCGCCCTGAACGCACCCCCATAGGGTATGATCGCAGGCTAAATAGCCGGCCGGGTGTATAACGACGGCCGCTGGTCTGGCCAATGCTTTACACCGAAGCCCTGGAGTATCTGTATTCGCTCACAAACTATGAGCGTGTGCCGACCGACAACTACGTTGCCACGCTGAAGCTCGATCGGGTTCGCAATTTGCTGGCTCGCTTGGGCAACCCTCACGAGCGCTACCGCACTATCCACGTCGCGGGCACGAAGGGCAAAGGATCAACCTGCGCATTCATCGCCTCATGCTTGCGCCAGTTGGGCTTACGGGTGGGCCTCTACACCTCGCCTCACCTCAATAACTTTCGGGAGCGCATTCGCGTTAACGATCAGCTTATCGAGCCTGAAGCGGTGGCCGCGCTCGCCCAGCAGATCAGGGAGGCCGCAAGCGATCTGCCCGACATCACCACGTTCGAGGCCACCACAGCGATGGGCTTTCTGCACTTCTCTAATCAAGATGTGGATTGGGCGGTCGTCGAGGTGGGGTTGGGAGGCCGGTTGGACGCCACCAACGTCATCACCCCGCAGGTCAGCGTGATTACCTCGATTAGCTACGACCATCAGCATCTCCTGGGCGACACGCTGACGTCTATCGCTACCGAGAAAGCCGGCATCATCAAACCCGGCGTGCCGGTCGTCAGCCAATCCCAGACAAACGAGGCAATGGCCGTGATTGAGCGCGTCGCTCGCGAGCGCGGCTCACCGCTTACTGTGGTTGGTCGCCACTGGCGCTGGTCGGCCAGCCCGCCCTCGCTCATCAAACAATCGTTTGAGATTAAGCAGGTCTCCCTCATTCGGAGCAAAGAGCGACCCTTCGTGAACGATTTAGAGGGATGGTATGAGATCGCTTTGCTCGGCAAGCACCAAATCGAGAATGCGGTGACCGCGGTGGCTGCTATAGATGTCATTCGCAACGACCTGATCGCCACCGGCGCGCGCGAATTTGGGGCCCGCGCAATACGCGATGGCTTGCGCCAAACCAGGTGGCCGGGGCGTTTCCAAATTCTGCGCGTTGATCCGCCCGTGGTGGTGGACGGAGCGCACAACCTGGATAGCGCCAACAAACTGGCGTTTACCCTGGCAGAAGTATTCCCGGGGCGGCGCTGGACCTTTCTGTTCGGCACGCTGAAGGACAAGGACGCTGCCGGCATGATCAAGGCGCTCAACCCGCGCGCCAGACGTTGGATATTCTCACAGCCATCCGATATGCCGCGCGCGTTGCCCGCCGACCAGTTGCTCAGCATCGCCGCTCAGTTGAAGATCGCTCACGCAACGCTCGCAGCAAATCTGGGCCAGGCGCTGGAATCCATCATTTACAACAGCGAAGAGCCAGTGTGCATCCTGGGCAGCATCGCCTTTGTCGGCGAAGCCCTGGCACACTGGGCGCGTTTGTCGCCGACCGAGACCATCTCGGTGCTCGATGCGTGATACACCATGATGAACGCCTCGTTGAGTTCACAAATGCAGAACTGGCTGCTTGGGGCCGGATTTGGCCTCCAACCAAAAGAGGCTGATCTCGCAATCCCCGAGACGTTTGAATCGCCGGTGCTGCCACTACAAGACATCGTCATCTATCCGCGCTCGGTGTTGCCTCTGACGATAACGCGCGAGCGCGCCCTGCGCGCGCTGGAGGCCGCACGCCCATCTGGGCTGGCAGTCGCGCTCACCCAGAGGCTTCCCGCAGCCGAGAACGTGCGCCCTTCGGACCTATACAGCGTCGGCACAGCCGTGGCCCTTGGCCGGGTGCTACACCTGCCGGATGAGTCTGCCAGCCTGATCGTTCAGGGCCGGGCCAGGGTGAGGGTGGTCGAATGGCTGCAGGCCACCCCTTTCATGGTGGCGCGCTTTATGACCATCCGTGAACCCGTGGTTCAGTCTCCACAGGTTGAGGCCATGATGCGCGCCGTGATCTCCTTGTTCGATCAAGTCGTCGAACGAAACGAGCGCATCCCGGAAGAGGCGCTGGTCTACGCGATGAATATCCAGGAGGCAGGGTGGTTGGCCGATTTCATCGCCCAGAGCGTGCCGTTTAGCCTGACCGCTCGCCAGGAAATCCTAGAGCTGATTGACCCCTTTGCCCGATTGCAAAAGACCAGCATTTGGCTGGCCCGCGAGCTGGACATGCTGGAGCTGGAGGACCGCATTCACGAGCGGGCGCAGAGCCAGGTGGACAAAAGCCAGCGCGAGTATTACCTGCGCGAGCAGTTGCGCTCGATTCAGGCCGAGCTGGGCGAACTCGACGGCAGCGTAAGCGAGGTCGCGCTGTTGCGCGATCGGCTGAGCAAGAAGGCCATGCCGCCGGCCGTGCGCGAGCGCGCCGAGCGCGAGATCGCCAAGCTCGAACAGCTCCACAGCGTCTCGCCCGAAGTGGGGATGGTGCGCGATTACATCGAATGGCTGTTGGGGTTGCCCTGGACGGAGAGCACGCCGGATAACCTAGATGTCCAGCACGCGGCGCGCATCCTCGACGAGCGTCACTACGGCCTAAAGAAGGCGAAAGAGCGCATCCTCGAGCACATCGCGGTCTGCAAGCTCAAGGGCAGCCTTTCGCGCAGCCCGATCCTGTGCTTTGTCGGGCCGCCTGGCACCGGCAAGACGTCACTGGCACGCAGCATCGCCGACTCGCTGGGCCGGCGCTTTGTGCGCATGTCCGTCGGCGGCTTGCATGACGAGGCGGAGATTCGCGGCCACCGCAGGACCTACATCGGCGCGCTGCCCGGGCGCATCCTCCAGACCATGCGGCGGGCCGGCACGGTTAACCCGCTGTTCGTCATTGACGAGCTGGACAAGATCGGCAGCGACTTTCGCGGTGATCCAAGCGCAGCCCTGTTAGAGGTGCTCGATCCAGAGCAAAACGCCGAGTTCGAGGACCACTACCTGGACTTGCCCTACGACCTGAGCAAGGTTATGTGGGTGACGACGGCGAACTATCTCTACGACATCCCGCCGGCGCTGCGCGACCGGCTAGAGGTGGTCGAGTTCTCCGGCTACGTGGAAGAAGAGAAGCTTCACATTGCGCGCCACTTTCTGATCCCCAGGCAGCTTGCCGAGAATGGCTTGAGCGCGCTGCCGGCCAATGGCCAGCACCCCCAGTCGGTCGCGGTTCACTTTAGCCAAGAAGCGCTGCGGCAGATGATTCGCGAATACACCTACGAAGCCGGCGTGCGCAACCTCGACCGCGCGATCGCCAACATCTGCCGCAAGATCGCGCGGCGCGTCGCCGAAGGCAAGCCGCCTATTCATCGCATCACGCCCGCGATGTTGCCACGCCTGCTCGGTCCGCCGCTGTTCGACTATGGCCGGGTGGATAAACAAGATCAAGTGGGCGTGGCCAACGGGGTGGCCTGGGATGAGGCCGGCGGCGACCTCATGCCGATTGAGGTGATCCTGATGGAGGGCAAGGGCGAGCTGACCCTCACCGGTCAGCTTGGCGAGGTGATGCAGGAGAGCGCCAAGGCCGCGGTGAGCTATGCCCGCGCACGCGCTGCCGAGCTGGGGATCAGCCGGCGCACCTTGGAGAAAAGCGACATTCACATCCACGTGCCCGAAGGGGCGGTGGCCAAAGACGGGCCAAGCGCTGGCATCGCCATGGCAACCGCGATCATCTCTGCGCTGACCAAAATCCCCGTCCGGCGCGACGTGGCCATGACCGGTGAGATCACCCTGCGCGGCCGAGTATTGCCCATCGGCAGCCTGAAAGAGAAGCTGCTGGCTGCGCATCGGGCCGGCATCCGCACCTTCATCATGCCCAAGAAGAATGCCAAGAACCTGGAGGAAGTGCCGAAGAAGGTCCTGCGCGACCTGACCATCATCCAAGTAACGACCATGGAAGAGGTGCTCCAGGCCACGCTGGTGACGATGCCACAGCCAGTAGCCAAGCCACCCTCGCGCAAGGGGCGCAAGAAGAAGAAAGCGCTCCCTGAAGAGGCACCTGCCCCCGCAAGCTAAAAGGGGAGAGCGACATCGCCGTAAACTGCGCGCCAGAGCGGGCAAAGCTTGGGGATCTCACGCGGAGGCGCGGAGAACGCAGGGAACTACGCCTGACTCACGTGTTGCCTTAGGGCATTCCATTCATAGCTAGAGGCCGGAACTCGGGGTGGGCGACGGCACTGCCGTCGCCCACCCTATAAACTCATCTTGCTTGGCAGCATGGCTTGGTTGCGCCTTGCCCCTATTGGTGAAGGCACCCCGGTATGATAGGTAACAGCAAAGACAATGAATAATCAACCACTCGTTTATGAGCAATCCAGCCGTCCGGGTTGCCTGTTGCAGTTGCTCTGGTTTGTCTTCGTCGGCTGGTGGTTAGGGTTGTTATGGGTCGCCCTGGCTTGGCTGATCTGCGTCAGCATCATCGGGCTGCCGTTGGGCATCACCATGCTCAACCGCGTGCCGCAGATCATCGCGCTGCGCGGCCGGCGGCTGGTCCAAGTGATCCCCGGCGCCGGCGTGCGGGACGTGCCGCAGATAAACCCGATCATCCGCGTCATCTACTTTCTCCTGATAGGGATCTGGCTGAGCGCGCTCTGGATGGTGGTGGCCTATGCCTTGTGTTTGACCATCATTGGGCTTCCCTTTGGCTTCTTGATGTTCGACGCTGTGCCGGCCATCGTCTCGCTTAAACGCACCTGAGAAAAGCAGTCGGGTCGAGGCATATAATTTAAGCGCTATGCCGGTATACAGATATGCTTGTCCCGACTGTGGTTACACCTTCGAGCAGCAGCAAAAGTTCACTGACCCTCCTGTGACGCAATGCCCGAAGTGCGGCAAGCAGAATGTCTACCGTTTGGTGAATCGCGTGGCGGTGGCCTTCAAGGGCAGCGGCTGGTATATCACCGATAGCAAGAGTGAGCGCAGCAAGCAAACGGACGAGACGACCAAGGGCGACGACAAGGCCAAGGAGCCGGCCAAGGCCGAAGCCACGGTGAGCGAAAAGACCAGTGGCGAATAGATAGTTGCTGATGAGCGCGACAAAGGGCTGCTTTGGCAGCCCTTTTGTTTTGGCTTGCGCGCAAAGTGATTTCTGCTAAAACCTGGCCTATGGCTGAGCATACAAAGTTCGTCCTTGCCGAGGAAGAGATCCCGCAAGCTTGGTATAACATCCAGGCCGACCTGCCGTTTGAGCTGCCGCCGGTGCTCCATCCGCAGACCAAGCAGCCCGTTGGGCCGGATGACTTAGCCCCGCTCTTCCCGATGGCGCTGATCATGCAAGAGGTCTCGCGCGAGCGATGGATCGAGATTCCCAAGCCGGTGCGCGACGTATATAAGCTATGGCGACCGACGCCGCTCTATCGCGCCCACCGGCTGGAGAAGGCGCTGCAGACGCCGGCCAAGATCTTCTACAAGTACGAAGGGGTAAGCCCTGCCGGCAGCCATAAGCCAAACACCGCCGTCGCGCAGGCGTATTACAACAAGGCCGAGGGCACCAAACGCATCACCACCGAGACCGGCGCCGGCCAGTGGGGCAGTGCGCTGGCGCTGGCCTGCCGGCTGTTCGAGATCGACCTGAAGGTATACATGGTCAAGGTGAGCTACGAGCAGAAGCCATATCGCCGCGTGCTCATGGAGACCTGGGGTGCGCAGGTCGTGCCGTCCCCAAGCAACGACACCAACGCCGGGCGCGCCATCCTCGCCAAAGACCCGCACAACACCGGCTCGCTGGGCATTGCCATCAGCGAAGCGGTTGAGGACGCCGTCACCAACCCAACGCCGACGAAGTATGCGTTGGGGTCGGTGCTCAACCACGTGCTGATGCACCAGAGCGTGATCGGCCTAGAGGCCAAGCGGCAGCTTGAGCTGGCCGGCGTTTATCCAGACGTGTTGGTGGGCGCGATCGGCGGGGGCAGCAACTTCGCTGGCTTCGCCTATCCGTTCATCGCCGACAAGCTCAGCGGCAAAGCCCCCGACCTGCGCGTGGTGGCCATCGAGCCGGCGGCGGCGCCGTCGCTCACGCGCGGCGTATATGCCTACGACTACGGCGATACCAGCCAGATGACGCCGTTGCTGAAGATGTATACCCTCGGCCACAGCTTCATCCCTGCGCCCATCCACGCCGGCGGGTTGCGCTACCACGGCATGGCCTCGTCGGTCTGCGAGCTATATCGCCACGGCATCATCGAAGCGCGCGCCGTGCAGCAGCGCGTCACCTTCGAGGCCGGCGTGCTCTTCGCCCGCACCGAGGGCATCTTGCCCGCGCCTGAGGCCGCGCACGCGATCCGCGGCGCTATCGAAGAGGCGATCCGCTGCCGCGAAGAGGGCGTGAGCCGCACGATCGTCTTCAACCTATGCGGGCATGGCCACTTCGACCTCTCGGCCTACGAGCGCTACCTGGCCGGCCAGCTTGAGGATTATGAGCTGCCGCAGAGCGAGATCGAGCGGGCGCAGGCGCAGTTGCCGGTCGTAGCATAGCGCTGCGCGCATATCGGCGGCTGAATCCCATGCCCAGCAGTGCGCCTACATGTCAAGAGTCTATCTTGACATGTGCGCGATTCAACGGCCGCTGGATACGCTAGACCAACCGCGCCTCCAGCGAAGCATCTAAACGCCTGCCCGACCAAAGCTCAACGGGCATCACCAAAGCCACATCCCATCCCATGTCATGCTTCGCGTTGGCATGACAGACTGATATGGCGAGCTGAACGAAACGCGCCTGTGTAAATCCGAACTCACGTTTCATTATGTCCTACGCGCTCGTATCTGGAAGTCTTCCTAACTTGTGGGTAATGCTAAGGTTTACGGAGAGGGCTGGGGAGGGGCTGGCCGGGAAGCTGCTCAACATCACTCAGGCCAGCCTAGTTGCTGTTTCCCAGGACGCGGGGAAGCCCCCTTCTGACTCCCCCGCGTGCGGGGGAAAGAAAGGGGGCTGCTAGACTGAGCGGCATCCACCGGCCTGCTGCTTCGCGGCAACTTGGTTAGCCGCGAGCTTAGATTCTTCGCTGCGCTCAGAATGACAAGGTGGGGCGGGATATTTTGCGCTTCACGCCAAGCGTATGCACCCTAAACTCCGAACTCACGTTGAGACACTATTTCTGAGATGAGTTCTAGATTCTTCGCTGTGCTCAGCATGGCAGGATGGGGCAGGGTGCTATCCGATCACCGACTGGTTGCGCCAAGCACATGGGGGGCGCCCGTCCCAAATCATGAACGCATCCCCATCGGCGATGCACCCGTTATAGCTAAAATATAGCCGGACCCCGATGACCAGCTCACCAGAACGCTTGATCGCGCCGGTTCAGGAACTTTATCAGCGCGCGTTGGCTTTGGAGGAGCGGTTTCGCGATGCCATATCGCAAACCGCGCCGGATTATCGGGAGAGCGCGCGCAACTTGCTTCATTACCTGGCGCTGCGCCAGATGGATATCCGCGACTTGCAAGATGAGCTGGCGTCGCTCGGCCTTAGTTCGCTAGGGCGATCTGAGGCACACACGCTTCACACTCTGGAATCCGTGCTGCTGGCATTGCATCGCCTGGTTAATCGCGAACCACGGTTTGATTCTTCCACCACTGTGGATTTCAAGCGCGGTCGGGCGTTGTTGCACGAACATACTCGTCGCTTATTTGGCCCGCTACCGGCCAGTCGCTCTGTGCGCATCATGGTGACCATGCCCTCCGAGGCCGCGCATAATCCCGGCTTGGTATGCGACCTGCTCGCTTCGGGCATGGATATTATGCGTATCAACTGTGCGCACGACGGCCCAGATGCTTGGCTCAGGATGATCGAGAACCTTCGGCACGCCGAGCGTCAGCTCGGGAAGACGTGCAAGGTCTGCGCCGACCTGGCCGGCCCGAAGCTGCGCACAGGACCGCTGGCAACGACCGCGCGTGTGATTAAGTTGCGGCCACAACGCGACATCCGCGGTCGCGTGACCAAGCCTGCCCAGGTTTGGTTCGTCCGGCCCGGTCAGCGTTGCGACGAATCGCCCGCGGTGCCGCTGGTCGGGGAAACGCTCGACCAGGCTCAGCCCGGCGATGCAATCGCCCTGCGCGACGCGCGCGGTCGCTACCGCGTCTTGAAAGTCGTGAGCCGGCGCGACGCTGCTGTATTGGCCGAATGTGACCGCACCATCTATCTGGAAACTGGCATGCCCGTCAACCTCTTGCGCAACAGGGCCGCGCTGGGAGAGCTACAGGTTGGCGAGCTGCCAGCGATAAGCGAGCCACTGCTGCTGCGAACCGGCGACCAGCTTATCATGACCAATGACAATACACCTGGCCAGCCGGCGGTGTGCAATCCGGATGGTGAGATCATTCGCCATGCGCATATCGGCTGCTCGATTGGTCCTGCGTTTGCGGCCATCTCGCCCGGTCAGACCATCTGGTTCGATGACGGCAAAATCGGCGGGCGCGTATTGACCAACGATGGTCAGCAGATGTTGATCGAAATCACGCAGACCAGCCCAGCCAGCGGCGCGAAGCTAGGCGCGGAGAAAGGGGTCAATGTGCCTGGCGTCCATCTCGATATCCCTGCCATCACCGACAAGGACATGGCCGACCTGCGCGTTGTCGCCCCGCACGTGGACATGATCGGCCTTTCCTTCGTGCGCAGCCCCAGCGACTTTTGGGCTTTGCGCAAAGCGCTGGATGATGTGGGTGCCTCGCACGTCGGTGTGATCTTGAAAATCGAGACACGGCTAGGGTTTGAAAACCTGCCGCGCTTGCTGCTGGCCGGCCTACAGGCACCCCCGATCGGGGTGATGGTGGCGCGCGGCGATTTGGCTGTCGAGGTGGGCTTCGAGCGACTGGCCGAGGTACAGGAAGAAATCCTCTGGTTGTGCGAGGCAGCACACCTGCCGGTCATCTGGGCAACACAGGTCTTGGAGAGCATGGCCAAGACCGGCTCGCCATCGCGGGCCGAGGTCTCCGACGCCGTCATGAGCGGTCGCGCGGAGTGCGTCATGCTGAATAAGGGCGCTTACATCGTCGAGGCGGTGCGATTTTTGCGCGATGTGCTGGAGCGCATGGAGACTCATCAGTTCAAAAAGCGCTCACGCTTCCGCCGGCTCGCCATCGCCCAGCTCGACTAACCCTCTCCCTCGACGATATAGCCAGTGGCAGATGGACTTTCATCATTGGGCGGCCCACCAGCGGTTGCCCCTGTTGGTGAGTGAGGCAGGGCGCCGGTGACCCTCGATGCTGGTCATGCCAAGCGTATGCGCCCTACAGCCATCTGCGCTGCTATCATCGGTAGAAGACGTGACGAATCGTCCACGCTCTCGCTCGTTCGCGCTGATCTTTGTGATGCTTGCGATAGGCGCAATCGCCCTGTTGTCGGGCGCGCTGTCCGCTCAGCCAATCTCGCAGGGGCCGGCCTCGTTGTTGCTTGGACCGCTCCAGGAAGCGTTCACGAACCTAGGACGCACGCTTGGCGAGCTGTTTCGCAGCAACAACGACCTGATCGATCTGCGCGCGCGCGCCGAAACCCTCCGCCGCCAGGTCACAGCGCTAGAGGCAGAGAACATCCGCCTGCGCGAGTTTCAGGCCGAGCTAAAGCAGTACCGCGATCTTCTGCGCTTCGCCAGCGATAACCCTGCTTATGAGGTGGTCGGCGCCGACGTGATCGGAATAGCCGACACGCTGAAATGTCAAGGGGTCAATCCCCAGTCGCCAACTGCGGGCAAATGCGCAAATGTCATCGCCGGCGACACCAGCCCGTTCGTGCGTTACATCACGATCAACGCCGGCGCGAGGGATGGCATAGAGATCGGCATGCCCGTCGTAGCGGGTGGGCTGGCTTTGGTGGGCAGAGTCGGCAAAGTCAACTATGCCACCGCCCAAGTGCAGTTACTGACCGACCCAGCCTCTTTCATCAACGTGCGCATGGTGGAATCGCGCTCTTCGGGCACGGTCGCCGGCACAAACGAAGGCGTCTTGCTCTTGCAAAACGTGCTGCAAACTGAACCGCTTAAGCCAGGAGACTTGATCGTGACCAGCGGCCTGGGCGGCATGTTGCCGCAAGGGCTACCTATCGGCGCAGTAGAGCGGGTCATCAGCCAGGACGTGGAAACAACCCAGCAAGCGATTGTGCGGCCAGGGGTGGACTTCGATAAGCTCGAGGTGGTCTTGGTGATCACTCAGCCCCGCGCAGCGCAAGCGACACCGCCCACGCCATCTTCGCTCGGTCGCTAATAAAAAAGCCCCTCATACGAGGGGCGTAGGTCATTCGCAGCGCGACTTCAGCTCAGGTAAGGCCGAATCTTGGCCATGAGCTGTTCCTTGGGGCGATAACCCACTAGCCGCTCGACAGGCTCGCCATCTTTAAACAGAATCAGCGTAGGGATGCTCATCACGCCGAACTTCATCGCAGTCTCGCCGTTGGCATCTACATCGAGCTTGCCGACCAGCATCTTGTCGCCGTTCTCTTCAGCGATCTGCTCCACAATCGGCGCGATCATCTTACAAGGACCGCACCACTCTGCCCAAAAGTCCACGAGCGCCACGCCCTTGCGCTGTTCCACCATTTGCTCAAAGTTAGCATCTGTGAGCGTGACTGGTTTTGCCATGGTTCTTCTCCTCAAGAATCTTGGTTCCGGGCCGGATCATACCGCATCTAGGAGTGCGCCACTTGAAGGTGATACTAAGAAATACGCACCGCAGAGACGCGAAGGACGCAGAGATTTTTACATATCCTCTGCGCTCTCTGCGCCTCTCATCTCGGTGAGCCAAATCACCCCAAAGTTGAGCACTCCCCGGCAACATCATGGCGCATCCGAACTCGTATCATTTTGAAGTGGACCACTCCCCGTAAATAGCAACGACGCTGGTGTGAGTGAGTCGGGCAGCTTCCTGGAAAGCCGCTATTTCCCCCAGGCCAAATGATGGCCGTGTCATCATTGTCTCAGCGCACGCGCACTTCACCGATCAACAAGCGATCGCCCAGCGATTGACCATCGCGTGCGACCGTCAGCCGCGCACCCGTGAGCGGGTCGTAGAGGCCAACGAACACGCCATAGTCACCCGCCGGCGTACCTGGTGCGATCCAGGCGCCGCGCCGATCGTAGATGCGCTCGCCAACAGGCCAACTATCTGTTGGGCGATAGCCGGCCACCGGCTCGCTGTCGTGCTGAGCGACAGGCGGCCCATCGGGCAGGCCAACGTGAATGAAAACCTTGTAACGCCCCCTTGGCAGCGCTGTCGCTTCCCAGACAAGCTCGACAGGCAACACATCCCCTTGCTGAAGCGGGCCAAAGCGTCCGCGCGCTTGGCGCAGCACGATGGCATCGCCGAAGGTCGCACCTTGGGCGACCGTCCAAGCAGCATTGTCATGGCCGCTGTCGTAAACAGCCAACCGAATGTCCCCCACCCACCGCTCATGTACTTTGTAGAGATGGCCACTCATCCAGGTCTCATACCATCCCTCCGGGTCGGCATCTCGTTCGCCAAAATAGAGCGCGAACAGCCGGCCATGTGCGCCGGCTATCGTGCGCATCTGCTGGTCAACCGCTTGGTAGGAGGCTGGCCGATACGTAAGTGGATACAAATTGCGGTCGTCGCGCTGATAGTAGGTGAACACTTCCCACTGATTGGGCGCGAGGAAGAGCACCGCGTCATCCAGTCGGCGGTCAGTGGCGATCAAACGCTGGATGCCTCGGTAGTCGTCGCGGGCGTAGCTTGGGTTGTGATACAGGTTATCCAGCGAGGGCGCTACGCTCGCCAGGAGGAGCGCATCAAGGCCGGCGGCGATGACCGCAGTCCATTCGCGGCGGCGCAGTTGCTGCGCTGTCCAATTCGCCGCCACGTCGCAGCCGTGCGCGGCCAGCACGCAAAGCGGCAGAACGCTCACCAGCAGAAACTTCAGATAAGCCTCGCGGTATAGGCCCAGCGCCAGCAGCAGCGCAGCCGGCAACGCGAGCAACGCCCCCATCAGCACGCGCCGATCAAGGGATGAGCGGTTGGGGGCGAACATGCCCACACCAATCGCTGCGCCGAACAGCGCCATTGGCAAGCCGGCTTCGGCAGTGGATAGCGTCATCCCCCCGACCAAGGTGCGATAGACCTCAACCACGGCGTCGCCCAGCGCATAGGGCGCGCGTTCTACGCCCCAGTTCACCGCCTGGCGCAGCGCGATCGGCAGCCAGGGAAGATACAGAACCAGCGCAGCGACGTTGAGTGCGAGATAGCGCGCCAGCGCAGCGGGCACCCACCGGCCGGCCAGCCAGGCAGCGAAGGCTGCGCCCTGCGCGAGCAAGACGAAGGGATAAGCATAGTGCGTCCACAGGCCGGCTGCAGTGGCCAACACGTAGGCGAGTGCCGGCATGGTTGCGCGTTCAGGCCGGTCTCGCAGGGCGAGGATGGCCCACGTGCTGATAGCCGCCCAGAGCGCCAACAGCGCATACATGCGGGCCTCTTGAGCGTAATAGATGGTAAACGGCATGCCGGCCAGCAGAAAAGCGGCCAGCCAGCCCGTTTGCCAATTGAACGTGCGGCCGATCAGGTAGGCGAACAGGACGGTGAACGTGCTGCACATGGCAGAGAGCGCGCGCAGCGCCGCTTCGCTCTCGCCAAACGCCGACCGCCACAGCTTGAGGAGCAGATAGTAAAGCGGGGGATGAATGTCGCCGGCTGCGCCTTCGATGATTAAGCGTATGGAGCGCTCGGCCAAGCGTGCGCTGTTGCCCTCGTCATACCAGAGCGACTGTGCTTCGATCCGATAAAAGCGCAGGGCGAGCGCCAAGAGCAACGCCAGGCTCAGGATGAGCACGGGCAAGCGCAGGCGTTCCATCATGGCGATTAGCCAAAGTAGGCCAGCGCGCGGCGGATCTTCTCCTCTAGATCAAGGGGTTCGTTGCGTGGCAATGCGGCCAGCGCGCGCTGGGCCTCGGCCAGGCTGTAGCCCAGCGCCGTCAGCGCAGCGATGACCTCGGCATCAGCCGCCGAAAGCGGCGCGCCGGACGGCAAGCCTTCACCGCCGGCGAGCTTATCCTTGAGCGCGAAGATGATCTTCTCGGCTGTCTTTTTGCCCACCCCCGGCACACGTGAAAGCACCTCAACTTGCTGGGCGGAGATGGCTTGGCGCAGGGCAGCGGGCGCCAGCCGTGACAGCAGCGCCAGCGCTGTGCGCGCACCGATGCCCGACACGCCAAGCAGCAACCCGAACAACGCCGCTTCGTCCTCGTCGGCAAAGCCGTAAAGTGCCAATTCATCCTCGCGCACGATGAGGCGGGTGTGCAGATCGCAGGGATGGCCGATGGCGAGGGCGTCAAGCGCGGCCTGGGAGCACCAGACGCGAAAACCCACCCCCTGCACGTCCACGACGGCCATCGGGGGGCTGAGGGCGAGGACCATCCCGCGTAGGCGCGCGATCATCAACGGGAAAGATTAAGCGCCTAGTTGCGCCCAGCGCCGGCTGTGCAGGTGGGTCAGCGCAACCGCCAGCGCATCCGCAGCGTCGTCAGGGCGTGGTGGCTCAACCAGGCCAAGCAGCGCCTTGATCATGGTCTGCATCTGGCGTTTGTCGGCCTGGCCGTAGCCGGCGATTGCCTGCTTAACCTGGAGCGGCGTGTACTCATGAATGGCGATGCCGGCGTTGAATAACGTGAGCAGCACCACGCCGCGCGCTTGCCCTACGCTCAGCGCGGTCTTGGCGTTGGTGGCGAAGAAGACTTCCTCCACGGCGGCCTCCTGGGGCTGCCAGGTCGTAATGAGCGCTTGAAGCTGTTGTTGAAGCAACTGTAGTCGGCGCGCCAGTGGTTGCGCTTTGGGCGTCTCGATTACGCCATGCGCCAGCGCCTCGAGCCGGCCATCGGGAGCTTCGCGCAGCAGGCCAAACCCCGTCAGGGCCACGCCGGGATCTATGCCGATCACGATCACCAACTAGGCTGCGACCTCAGCCGGGAGCTGGAGATTGTGATACACCTGCTGAACATCATCCAGCTCTTCCAGGGCGTCAATGACGTTCAAAACCTGTTCGGCCTTCTCGCGGTCGAGCTGCGTGTAAGTGGTTGGGACCAAGGCAATCTCGGCGCTGGCCAATTCGTAGCCCTTTCGCATTAAGGCGTCGCGGACAGCGCGGAAGTTCTCCACCGAGGTGGTGATTTCGATGGCTTCATCGCCGACGTCAATATCGTCGGCGCCGGCTTCCAGGGCGGTCTCAAACACCGCGTCTGGCTCCAAGCCGGCTTTTTGCTCGATGACGATCACACCTTTGCGCTGGAATTGCCAGGCGACGGCTGCGCCGTCCATCTGCCCGCCGGCGCGCGTGATCACGCGGCGCACCTCAGCCACGGTGCGATTGCGGTTGTCGGTCAGGACCTGAATCATGGCCGGCACTTTATGGGGCAGATATACCTCGTAGATGATCTCCTCAAAGGCTTCGGCCTCGCCGCCCTGACCGGTGGCGCGGGCGATGGCGCGTTCGATGTTCTCCTTTGGCATGTTGGCTGCGCGCGCGCGGTCAATAGCCAGGCGCAAGCGAAAGTTGGCTTCAGGGTTTGGCCCCCCTTCGCGCGCAGCAATCATGATCTCGCGCCCCAGCCGGGTGAACAGCGCACCGCGCTTGGCATCGTTTGCGGCTTTAGCCCGCTTGATCGTTGCCCACTTGCTATGACCTGACATGGGATTACCTCACAACTAGCTCGCTTTATTCTACTTCGCATACTCCACGGCGCGCATCTCGCGCACCACAGTCACTTTGATCTGGCCGGGGTATTCCATCGTCTCTTCAATGCGTTTGGCGATGTCGCGGCTGAGCTGAATACAAGCCATGTCGTCAATCGCCTCCGGCTTGACGATGACGCGCAACTCACGGCCCGCTTGAATCGCGTATGCCTCACCCACGCCCTTAAACGACTTGGCGGTCTCCTCAAGTTGACGCACGCGCTTGACGTAGGACTCCAGCGTCTCGCGCCGGGCGCCTGGGCGAGAACCGCTAATCGCATCGGCGACCTCCACGATGATGGCTTCCAGGGTCTCCTGGGGCACATCGTGATGATGGGCCTCAACACAGTGGACAACTTTCGGGTTAATGTTGAAGCGGCGCAACAAATCCACGCCGAGCTGGACGTGCGTCCCTTCGCTCTCGCGGTCCAGTGCTTTGCCGATGTCATGGAGCAGGCCGGCCATCTTACAAACCTTGACGTCGGCCTTGAGTTCCGAGGCCAGCAAGCCAGCCAGCTTGGCAGTTTCCACAGCATGGTAGAGCTGATTCTGGCCATAGCTGGTGCGGTACTTTAGGCGGCCCAGCGTGCGGATGATCTCGGGGGGCAACCCTGGCACGCCGGCCTCGATGGCCGCGCGCTCGCCCTCCTCGGCCATGATGCGCTCCACGTCCCGCCGAGCGTCTTCCAGCGTCTTCTCGATCCGCGTGGGGTGAATGCGGCCATCGCGCAGCAGCGCCTCTAGCGCGCGCCGGGCGATCTCGCGGCGGACTGGGTCGAAGCAGGAAATGGTGACGGTCTCCGGCGTGTCATCCACGATGATGTCCACGCCGGCAGCTTGTTCAAAGGCTTGTACGTTACGCCCGTTGCGCCCGATGATGCGCCCTTTGACCTCTTCGTTAGGTAGCTCAATGGTGGTGATGGCGCGCTCGGCCACCACATCGGTGGCCACCCGCTGCATGGTCTCGATGACCAGCTTGCGGGCGCGTTGTTCGGCCATTTCCTGCGCCTCGGCTTCCACCTCGCGAATAATACGGGCCATGTCGTTGCGCGCTTCGTTGCGGACGATCTCAAGCAGTGTATTGCGGGCGTCCTCGCGCGTCATGCCGGCCACTTCTTCTAATTTGGCTTCCAATTGAACGACTCGCTCTTTGTAGGTGCGCTCCAGCTCAGCTTCGCGCTTATCCAGGGTCGCCTGACGCTGGTTCAGCTTCTTCTCGCGCTGCTCAAGTCGATCGCGCTGACTATCCAGCTCCTCGCGACGCTTCTTTAAGCGATCCTCTTCACGTTGAATTTCTTGGCGGCGCGTGCGCAGCTCCTGGTCAAAGTCGTCGCGCAGCTTGATGATCTCGTCCTTGGCCTCTACCAACATCTGGCGCGCTTTGGCTTGCGCTTCGCTTAACGTCTTCTCGGCTTCCACGCGCAGGTAGGCCCCCTCATCCTTGGCGCGCTGGCGCCCCAGGCGATAGCCGATCCAGCCGACCATCGCTGCCACGATGAGGGCAACAACGGCTTCGATAACAATGATCCCCAGTGTGCTCATGGCGTCTCCTCTGGCCGAGCCAGCGATCAAGACAGCACAGTTGACTACAACAACCCCGAGACTATGCAATCAATGAATTAGGGCTGTCGGTTGATCCGCCTGCCTCTTGCAATGACTCAGCCCAATCAATAGTTTGTATGATCGTATGATGTTCGAATCCTTGTCGGGATAAAGCAGCATAAAGCTTTCGTTTGCGTTCGGCAGGCGAGAGACGCTGAAGGCGCGGCCAATATTTCTGCGCGGCGCGGCGAGCGATGTCTTCGTCGTTCACGGCAGCCAGAGCGGCGGTGATATGGCCCTCGGCGATGCCTTTTTGGCGCAGCTCCCAGGCGATGACGCGCTTGCTGCGTGGGCGGGCGCGCACTCGGCTTTCCACCCAGGCTTGGCTAAATTCCGCATCGCTCAGCAGCCCAGCAGCCTGCAAGCGCAACACAACGCGGGCGATGGTTTGTTCGTCAGCGCCGGCCTGCCGCAAGCGCGCACGCACCTCATGCACGCTGCGTGGCCGATATGCGAGCAACGTCAGCGCGCGCGCGCACGCCTGCTCCTCGCTGTCTGCCGAGCGCAATGCGGCGATTTCATCGTCACTTAACGTCTGACCGACCTTCAGCCATAAGGCGTGGATCAAGGCCAGCCCAAAAGCGAATTTGCCGTCTAAGTAAACGTTGACACGCGCACGGCCAGGCTGCGCTTTCAGCGCAGTAATCGTGCCTGCCATTTGTCCCATCATTTTAGTGCAAACCGTCACTGGCCGGTTGGGCGGCTGAGAGGATGATATACTCCCGCTTCGAAGTTAGTTTGGGCTTGTAGGAGTTTAGTATGCACAGCATCTTCTCACGTCTAATGTTCCTAAAGCGCGCGGTGCTCGCTGGCAGCCTGCTCGCCGGCAGCACGTTTATTGCCGCCTGTGGAGGTGGTGAACCCCCGACCCCCACACCTGCACCCAGCGGAGAGCCTGTGACGCTGGAGATCGGCTCCAAGGGTGATGCACTGGAGTACGATAAGGACACCCTAGAAGTGCCCGTCGGCTCCAAAGTGACGCTGGTGATGAAGAACAATGCCTCGCCCGGCTCTGGGGTGTACCACAACTGGGTGTTGGTGCGGCCAGGCACCATAGATGCAGTAGCTGCCGATGGCATCGCGGCTGGCGAAGCAAACAATTACCTCAAACCAAACGACAACCGCGTGCTCGCTTATACCGCGCTGGCCAAGGAAGGCGAAACCGTCTCGGTGACGTTTGATGCGCCGCCGCGCGGAACTTATGACTTTGTCTGCACCTTCCCCGGCCATGCGACGCTGATGCGCGGTAAGTTCATCGTCAGATAAGCCTAAACGCGCATCTATTCGATTAAGACACAAGGCCGGCGCGCATGCGCCGGCCTTGTGTCCCGAAGTGAAGAGAAGAAGCGCTCGCCCGACATGACCAGCATAGCAGGGCGTCGCTTTGTCTGCTGGACGATTGACCGACGATTCCCCGACGATTGGTATACGGGGTACATTCCCTCATCTGCATAAAAGCGCTTATTGATAATCTCAACCGCTGAGGCGCAGAGGACATAAGAGCGGGTGCGTTTACCGAACGCGGATTAGGAGCGTCGCTGGATGCTGCGCTTGCTATTTGCCCGCGTTCTCCTGCGTCTCTGCGTGAGATCATCCCGGCTTGTGGACGCGCCCCCTGGCGCATGCTCACCGGCGTTTATTGCTAAAATCCCCTCACCTGAATGGCGTTGACCGTTTGCCCGCGTAGCGCTGATGTGCGGCGCGCCACATTTGCTATCCTTCGTCGGTCGTAACAGATACGGAGAACGGGACGTGGCCGGTATGTCTGCGGGCTTGCTAGGCCGGTTGATGTCGCTGGCAATAAGCCTGGCGCTTGCCGGTTGCGCGCGCGCCGCAACGGAGACACCAGCGCCCGCCCTCCCCCTCGCCCTTGAGCACTATCGCCTGATCGCCGATGATGCCACCGAGATGTTGCTGCGCTCGTTGGCAAGGGCGTATAGCCGGCAGGTGAACCCTTACGCTCACTTCACCATTGAGGTTGCTTCCCCTGCGCTGTTCGCTGAGCGCATGCGCACCGGCCAAGTGGTGTTGGGGGCGACGTCGCTGCTGCCGCCCGCGCCGGCCGGCCTGCGCTGGTGGTTAGCGGACTTGGCGCTCGATGGCGTGGTGATCATCGTCCACCCAACCAACCCCATTGCGAGCCTGACGCTGCGCGACCTACAGGACATCTTCGCCGGCGTGCGCAACCGCTGGGCCGACTACGGTCAGGAAGCGCTCGGCGATATTGAGGTCGCCATGCGCGAGGAAGGAAACGGCGCGCGCGTGCTCTTTGACCAGACGGTCATGGGCGCGCAACGGCTAACCTTCGACGCGCTCATCATGCCCTCCAGCGAGACGATGATGAACTTCGTGGCACTGCGCACAGGCGCAATTGGCTACGCACCGCTGGCCAGCCTGATCGCAACCGACGCCTCGCCCCAAACAAAGGTGCGGGCGCTGGCTGTTGAAGGGGTCACGCCCGAAGCATCGCAGTTTCTCAGCGGCGATTATCCACTCACCCGCTCGCTATACCTCATCGCCTTCTCCGAACCACAAGGTGAGCTGCGCAACTTCGTCGTCTGGGCGCTCGGCCCAGAGGGCCGAGCAGTGGCTCAATCACTGGGGTATGGGGTTCTGATAGATGAATCACGACGCCCTTGACCGGTTACTCTCTCAGCCCGAAGTTCAAGCGGTGCGCGCCCTGGCGCGCGTGCCGACCATCCTGGTAGGTGGCGCGGTGCGCGACGCACTGCTTGGCCGCCCGGCAGTCCATGACCTGGACTTTGCCGTGCAGGGGAACGCCCTCAGCTTAGGGCGTGCGGTGGCCAACGCGATCAAAGGAGATTTCTACGTGCTGGACGCCACGCGCGGCACGGCGCGCGTGCTGCTGCCCACACGACCCGACCGACCTGCCCTGATCATGGACTTCGCTGCCTGCCGCGGGCCAGACTGGCGCAGCGACGCCCTGGCTCGCGACTTCACCATTAACACACTCGCCGTCTCGCTTGAGCAGGGCACACTGTTGGATGAAACGGGCGGGTTGGCCGACCTGCAAGCCGGCGTGATTCGCGCGGTCACCCCACAGGCCATTGAAGATGACCCGGTGCGCGCCTTGCGAGCCGTTCGCTTGGCCTGCGCGCTGGACATGCGCATCGCGCCAGACACCGCCGACTTGGTGCGTGCAGGAAGCGCGCTGTTGAGCCGCCCCAGCGTCGAACGACTCCGCGATGAGTTAATGGCTATCCTGGCCCTAGACAACGCTGCGCGGGCGACGCAAATGTTGGATTCGTTCGGCCTGCTAAGCCCCCTGCTGCCGGAGATAGAGCCGCTGCGCACTTGTCCGCTGGCCCGCGATCCCCAAACGAGCATTCTGCAGCACACCTGGCGGGTGATGGCAGCGCTGGATGACCTGTTGGACGACATGCGCGTGGTCCTGGCAAGGGGGGACTATGCGCTGCCGCACGCCGAGAAGCTCGCCAAGCACTTTGCCAGGCCGCTTGCGGATGGCCGGCCGCGTGCAGCGACCTGTCGTCTGGCCGCGCTGTTGCATGACTGCGGCAAGCCGGCTGTCCGCACGGTGGACGCAGAAGGACACGTTTACTTCTCTGGCTACGAGTTCGCCGGCGCAGCCTGGGCAGGACAACGGGCGCGCGCACTGCGGCTCAGCAATGCGGAGGTGCTGCGCACCGAGACGATTATCCGTCACCATACGGCTGTGCCCCGCATGGCCTACGAGTTCTATCCGCCGGCGCCGCGCGCGATATACCGCTTCTTCAACGCAGCCGGCGACTGCGCGCCTGAATTAGTCGCGCTCGCCCTTGCTGATTGCCTGGATGAACGCTCCCCAGACGAATGCGCGCTCGTCGCCGAGATCGTGCGCCTGTTGCTAGATGAATACTACGCCCGCTACGAGTCATCGGTCACTCCACCGACCTTAATCAACGGGTTTGACCTGCTGGCGATTGGTGCGCATCAGGGTCGGCTGCTGGGCGACGTGCTGGAGGCAGTGCGCGAGGCGCAGATGACCGGCCAGATCGCCACCCGCGAAGAGGCGTTGGCCCTGGCTCAGCGGCTGATCAACCAACACCGGCGCGAGCCTCTGCTATAGAATCCGCAGCGTGCCGGAAGCGCTGTATCGCAAATGGCGGCCCAAAACCTTCGATGAAGTGGTGGGCCAGGAACACATCACAACGACCCTCAGAAACCAGATCGCCACGGGTCGAATCGGCCACGCCTACTTGTTCGTTGGGGCGCGCGGCTGCGGCAAGACCACCAGCGCGCGCATCTTTGCCAAAGAAGTGAACCTGGCTGGCCTAGACCCAGACAAAGCGCGCCAGATCGCCGATGCGATCAGCGAAGGTCGCGCCCTGGACGTTATCGAGATTGACGCCGCCTCGCATACCAGCGTAGATGACATCCGCGAAATCCGCGACCGGGTGAACTTTCAGCCCAGCATGCTGCGCTACAAGGTGTACATCATTGACGAAGTGCACATGCTCTCTACAGCGGCCTTTAACGCGCTGCTGAAGACGCTCGAAGAACCACCGCCACACGTAATCTTCATCCTGGCCACCACGGATCCGCAAAAGATACCGAGCACGGTGCTCTCGCGCTGCCAGCGCTTTTACTTTCGGCGCGTGCCTATCGAGCAGATCGTCAGACGGCTGCGCCAGCTCTGCGAGGCCGAGGGCATCGAGGCTGACGATCAGGCCCTGCGCCTCATCGCGCGGCACGCCACTGGCTCGTTGCGCGATGCGGTGAGCCTGCTCGACCAGCTTGCTTCGTCCAGCTCAATGCGCATCACAGCTGCCGATGTGCGTGAGGCGCTGGGCGCAACCGATTCGGCCATCGTGCGTGACCTGGTGAGTGGCCTGGCAAACCGCGCCCTAGCCGCCGGCCTGGATGCCATCCAGCGTGCGCTCGACCAGGGCGCTGATCCGCGCCAGGTCGCGCGCCAAGTCATAGACCATCTGCGCGCGCTGATGCAGGTCAAGATGACCAGCCAAAAAGAGGGTGCGGAGGGTTGGCAGGAGGCTGAGCGGATCGAGCTGGCTGCCCAGGCCGAGCAAATCACCATCGGCCAATTGGCCCGCGCAATCCGCGCGTTCAGCGCGGCGGCCAACGAGATGCGCACGACAACCGATGCGCAACTGGCCCTGGAGATGGCTTATCTCGATTGCGTGCTCAATGAGGAACGGCGACCGGCAGAAGTGCCGGCAGCCGCGCCACAACCGGCGGCAAGCAGCACAGCCAGCAGCAGACGAATGGCCGGCCCTCTACCGATCGCGGGCGGACGGAGCGGCGCTGCTCACCCAGAGCCATCGGCGACGGGCGGGCTGACCTACGAGGTGCTCAAGGCGCAGTGGCAAGAGGTGATCCGCGAGGTTAACGCGATCAATAAGCCGGCTGCTGCCTTATTGCGGTCGTGCAAGCCACAGGCTGTCTCAGGCAGTCTGATCCACCTGCTCGCCGAGCACGATATTCCCCTGACGCGCCTACAAGACCCCAAAAACAGAAACAGCGTAATTGACGTGCTTAACCGTATGTTCAACGGGCAGTATGATATTCACGTCTCGCTACAGCGCGACTCGTCCGTGGCCAGCCTGGAGGAAGACCCGGTTGTAAAAGCAGCTCAGCGGATGGGAGGAACACTACGACAGCCGTAGCGAGGCAGGAGCAGACAGATGGCGAAAGGCAGACGAAGCGACTTTGTGCCCAGGAGCGCACAGCCCACGAGTGGCCTCCAGCCCGGTATGCTGGAGAAGATCAAGAAGATCCAGGAAGATATGGCAGCGACGCAGGCTGCGCTGGAGAACGAATTAATCAACGTCACAGCAGCCGGCGGAGCAATCACCATTGTCATCAGCGGCCATCAGCGGGTTCAGAGCATCAAGATTGACCCATCCTTGATTGATCCGAACGATGTGTCTATGCTAGAGGATGCGCTGGTGGCTGCCATCAACGAGGCGATCCTGGCTTCGCAGGAACACTCGGCGCGGCGCATGCAAGAGGTCACGGGTGATTTCAGCATCCCTGGCCTGTTTTAGCCGTCGGGTCGAATGGCTGTCCCTAGCAGCCTGCCCCCTTCGCTTGGCCGGCTGATCGAAGCGCTGACGCAACTGCCTGGCATCGGGCCGAAAACGGCCTCGCGGCTGGCGTTTTATCTGTGGCGCGCACCAGCAGAGACCGCTTTGACGCTGGCCGAGGCTCTGCGCGACCTGAAGGCGAACACGCGGCTGTGCTCGGTATGCTTTAACATCACCGAAAACGACCCCTGCCTGATCTGCGCCGATTCAACGCGCGAGCACGACCTCATCTGTGTGGTCGAGGAGCCAATGGATGTGGCGGCCATCGAGCGAGCGCGCACCTACCGCGGGGTCTATCACGTCCTTCATGGCGTGCTCTCGCCGATCAATGGGATCGGGCCTGATGACCTGCGGATAGACGCACTGGTGGAGCGCGTGCGTCGTGCGGCAGAGCGAGGACAACCGATCCGAGAGGTCATCCTGGCGACCAATCCCACAGTGGAAGGGGAGATGACCGCTGCGTTCATCCAGCGCAAGCTGGCCGGCTTGGACGTGAATATTACTCGGCTGGCTCGCGGCTTACCGGCGGGTGGGGACTTGGAGTATGCCGATGAAGTGACGTTGAGCCGCGCATTGGAAGGTCGCCAGCGCGTGTAGTTCACACCGCAGCGATATAGGGCAAGTTACGGTACAGCTCGTCGGCGTCTATCCCGTAGCCACACACGTATTCATCGGGGATGTTGAAACCAACATAGTCAATCGGCACCTGCACCTCGCGGCGGCTTGGCTTATTGAGCAGCGCGCATACTTTAAGCGAGGCCGGCTCGCGCGTGCGCAGCAATTGCAAGAGGTGATCGAAGGTGTAGCCGCTGTCCACGATATCTTCCACCAAAAGCACATTGCGGCCGACGATGTCCTCGCGCAGGTCCATCAAGATGCGCGGCGAGCGGTTCGACTCGCGAGCGCCAACCCCGTATGATGTAACTGCCATAAAGTCCAGATAGCACGGGATGGTGATATGGCGCATCAGGTCGGCCAGGAAGACCACCCCGCCGCGCAAGATGCACACCAGCAACAGGTCCTTGCCGGCATAATCGCGCGAGATTTGAGCCCCCAGCTCGGCCACGCGGGCTTGAATCTGCGCCTCGGTGAAGAGTATCCGCTTGAGCTTGGCAGTGAGTTCGGTCATCACTGTGGCTTACCGGGCACGACGTGGTATTTGCGGGCGCGCGCTTCATAGGTCTCGGCGGCGCCAACGAGGATGATCGGGTCTTCATAAGACGCCGGCTGCCCGTTGATGATACGCTGGGTGCGCGTGGCCGGTTCGCCACTGACCATGCACACGGCAACGAGTTTATCCACCCGCTCGGCGATCGCCAGCAGGGTCGGCATCGGCCCAAACGGCTCGCCGCGAAAGTCCAGGTCTAAACCCGCGCAAATCACCCGCTTGCCGGCATCTGCCAACCGGTTGACGACGCGCGGCAAGTCGTGATCGAAGAACTGGGCTTCGTCAATGGCGACGACGGCGGTGTCTGCCTCGGTCAGCCGCAGGATGTCTTGGGCACAGGTTACAGGGGTGGCTTCGATGCCCATCCCGTTGTGAGACCTGACCTGATCACACGCATAGCGGTCGTCAATGGCCGGCTTGAAGACTTGTACCTTTTGCTTGGCGATGAGGGCGCGGCGCACGCGCCGGATCAACTCTTCGGTCTTGCCGCTGAACATACAGCCGCAAATGACCTCAACGCTCCCCGATGGCAGGTCCATGTCAGAGAAATTCTAGCCCGCCGCTTGGGGGAATGCCAGATGCGCGTGCATTCACATCTGGGGGCAGAACCTTGGGTGGGCGACGGCGTGCTGTCGCCCACCCTCTGAATGAACTTTCACCAGTTGGTGAACGCACCCATCTAAACTCCTGGCAGACTGCTGCTTAGAAGGCGTGCTGAGTTGCCCCCATTGGTGAATGCACCCATGTATCGGGTGCATTCACCAATAGGGGCAATACAGTGTGCCTTCCAGGCAGCGACCAAGGATGCTGTACTTTCAAATTCTTCGCGTTCTCCGCGTCTCCGCGTGAGATCGGCCTTGCCCCAAACTGTGAATGCACCCCATGTATCCGGTGTTCAACTATGGGCCTATAATACGCGCAATGGCATTCACCGTAAACGACTTCCGCGATCTGCTCGAGATCCTTCGGACGATGCCCGAATGGAAGGAGGCGCTGCGCCGCGAGCTGCTGGGTGAGGAAATCCTTGAACTGCCTCGTCTGGTTCGTGAGCTGATTAAAGCCGTCGAGGAGATGAGCAAGCGCCTCTACCGTGTTGAGCAGGATGTTGAGGTGCTCAAGGCGGACGTTGAGGTGCTCAAGGCGGACGTTGGGGTGCTCAAGGCGGACGTCGAGGTGCTCAAGGCAGACGTGGGCGTGCTTAAGACCGACGTAGCGACGCTTAAAGGGGATTCGCTCGAGCGCAAGTACCGCGAGCGACCCTTTGTCTACTTCCGACGTATCGTGCGCAAGTCCAAGGTGTTGACTGACAGCGAGATCGAAGAGCTCCTGAGCCAGGCTCAGGCCAACGGTGCGCTGAGCG
>Ga0308398_1000262_pt1 | contig 35445 bp, 38 predicted proteins | sample Hotspr20SampleT9_FD_202360 | JGI IMG/M metagenome (GOLD analysis project Ga0308398, IMG submission 202360) | Hot spring phototrophic mat microbial communities from Mushroom Spring, Yellowstone National Park, Wyoming, United States - 20051001_T9 ...
ACAATATAAGCGAAAATAAACTAACTAAATATTTTCAACCATTTCCCAAACACCGCAGGGGCATATTCCAGCGCAGAATCCACAGGCAATACACTTGTTTTCATCAACTACATATTCATATCTTCCATCTGGTTTCTCAATCCTGCTAATTGCACCCCAGTAACAGGTCATCTCACACATATGACAGTCCCTGCAGGAGCCACAGGAAAGGCAACGCTCCGCTTCCTGTTCAAGAGATGATACAGCTCGACATCTTTCGTAATAATCAATTTTGATTCTTTCATAAGGTATTCTTGCTCTTAAATCCCTTGTTACAGGAGCATGCATTAACTCTCCATGTAAATACTGGGCAAGTATTCTTCCATGTCCAATTGCATGGGTTACAAGTCCTAATCCTGTAACATCTCCGATTGCAAATACTTTTGGATTTGATGTCTGGAAGAATTCATTTATAATGACCCATCCTCTTTCAGTATGAATCTGAGGTGGCACAAAATCTAAGTTAGGCATATCTCCAATTGCCATAATTACAAAATCTGCATCAAGGCTTGTTCCGTCCTTGAAATATATTTTCTTTTCCTCTGGAACATATTTTTCTGTGAATTTAGGCCATAGTATTTCAACGCCTTTTTGCTTTGCCTGTTCAAGCTCTGCTCCGAAGGCAGCCGGCTTTTGAATATCAATGGCAGTTACTTTTGATGCGCCACATAAATAAGCCTCAACTGATGCATCCATGCCAACATTTCCAGCACCAATTACAACAACTTTTTTATCTTTGAGGTCAAAGGATTTACCCTCATTTATTGCTCTTAAAAATTCATAGGCTGAAACTGTATGTTCAGACCCCGGGAATGGAATCTTTCTTGGCTTGTGTGCTCCAACTGCAATCACAACAAATTCATATTCTTTGCAGATTTTTTCAAAAAGTTTTTTTGTAACTGGTGTATTAAGGCGAATATCATTTACGACTTCCTTAAATCTCTCTATTTCCATATGCAGAATTCTTTTATCAAGTCTGTGCTCTGGAATACATAGCTCAATCTTACCGCCAATTTTATCTGTTGCTTCAAATACTGTAACAGAATGACCTTTAAGTGAAAGTTGCCATGCAACAGACATTCCAGCTGGTCCTGCACCTATTACCGCAATTTTGTGTCCTGTAGGGTCTGCCTTTTTGGGAGGTGGAAGCAAAGCAGATGCTTTACCAAATTCTTTTACAGAAATTGGAGAATCTATTTTCCCACGAGTACAGGCTTGCATACAAAGATTAGGACAAATCATACCACATACTGTAGCAGGAAGAGGACTATATTCAAGCACCATTTCAAGAGCCTCTTTTAATTTTCCAAGCCTTATCAATGCTGTTCTTTTGTGAGTCGGGATATGAGTTGGACAAATGTATGCACAGGGTGGTGCATATTTTTCATTTGCCCAGACAGGTTTAAATCTACGATATTTCCCAGTAACTATGTAAGGAATAATAGTTGGCTCATGGGCAATATATTCGGCAAAAATTCCTCCCTGACCCACTTCCTTTTCCCAGTAATTTTTTCTGAACTCATCCATTGAAATCTTAAACCATCTTCTCTGTCTTCTTTCTTGTGGGGTATAGGGAATAAGTTTATGCCATTCAACAGGGTTTTTAGTAAGCTCATGATAATAGTCCATCCTATCTATTGCTGTAAGAAAGGGTTTTAAATTCTCTGTAAGCCACTGCCAATCCTGTTCACTTAATTCAAGAAGCTTTACATCCCTTTCACTATAACCATCAATTTTCCCGCGAAAGTAAATAACTCCACCAACCATTCCAACACAGGGTCTGTATCCCAGAACTGTTCTTGAATTTCTTGGTTTAACTCCACATATTACAGCAATACCGCCAGCTTTAAACTCTGCGAAAGAATCTCCCACATCGCGGAAATACCATGACTGAGGCGGCTCAAATCTTGGATTATGCTTTGTCATTGTATCACAACGAGCACCGCCACTTCCCTGAACATAAAGGATTCCTTGTGCAGCAGCATTCCATGCTCCGTTTGTTGCATCTCCCAAGACTGTAATTTTTGCTCCACAGTTAAGCCAGCCAACATCATCAGAAACTCCACCCTTTACAACTATCTCTGTTCCGAACATTCCCATTGAACCACATCTCTGTCCAACAGGTCCTTCTATTGTAATTTTTACTGTTTCAACCTGAGGATATATTCTTCCACCAATTCCATGCTGACCATCAGCATAAATATGAAGATTTCTTGCACCCTCTCTAACAGCTTCCTGAATATACTCCTCAAGAATTCTTGAAGGAATCCTTTTGCCTTGAACATTGCCGTAAATAATGACAGATTTTTCATTAACTTTTCTCACAACTTCTTCATAGGGGATTATGGTTTCATGTAAGCCAACTTTTGGCATTTCTCTTTGTATTATTTTCTTAGCAGGCATAGCTTATCTCCAACCTTTCTGCCATTTCTTTATCATCTATACTTAATCCATCAGACATTCCAATTGGTAATTCAGTGCTTCTTCCCATTGGTGCGAATATTTTGCGCAACTCAACATCTGCAGCCTTGATTACTTCTACAAGCCTTTCTGCAACTTTATCTGGATCAAGACGCCTGTAAAGCTTGGGGTCTTGAGTTGTTATTCCTCTTGGACACTTTCCTGTATTGCATAGATTACAACGATTATACTCATCGCCAAGACAATCAGCTGTTGCTTGCATTATATACTTTCCAACAGCCACTGCTGAAGCACCAAGCATAATAATAGCAGCAGTATTTGCTGCAAGATCGCCTTTTTTACCAATTCCACCTGCTGCAATTAAAGGAAGCTCATTCTGTTTACCCTGTTTTACAAGGTCAAGATAACACTCTCTTATGTTTGATGCAATTGGATGCCCCATTTTATCAAGTGAAACATTGTATGCTGCTCCAGTGCCACCATCTTCTCCATCTATGCATAATGCAGCAGCATAGGGATTTCTTGCAAGATTATTTAAAACTGCCTTTGCTGTTCGGGTTCCTGAAATTTTAGGATAAACCGGAATTCTGAATCCGAACGCCATTGACATTGACTGAATCATTTTCATAACTGACTCTTCAATTGAGTATTTTGTCTGATGAGTTGGAGGAGATGGAAGGTCAACATACTTAGGTACACCTCTGATTTCAGCAATAAGTCTTATAACTTTTGGAGCCATTAAAAGTCCGCCATCACCTGGCTTTGCACCCTGACCATATTTTATTTCAATTGCTGCAGGGTCATCTGTCATGTATGGTAAAGTATGAAGAATGCTATCCCATCCAAAATAACCTGATGCAATCTGTAAAATAAAATACTTAACATATCTTGATTTAAGAAGTCTTGGGGGAAACCCTCCCTCACCGGAACACATTACAACAGGAATTCCTTCAACTTCGTTTAAATAGGCAACTCCCATTGCAAGTCCTTCCCACATGTGAGGTGAAAGTGCACCAATTGACATACTTCCAATCATTATAGGAAATATCTCCCTTACGGGGGGGATAAACTTTCCAGAAGACTTATCAATAACCAATCTACCATCTTCAACCTTAAGGGGCAATTCCTCAGGAGGAAGAATTCTTCCTATGTAAGAGCGGACTCTAAATTCATGTCTGCCTGCATCTAAAGCAGGGTCAGTAAGCATTGAAATTCTTGTAAACTTGAGTCTGTCAAGCGTTGACACCCCTGGGTCATTTCTTCTTCCGCCTCTTTTATATCCTTCACCACCGCGATTTTTATAAAAAAGAAACTTATTCTGGGGATTATACTCTGGCTCTATTGCATTATTGGGACAAACAAGAGAACACATCGCACATCCTGTACAGTAATTTTCAATATTGTCAACCTGTTCAATTACATGAATTATTCTTCTTACAGGTCTTGGTTTTGGAGTATCTCCTCCTGATTCAATAACTCTCATGTATTTGACTGCAGGCTTAATTGCGTCATTAGGGCAAACTGCAGTACACTGTCCACATCTTTTGCAACGGTCTTCTCTCCAGCAAATTATGTAAGGAAACTCCTTTATTGTTAATTTATGGTTATAATCAAGCCTTAAGCCTGTAACTGGTTCCATACTTTTACCTCCTTTGCACCTGGTGATACAATCACCATGTCATATTTCATTGGATATATATCTTTTGAACTGTCTCTTTCGGGAATAACCTTGTCAAGTCCGCAAAGCTCTGACATTAATGCATATTTACCTTTAACACCACCAACAACACCAGGTCTCAATTTCTTTGAATCCTGAACCATAAAGCATGTTCCATCAGGAGTAAAACCAATGACCATATTAGGACCATCTATACAAAGTGGCCTTAGGGACATCTTAATAAGAGAAAGGGCTTCTCTGTCAGGTCTTTGCTGAATTTCTTCCCATTTTAAAGGAGTGATTATATCTTTATAGTAAGTAATAGGAAAACCAAGCTGTCTTACTGAATAATGAAGTATATGGCAAAATACCTCACTGTCTGAGTTGTATCCCATATATCCCGGGAATCCTCTGCTCATGAGAAACTCTCTTATGGGAACAAAAGCTGTATTTTCGCCATTTGTCATTGTGCAGTATCCCTGAATAAAGAAAGGATGACAGGCATAAAGATATATTTGATAATTGGTATTTTGCCTTCCTTGTGCAAAAATAATTTTTGCCTCTAAATTGTCTTTATCAAGTCCAAAAAACTCAGCAAGTTCGAGAGGGTCTCCTACTTCTTTAAGGGTTATTACATCGGGATAAAAAGAAAAAACAAAGATCGATTCATCATTTTCTCCCATTTTTCTTAAATTAATTCTTACATTCATTAAGAAGTCTTCTTTTTCTGTATCTGTTTTATCTTTCCATTCATCGGGATAATCATAAGCTGCTGCAAAATAGTAATCACGCCTGATAATTCCTTTGACAGGCTTAATTTTAGGTCTCCACTTGTGAATGAGTTTAAAACCAACCTCCTCCATATAGGCATCAAGAATTTCCCTGCCTTTTCGGGAACATATACCCGAGAGTATAGGATACTGTTTTAAATCTTTAAATTCCCCTCCGAGGTCTTTAAGGGTTAAACCAAGACCAGATCCATCATGCCCTTCTTTCATTGTTTCAAGGGCAAGAATGTTTTCTATTGGCGAAAAATACTTTGATGAAGTAATCGCTGCTAATCTACACATATTTTATCTCCATCGGCAAAAGGTTACCTTTTAGTTTTTATAATATCTCTTAAATTACATTTTTGTCAATTTACATTAATGTATAAAAGGATAATTCATAATTATCAAGCTTCATCTTATTAAGTAATTGTTGAGATAAATTCTAACAAATCTGATGGTTGTGTTCCAATTTTCACTGTTTTTACTTGTAGTATTTTCTCTATATCTGAAGGGGTTAGATCATCTAAAAATCTATTGTCTGTGTCTTTCATTATAACATCTGGAATTAAAACTATATCATCTTTTTCAACATTAGACGCAAGCCCCTTTATTATATCTTCTCCAGCCAATAGCCCCGTTACAGTTACGCTTTCACCAAAAAGATTATTTTTTATAGGAATTAAATCTATAGGGATATCTTTTTTTTGTAATTTCTCAATAAATTGCTTTAGATAGGGGAAAAAGGATTCACCTGTAAAAGCTACTAATCTTTTTTTTATTTTAAATTGAGGAATGTTTATTTTTTTTTGCCTCTTTAATAAATAATGGAACCATTCCAACGCCATTCTCAATCTGAGGAAAATCATCATAAATACTTGATTGAGGAAAATTTTTCTGAGCTTTGATATAAAATTCATCGGCAAGATAAACAATCGCAATTCCGTGTTTCTTCTTAAATCTATTTTGAAAGGCTTCAACAAGATTTATAACTTCCTCTGCTTTAATTTTTGTAACTGGTTTTAAATTATTTTTATGATATTTTGTTAGACCCACTGGCACAACCGCTATTGAGGATACATAGGGATAGAATTTATATAAATCTAAAATTGTTTTTTCAAGGACATCTCCATCATTTATTCCAGGGCAAAGTACAATCTGAGTGTGCATTCTAATTTTATTTTTTGCAAGTTTTTTAAGTTCAATTAAAATTGGTGGAGCTTCATAGTTACCCAATAATTGATTTCTAACTTCAGTGTCTGTTGCATGAACAGATATATATAGAGGACTTAAGAAAAGTTTTTTTATTCTATTGTAATCCTCGTTTTTTAAATTTGTAAGAGTAATGTAATTTCCATAAAGAAAACTTGCTCTGTAGTCTTCATCTTTAACATATAGAGATTTTCTTAAACCCTTTGAAAGTTGTTCTACAAAACAAAAAAGGCATTTATTCCTGCATCTTTTTATTCTAAAGGGCTCAACTTCAATTCCTAATGGCTCATAATATTTTTCAATTATGTAAGTATGTTTTTTATTTTCTCTTAAAACTGTAACTTTTAATACGTTTTCGTCGGAATAATACATTAAATCTAAGATATCCTTTATTGAATGACGATTAATTGACAGTATTATGTCACCCTCTTTAAGTCCTGCCCTTTGTGCTGAACTTTGAGGTTTAATACATTCAATTCTAACTCCCCTGTGAATCATTAGATAATCTTACAATAGTATACTGAACAAATGATAATATGGACAACAAGCTTATTCCTATGTACCATAAATTAGAGGGAAGAGGCAGTTTAAAATTAACTGCTAAAATAACATATCCAAAGATAATTACCTGAGAAGCATTGCATATTTTTCCTAAAATTAGAGGTTTCATAATCTTTTTCTTTCTCAAGTAAACTTCAAGCCATCCAAGAGTTACCAAAACATCTCTTGTAAAAATAATTGAGATAAACCACCTCGGAACTAATTCATGGATATAAAATATTACCATAATGCTCAAAATAAGAAATTTATCTGCTAAAGGATCAAGAAATGTACCAAAAATTGAAATTTGATTAAATTTTCTTGCTATTATTCCATCAAGACTGTCTGTTATGCCTGCAATGATAATTATTTTTAATGCCAATGAATAATCTTTTGCATTCATTGCAAAGACAAGGAATGGAACAAGAAAAATTCTAAGTGTTGTTAATATATTTGGAACTGTTATAATTTTATTGTTTGCCATCATAAATTATACTCTATGGGATGTTATAAGGAATTAATTTTTTTCCATTTAGTAGTTTCTCAGCATATTTTTTTTCTAAGGCAAAATCAAAAGTTTTTGTCTTCTCATAAGCTTTTTTGAATATTTTCTTTCCTATGCTCCTTTTCCCTTTAAGATAGTTTATCATGCCTCTTAAGAGAATGCAATAAATAAGACCTCTGGGATCATTGCATTTTTTAAAATTTTTCTCTGCCTTATGAATGTATTTAATTGCATTAGTGTAGTCTTTCTTATTTTTTTTACTTCTGTAAGTTTTTAATATCTCTAACATTGCCATGCTCCAAAGGGTATAGGAAGAACTTACAATATCACCTATTTCTTCGTAGATTTTTATGGCTTTTTTGAAATTTTTCTCTGCTTCTTTTATATCATCAAGCATTCTATAAGCATTCCCTATTCCACAGTAAGAGTATGCAGAACCAAATTTATCACCTGTTTCATTGAATATTTGATTAGCTTTTTTATAAAATTTTAATGAAATTAGAAAATCACCATTTACTCTTGAACTACCACCTAACCCACAATAGGTATAACCAACAGCGGATTTATCTTTTAATTTTCTGAAAATTGCCAGAGCCTCCTTAAAAATTTTTAAGGATTTTTTTATCCTCCCACCAAATCTCCATATTGTTCCTTCAGCCCATAAAGTAAAAGCAATTCCTCTTTTATCCCTATGAAATTCATAAATTTTTCTTGCCTTTTTTATAATTTTTAGACCTTCCTTCCATTGACCTGTTGCTTTATAACATAAAGCTAAACCACTTAAACTGTCTGCTAAAGAAGTTTCTTCTTCCAATGCTTCAGCAAGCTCTATTGCTTCTTTATAAAGTTGGATTGATTTTTCAAAATTACCAAGTATTCTATTTAAATCGCCAAGAACTATCAGACAGTCAAGAGTAAGTTGGGGAGACTTTCCCTTGATAGCCTTTTTATAGATTCTATTCCATAGAGCTATTGATTTTCTAAAAAATCCGTTACTTCTAAATTTTTCAGCTCTTTCAATAAGTTTTTCAATTCTCACTTAATATTTTCCTTAATTTTTGCATAAATTCTTTATAATCTTTTTGCCCAAAAAATTCTGAGCCCATTATCAAAATATCAGCTCCTGCTTTGACAACTGTAGATGAATTGTCAAGTTTAATCCCTCCGTCAACTTCAATTAAAACTTTTTTATTTCTATTTTCGATTAAATTTCTCGCTTTTTTAATTTTTTCTATACAGTAAGGAATAAAGGATTGCCCACCAAAACCAGGGTTAACAGACATTATAAGAAGAAGATCAATATCATTAACAATTTCTTCAATTGTATGTAAAGTTGTTGCAGGATTAAGAGATACTCCTGCTTTTGCTCCCTTTTCTTTAATGTTTCCTATTGTTCTATGTAAATGAACTGAAGCTTCTACATGAACAGTCAATATATCAGCACCTGCTTTAATAAAATCATTAATGTATTTTTCTGGATTTACTATCATTAAATGAACATCAAGGGGAAGCGTTGAAACTTTTTTGACTGCTTCAACTATAAGAGGACCAACTGTTATATTAGGAACAAACAGTCCATCCATTACATCAATGTGAATTAGATCTGCTCCAGCTTCTTCAGCAAGCTTTATTTCTTCAGCAAGTCTCCCAAAATCTGCAGATAAAATTGAAGGTGCAATTAATACCACCTTTAATCCTCCCTTCTCCCTTTACTTACAAGTAATTTGATAGATTTTCCACCTTCATTAGGTTCAGGTCTCTGAGCAATCACAGTTTTTTCAGGATAAATTTCTGAGTGAATATAAATAATTTGTTCTATCGGAATTCCTTTTTCATTTAATATTTTTTCAGCTTCCTCATAATTAATTCCTGTAACATCAGGAAGTATATTGAATCTTAAACCTTTACTTACGATTACTCCAATTTCTCTGCCACTTTTTATTTTGGTTCCTGCAGGAGGATTCTGGTTTGATACTGTTCCGGTAGGTGTTTCAGAATATTCATAACCCTCTATTCGAATATAAAGTCCCTTCTCCCTCAATATCTTATTAGCAACCACGATATCCTTGCCTATTAAATCAGGAACTTGTGTAGTTCCGCCTAATACAATAAATGTTAAAAGAAGATATCCACTAAAAAAACCGCCAACAATTGCAATAATAATATACAAAATTTTTTTTAGCATCGCAAAATCCTGGACATGAAAAAACCATCCATATCATGTAAGTGGGGATAGGTTCTTATCATCCCTTTGTCAATATAAAGATCTTTAAAAAAAGAAATCTCACTATTTATAGTATAAAATTCTTCATGATTATGTAAAAACTTTTCAACTACTCTTTCACCTTCCTCAGGTTCTGTTGAACAAACACAATAAAGAAGTGTTCCTCCTTTTGTCAAATACTTGGAAGCATGATCAAGCATAAGAAATTGCATTTCTGAAAGTCTTGCTATTTCTGACTCACTACATCGATATCTTACATCGGGATTTCTTCTAATAACTCCAAGTGAGGAACAGGGAGCATCGAGAATGATTTTATTAAAATTAATTTTATCCCTGAATTCAAATATATCCATAAGTAAAGATTCAAATTTTACATTAGGAAGAAACCTTTTTACTCTTTTAATATTTTGGTTCAAAATTCTTAATCTTTCCTTATTTTTCTCAAGACAGATTATTCTACCACAATCCATCAAAGCAGCAGAAAGAAGAGCTTTACCTCCTGGAGATGAACAAACATCTAAAATTGTATCATTTTCATATACTTCAAGAAAAAAACAGGCAAGTTGAGATGCTTCATCCTGAATTAGCCAAAAAAAGGGTAATTCTTGAATAGCTTTTCTAATTTCATATCCCTTGCCATCTATCTTTAAGCCTGATGGAGCATATTTTGTTGGATAAACTAAGAATCCTTTTTTATTCAAGTATTCGGCAATTTCATTTCTTTCTTTAGGTTTTACAGCTATTGTGAAAGGAGGTTTATCATTGTTTGCTTTTAAAAAAGGTTCTATCTCTTCCTGGATGAATCTTTTCAAATATCTTTTAACAAGCCATGTAGGAAAAGAATATTTTATTGAAAGATATTCTTCAATATCAGTAAATTTTTCAGATAAAGACAAAGGATACTGTCCAGATGGATATTGTCTTAAAAAATTTCTTAATATTGCATTCACAAGGGAAGGAAAACCCTTTAATGATTTTTCCACTTCAACAGATTCATTCGTTACCGCATAGGATGGGAGTTTCATAAAAATTAATTGATATATTGCACATCTTAGATTATTGATTGTTTTAGGAAGCAATCTTTTTTTATTTCTATAAAATTTAGCAAGAATCCAGTCAATAAAATAAAGGTTTCGCAAAACACCATGTACAATTTCTTTTAAAAATGCTCTATCATTTTCATTAAACTTGGTGAGAAGATTTTCAGTTAAAAGAATTTTTAAAGGTTTTCTTTTTTCAAAAAGATAAGTAAGAATTTCTACAGCTTCTTTTCTTGGATTTTGCTGTTCATAAACCATTTGATAGCATCCTCAACTTCTTTTAAATTTAATTTAGTATCTATACAAGGACCAAAGGGTCTTTGGTTCAAAATTCCAATGACTGGTATTGGATAAGTATCTACAATTCCACTTGAAAGGTCTCTTTCACAGGCAACTGCTATAATTGCATCTGGACGAATTTCTTTAACAACCTTTCTTGCAATAGTTCCTCCCGTAGCAATTGATATGGCTACCTCGTATTGCTCAGCAAGTTCAATAAGATCCTTTATTTTACATTGCCCACATCTTTTACATTTGAAAACATCAAAGGTAAGTCTTACATCACATTTTGAATTTTGAAGACAATGAGGAAGAAGAAGTAAAATTTTATTGATTTTATAATTTAAATGCTTTACAAGAAAATTATTAACATTGACTATATGGGACTGAAAAATCGCTTTTTTACTCTTTAAAAAAGCTCCAATCAACATTAACAAAGGATAGTAAATTTTAAGAACAAAAGCCCTAAGAAAAATAATCCACGCCCTCATTTATTTTTCTTCCACAAATAAATTCCTTTGCTGTCATTATTTTTTTTCCTTCAGGTTGTATAAGTAAAATTTTAATTGTACCTAAGCCTGTTCCTATTATCAACTCATCTTTTGCTTTAATAATTAAACCAGGAGGAGCTTTCTCTTCTAATGGTTGAGCTTTAATTATTTTTAATCTTTCCTTTTTAAAATAGCAATATGCACAGGGCCAAGGATAGGTACCACGGATAAGATTAAAAATTTCAATTGCTGATTTTTGCCAGTTTATTCTTCCATCTTCTTTTTTTAAAAGAGGTGCATAGACAATCTCTCCAGTTTGAGGAGTTGGAGTAATAAGCCCCTTTCTCATTTTATCAACAGTTTCTAATACTAAATCTGCTCCAATTACTGCAAGTTTTTCTGAAAGACTCTGAGCATTGTCGTCATCATCTATGGGAACTTCTTTTTGTAAAAGTATAGGTCCTGTATCCAAACCTTCATCAATAAGCATAGTTGTAACTCCTGTAACTTTTTCTCCCTTTATTAATGCCCATTGAATAGGTGCCGCACCTCTGTATTTTGGCAAAAGGGAAGCGTGAAGATTAATACATCCAAGGGCTGGTATTTCTAAGATCTCTCTTGGAATTATTTTACCATAGGCTACAACTATTGCAATCTCTGGATTAAGTTTTTTTAGTGTTTCTATAAAATTGTCATCTCTTATTTTTTCAGGTTGTAAAACTCTAAGTCCCTGCCTAATAGCAATTTCTTTTACAGCCGGTGGCTGAACATTTTTTCCCCTTCCCTTTGGTTTGTCTGGTTGGGTTATTATAAGTAAAATATTTTCATTATTTGCTATTAAAGATTTTAAAGTAGGAACGGCAAAATCTGGCGTACCAAAAAATACAATTCCTTTTTTTATATCAGGCATGAGGGTTTTATTTTTTTATTTTCTTATATTTTCTTCTGAAAAGTTCTCTTTTAAGTGGGCTTATTCGGTCAATAAGTAGAATTCCTTCGAGGTGGTCGATTTCATGTTGAAAGGCTCTTGCTAAAAGACCTTCTGCCTCAATTTCTATTTCTTTACCATTTTTATCTAATCCCTTTACAAAAACTTTTTGTTTTCTCTGTAATCTGGTAATAAAACCTGGTAGACTAAGACAACCTTCTTCTGAAATGATTTCTCCTTCAGAGTTAATTATTTCAGGATTTATTAGAACAATAAGTGATTGATTTTGTTGTCTTGGCGATGTATCAACCACAATTATTCTCTTTGATACTCCAACTTGAGGTGCAGATAAACCAACTCCATTTGCCTTATACATTGTTTCAATCATATCATCAATCAATTTTTGGATATTTCCATTAATTTCATCAACAAAGGAAGCTCTTGTTTTGAGAATTTCATCAGGATATTTTTTGATTTCTAAAATTGCCATAAAAAATTATAACCTAAAAAACACTAAATTTAAAAAATTTTTTGGGATTTCTTTTAATTTCTTCAATCAATTCTTTTATTTCTTTTATACTTTGTTTTAAATCTTCTGCTGTTTGTTTGTCTCTTAAAAGAAGAGAAAGAGTCCCTTGAGATTTCTCTATTTCATTGAGGAGGTTATTAAGTCTTTGTGATACATTGACCATACTATTATATAACTCCGTTTCATTGATTAATTTACCAAGACTACCCTGGGAAGAAGAGATTTTGTTAGAAAATTCTTCTAAGTTTTTTACTGTATTTGTAATGTTTGAGTAAAGTTCTTTATCTCGATAGAGCATCCCTAAACTTCCGTGTTTAATTTCTTCAGTTAATTTTTTTAATTCCATAGCTACAGCATTTAAGTTATTGTAAAGAGAAGGGTCTTTTATTAACTTTGGAATAGTTCCTTCTGATTGTTCGAATTTCTTTATAAGAGAATCAACTTTTCCAATTAGTCCATCTATTTTGTTCATTACAGTAACAGTTGTAGCGATAATATCTCTGATTTCTGTCTGTGGAAAACCGTATATAAATTGACTTGGCTCAAAGGATTCTTTGGATTGTCCTGGTGAAAGTTCTAAATATTTATCTCCTAAAAGACCCAAAGTTTGAACAATTGCGATTGCATCGGATTTTAAGAAATTCAGGATTTCTCTGTCAACTGATATTTTAACTACTGTGCCATGTTGTTGACTTAGTTTTATCTCTTTTACCTCTCCAACATCAACTCCAGCAATTCTTACTGGCGCTCCTGGTCTTAAGCCCTTAACATCAACTATACTTACATATAAGAGAATACGATTAGTAAATACAGATTTTATGCCGACTGAAAAGACTATTACAAAGAAAATTATCAAAAGGGTTAATGTAATTACGATTCCTACTTTCAAAGAAGCCCATTTAATTTGTTTTTTTCTATCAAACATTTTGTTTATTTTAATCAAGAATGAATAAAAAATGGTAGCCAAAAATTTGATAACTTTAATAGTCCGAGATATTATTCTCTTCTCTGGCACTCCTTGTTCAGAGTAAACTTCGTGAAGAAGTCTCTTCCAGTATAATCAAATAATTATAGATAAACGGAAGGACAAACTAATTGAATAGTCATCTGACCCTGAGGCGAAGCCGAAGGGTCTACTGAGGAGATTCTTCGGGGCATTTAGCCCCTCAGAATGACAGAATAAGGCGCTCTCCTGAGCCACAGCCCTGAGCCAAAGCCCTGAGCCAAAGCCCTGAGCTTCAGCGAAGGGTCTCCGAAGGGGGAGAATCCCCTACAATATGAGACCCTTCGGCTTCGCCTCAGGGTGACATTTTGATGGTCATTCTGTGGGACTCAATGTCCTGAAGAATCTCTCGTTATTCTCTGGATATGGGAAAAAGGATAAAATTCTTCACTCCGCTACTGCTTTGTTCAGAATGATAAAAAAGACAGTAAAACCTTACAAATATTCCTTGCTTGCCTGAATAATTTTCATCTGAGAGACTAAATCATCCTTTTTTTCTTCAGCAAGATTTTTTATGTAATTGATTAAATTTCCAATTGCGTATAATTCTTCAATAGGCAGATTTGCAAGCTCATTCATTTCTATTCTGCTTAACGTTGCTAAAGCTTCATCAAATCTGTTTTCCTTTAATGCTAACTCTGCCTGAATAAGGATGTTCCTGATATTAGATTGCTCCTGCGAGAATTCTTTTTTGTTCATTTTGATTTTCCTTTAATTGCTTCTTTACATCTTCCCAAGCTGATTTTAAACTGTTAAGTATTTCAATACATTTTGAAATTGTTTCAACATCATTAAATAGATTAGCCCTTACAAGCTCACCTGCTAAGGTTGTGTAAATTATGCTGAGATTTTCAGCAATCTGCCCACCCCTCTGTCTGTCAAGGATATCATTGAGATAATAAACTATATCTGTTGCTCTGCTAAGCTCTATAGCTTTCTTCTTTACAAGCTCAGGGTCATCAAGTCCCTTAATTATGGAATCCTTTGCAATGTGAAGGGATACTATTGCTTTATCATAAAGCATTGTTATAAGTTCTAAAGCATCCGCTCCCATTACTTTGCTCTGTAGATAGGCATCTACATAGGTCATTTTTTACCTCCCCTTGTCATTTCTGATAGTGTTACAATAAGGTCCTGAATTCTTGAATTTATCTGATTCATCTGAGAAACAAAGGCTTCTAATGCTGCGTATTCTTTGCGAAGCCTTTCTTCATATTTAACAAGTGCGGTCTTTAAGTTTGATATTCTCCCCTCTATCTCATTAATCTGGGATTCTCCTGTACTTTTATAGGAATTTATTGTTGATACATATACATTAAGCTGTCTGCTGAATGAATCTTTCACATTTGTCAAAAGCTCTTTTAAGCCTTCAGCAGATGAGTTTTTCAATTCCGAAAGCCTGCTTGTGTTTATGGAAATTGTTCCATCTGTATCAGAATAATTAATTAGCCCTGCCTTGATAAAAGGGGTAAGAAGATTGGAAAAGCCTGTTTTAATTGTTGTTATTGTACTGTCACCCTGAAACTGAGCCCCTTTAGCAGTCATTTGATTTACAATTTTAATAACACCATTGTACTGATTTGCAAATTCTGCCAAGGTACTGTCAATTTTTGAAAAATCATCGCTTACTGTAACTGTTGCAGAACCCGTGGACTGCACTGTAATATCCATTCCTGTAAGTATCTCTTTAAAGGTGTTTGAAGGGGATGTAACTGGATTTGTAGAGCTTCCTATTGTTAAAGAGGCATTCTGGGCATCCTGTAAAGTTTCAAGGCTTCCAAGTTCAGTTGGCAGAGTATCTGTTTCAATAACAAAGGAAGAACCAGTTCTGTCTGTTTCCTTTGTTGAATTTACCGCATCTGCCTCTGAAAGAAGAAGTCTGTAATCACTGCCTGTGTAGTAAACCGATGCCTTGACAAAATTCTGTGAGGAATTTATTTTGTTTACAAAATCCTGCAGGGTTTGTCCTGCGGAGTAATCTATGTTATAGGTTACATTTTCTGTAGGAGATTTCCAGTATTTCAGGGTTAAACTGCCTGATGATGAAAAAGTGCTTGTAAGGGAGTTCATTCCTCCAGTGCTTGCTCTCACTTCAGTTTGGGCAAGTTTATTTACATTAAGGCTCATTGTGATATTTGGAGTATCAGCTGAAGCAGTTGCTGTAAGCACCGATGTATTTGATGATGTAGCCTTCTTTGTTTTAAAAATGCTGTCAATGTTAAGATTACTAAAAAAACTCTGAATACTGTTTAAAGCACCAGAAAGATTTGAGAGGCTTGATACCTTAGCCTGAGTAAGCGCTTTTTTCTGATTAAGCTGTGCAATGGGCTGTTGCTTTATCTGAAGGAGCTTGTCAATCATTGTGCCTGTATCAATAGTTCCTGTAAGCCCTGAAATATAAAGGTCTGCCATTTTATGCCTCCTTAGAGTAAATAACTCCTCTTAATTCTTCCATTCTTCTTAATATATCAACAATCCATTCAGGTGGAATCTGACGGATAATTTCTTCTGTTCTCATATCAATAATTTTTGAAATTGGCATCCGAAGTTGCTGGTCAATGTCTATTTGTAAATATTTTTCAATCATGCTGAATTTGTGTTCTATTTCTTCCATCATTTTGTTTAGTTCTTCCTGCGATACAGCAACTTTTTGAGTGTTTTTTGTTTGTTCGGTAAAGTCATTTTGGTTCTGGTTGCTAATTTTAGCAATATTTTCCTGGATGGTCTGAGTGTTTTGTAAATTAACAATTTCTGTTTGCCTGTATGGGTTTATTATTATTTCCTTGTCTAATCCATCTAGCCTCATTTTTTACTCCTTTAATTTAGTCTAAGGATAAAAACCCTTCAGCTTTGCCTAAAGGTAACATTATAATTTTCATTCTGAGCTTTCTTTCTGTCATTCCTTCGCCTTGCTCAGGACAGCGTCTGACCTTATTTTCTGTCATTCTGAGCTTTCTTTCTGTCATTCTGAGCTTTCTTTATGTCATTCTGAGCTTTCTTTCTGTCATTCTGAGCTTTCTTTCTGTCATTCTGAGCGATAGCGAAGAATCTCATCCTCCTTACTCCCTCCTTAAATTTGGAAGGAGGGTCGCCCCTCCTTCCAAAATCAATAATTACCTCAGTAACTGTAGTACAAGCTGAGGTAAGGCATTTGCCTGAGCAAGCATTGCTATACCAGACTGCATTCTAATCTGCATTGTAATAAATGTGCTCATCTCAGCTGCGAAGTCTGTGTTACGAATAACATTTTCAGCTTCCTTTGTATTGTCATAGGATGCCTTCTGTCCATCCCATATAGCCTGTAGGTTGTTTATTACAGAACCAATCTGAGTTCTAATCTTGTCAACTCTCTGTATGGCTGTCTTTACAATATCAAGAGCTATCTCAGCATTTTCATTATTCGTTACATCAAGAGAGTATAGGTTTTTAAAAGCTGCATCTCCTGTTGCAGGATTAATACCAAGACCTGCTCCTTGGCTAGTTATTCCAGTAAAATCATAGTTGTACTTATCAGTGCCCATTATTACAAGCTTTCCAACCTGAATTGCTGACCCTGTTGCAGATGCTGCAGCAGTACTAGTTGCTGTAGCAGAAACGTTTTGTCCTGTAGAGCTTAAGCCTAAGAATTGAGCCATATTCACTGATATTGAACCTGCATTTGCTGCAGCTGAAGCACTTACCTCTAAACCGATTGTTTCACCCTGTGTAGTCAATACAAGCCTGTTATTATCAGCCTTTGCTGTAATGTTTATATTATCCTGTGAAGCTTGTCTGTTTATCTGTGTTACAAGGTCAGAAAGAGTGAGAACTTGTCCTGCACCGACACTAATTGTAATATCTGCAGTATTATCACTGCCTACAAAAAATCTAATTTCAAGGCTCTGTCCTGTACCAACCTGAATATCTGTCCATCCAGCGGCTGCTTTACTTGTATTTGATGCTCTTGCTGAAATTCCTGCATTCTGAAGGTTTGTAGAACTATTAATATTATCAGCAATTTTCTTTGCATCAACTGCAAAAGATAAACCTGTTGAAACATCAATTCCTGCTACAACTGCTCTATCTCCACTATCCCATCTGAAGGCACCACCAGTTGCTACTGCACCTGTAGAAGCTGTATATCCGTTTGCTACAGAAGAACCTGCATTAGCAGAAGCAGTTGCTTGGGTAGTTGAATAAGATCCTATAACCATAAATGCACCAAGGTCATTGGCTTTGACAGAGTTTATACCAACTGTAATTGTCTGGTCTGCTCTTGCTCCATAATGAATAACTTTGCTTGCAAATGTTCCATCAAGGAGTTTAATTCCATTGTATTCTGTATCAGTTGCTAATTTCTGAATAGCATCCACCAGATTTGCAATATCTCTCTGAAGAGATGAACGGGCATTTGGGTCATTGATGTCATTTGCTGCAGACTGTGCTTTAGTATAGATTGTTTTTAGTTTGTCAAAAATCTGACCAACATTTGTTTCAGCAATCTGAAGGGCACTTATACCTGTTTGAATATTACGGTTACCCTGCTCAAGGGCTGCAGCAAAAACACTTAGCTGGTTTGCAATAAAAAGTCCTGCAGCATCATCTGCTGCTGAAAGGATTCTGTTACCTGTTGAAATTCTTAAAAGGGATTTGTTCATTGCCCTTTCGTTCTGTAAAAGGGCTGTGTGTGTTACTGTTGATTCTGCGTTAAAATTAATTCTTAATGCCATGGTTTAAACCTCCATGTTTTTTTTTAGGATGCCTCCTGCATCCAGACAGCTATGGATGAATTTTTTCCTTCACCTCCTTTCCATCCTGCTGTCTTAATTTTATATATCGGTGGATTTTTAAAAAAGTTTAGACCCTTCGGCTACGCCTCAGGGTGACAAAAAAAAGGGGTCATAGGCTTACAAAAATGCTCATATGGTAAAAAAAATGCTCATATGGTAAAAAAAAAAGGGTCAATTGTTAATAAAAAATGTTTATATGGTAACAAAAAATGCCATATGGTAACAAAAAATGGTCAATTGTTAATAGAAAATGGTTATATGTTAATAAAAAATGGTCATTCTGAGCGAAGCGAAGAATCTACTTTTAATATCATTTTAAATTCTTTTTATCCCTTTCAAAAGCATTTCTGAGCATTCATTTATATAATTTTTAAAGGATTCCACAGACTGAGGGATAAAGTTAATGCCTCTTATTTCCTTTTGATAGCATAAAAATAAAACAAGATGCTCAAAATGTAAAAATCCGCCTCTTATGATTAAATGTAAAAGCCCTTGATTTACCCTATTTACATGAATCCATGCATAAATATTGTGGAGCCTGTTCATTAATTCATAGGTATTTTTAATTTTTGAGTTTAGCTGGGAAAATACAAAGTTTTTGAATTCTTTGACTTCCTTTTCAAGTTTTATGAGCTTATCATTTATATATTTTTTCTGGTTGAGATATTCCATCGAAAAGTTTGATTTAATTGTTTCTAACTCTTTTTGTTTTTCAAAATTTGTGAGAACTATTTCATCTCTTTTTACAGGAATTGCTCCTTTAATTTTTGCTCCGTCAGAGGTGTTGTAAACTTTAACATCTGGAAAAAGTTTTAGTAAATCCTCTATCCATGTCCTTGCCCAGTTTAAAATAAAGTTTGTATAAACTTTTCCTCCAAAGTTACCATCAATCTGTAAGGAAGAATCCTCAATTTCTATAAAAAATTTTGTATTTTTATCAAGGGAAACATTTCCTTTTGCATGATGTTTTGCCGGATCTTTGTATCCCATATCTGTACCAAATAAGTAAATCTCTTTAAAACCAAGATTTAAAGCAAGGGATACTCCTCCATTAACAACTGTTGGATTGGTGTAAATAAGCCTTATATATTCAGAAGGGAAGAGATAGGCTCCCGCATCATTTTCCTTTAAAAACATTCCACTGTATTCAAAGAGTTTTGCTACATCGGGATACATTGGATTGTTAAAAATCGCAGGAATTGATTTTAAGTATTCTCTATCAGCACTAAGAACAAGAGCATCGTAGGTGAATCTTGTTCTTTCAATTTCTACATGAAAATCTGGTTTTATGTTTTCTCTGTAAAGTGTTCCGATACTGCTACCACAGGAAAAAATTACAGCCCTTTCTTTGTTTTCTCTTATAAAATCAACATAACTTTCAAGAGAGGGTCCTGCACCGATTATAAAAGCATTTGCATTTGGTGAAACCTTTTTTTCTGCTGTAAAGAGAGGGATTTCCTGTTTTATGTTTTCAATTGTTTGTTCAACAGACCATAGTTCATCCTGAAAAAACCCCCATCCTGTAAATATCTGTTGAAATCTTCTATAAAATTCATCAAAAAACTCTTTATAAAAAGGCATTGCAATATGGGAATAAACAGGCATTGTAAAGGAAATGGGTGTATTAGTGAAAAATTGTAAAAAGGCGGATACCTCCTTTGCGAGTTCTTTAGGGTCATCTTTGATAAAAAATGTTATGAATTTATTTTGCTTTGAGTATCTTTCAATAAGCCACTGCCAGTCTATTGTAAATAGCGAAGCTTTGAGAATTTCAGGATCCTGCTCAACAACTATTAACTGTTTTATTTCATATCTTTTTGAGATTATTTCAAGATGATACCCAAGTCCTATCCCAATACAAAGAAATGTTCCGAATGTATCATTAGACTGGACAGGCTTTTTTACGAATTCTGTTTCAGGATGCTCCTCTGCCAGTTTGAGAAATTCATCCCAGTGCCTCATATCCATCATAATGTCTTTGTACTGTGTGTTTGTATCGGGTTTCACATAAAATTTAATTCCCTTTCTCTCAAACTCTTCAACCTGAGCAAGGCAGACTCTCTTAGGGTCACTTTTATAAAGTCTTTCTCCATTAATCTGAAGGTCAATCTGTCCTGTTACTGAGTCTATATATATTCCGCAGTTAAGCTTGGTCGGTTTTTTAGCTAACTCAATTATCTGAGGTGCCTTTTTTTCAAGATATCTTACATTTCTGTCCCTTTGAGCCTCAAGCTTTCTAATTATCTCTTGAACATTAACAGGCATAGATTATTCTATCATATCCCAGCTTAATGGTGTTCCTTTTTCAATGTTTTTGCGAGCTTTTTTACCGATAATATCTCTTAAATACTTTGGATGAAGTCCGTATCCGGGTCTATGTACTGCAGCCCAATTTTGTGGACACTTTTTAGTGTTTCAATTTGTAGAGCTCTATGCAACATTTTTCCCTTTTTATAGAGATTTTCTCCCTGCATATGCAGAAAGTTTAACCTCTACAAATTGCCTGTGTCAACTTTCTAAGGGGTTCAGTATAAAATCAACCACTATATTTTATTATTTTGGTATCTATTCTCACTGTAATAATTTCATTAATTTCTTGGAATTTTTTTGAGAAAAAAACTTATTATTTATGGTAAAAATATAAGCAAGAGATTATTAACTAATGGAGGTTTTAATTTTAAATGGAATTGAAAAACAAGAGAGTTTTAGTTACAGGAGCTGGCGGGTTTATTGGAAGTCATCTTGTGGAAAGACTTTTAGAAGAAGGATGTGAAGTAGTAGCTTTTGTCAAATATAATTCTCTAAATAAGTGGGGGTGGCTTGATAGTTTTGATAAAAAAGTCTTAGATAAAATAGAAATTTTCATCGGTGACATTAGAAATGCAGATTCAGTTAGAAAAGCTATTAAAGATGTAGATGTAGTTTTTCACTTAGCAGCATTAATTAGCATTCCTTATAGCTATGATTCACCTGAAAGTTATGTTGAAACAAACATAAAAGGAACTTTAAACATATTACAAGCTTGTTTAGATTATTCAGTTGAAAGAGTTTTAATTACATCAACTTCTGAGGTATATGGAACTGCCAAATTTGTTCCAATTACAGAAGACCATCCAAAACAGGGACAATCGCCTTACTCTGCTACAAAAATTGGTGCTGATCATTTAGCAGAAAGTTTTTATAAAAGCTTCAACTTACCCGTAGTTATAGTTAGACCTTTTAATACCTATGGACCAAGGCAATCTGCAAGAGCTGTTATTCCAACCATTATTACTCAATTGCTTTCTGGTTATGATGAAATTAAGCTTGGTTCATTGTATCCAACCAGAGATTTAGTATATGTAAAAGATACCGTAGAAGGCTTTGCTAGACTTGCTCAGTGCGATAATGCAATAGGTAATGAAGTAAACATAGCTACTCAATCCGAAATATCCATTCAAGACCTTGCAATAAAGTTAATTAACAAAATTAACCCTGACGCTAAAATTGTAGGCGAAGATCTAAGAATTCGTCCACAGAATAGTGAAGTTGAAAGGCTCCTTGGTTCAAACGAGAAATTAAAGGAACTAACCAGATGGATTCCCGAAACTGATATAGACAGAGGTCTTGAATTAACCATAGATTGGTTCAAAAATGAAGAAAATTTAAGAATATATAAACCGTGGGTTTACAATGTATAGAGATAAATATAGAAAGATTGTAGATTTTATTAAAAGGCTTTACAAAAAAGATATAGTTCCATTACATGAACCGATTTTTGTTGGAAATGAAGAAAAATATGTATTAGATGCGATCAGATCTTCATATGTGTCAAGTATTGGGGAATATGTAAATAAAGTAGAAAAATTTATGGCAGATTTTACCGGCTCAAAATATGCAATAGCAACAGTAAATGGTACATCTGCATTACATATAGCACTTCTGCTTTCTGGAGTAAAAGAGAACACGGAAGTAATTACTCAGCCACTGACTTTTGTTGCAACTTGTAATGCTATATCATACTGCGGAGCCTATCCAACATTTGTAGATGTTGATAATGATACACTTGGAATGAGTCCTGAAAGTTTAGAAAGTTTTTTAGCTGAAAATTGTCTCTTTAAGGATGATGGAGTTTACAATAAATTAACAAATAGAAAAATAACAGCAATTGTTCCAATGCATACATTCGGTTATCCTTGTAAAATTGATAAAATTATAGAGATAGCAGACAGATATAATATTCCTGTCGTAGAAGATGCAGCTGAGTCTCTTGGAAGCTTTTACAAGGGCAAACATACAGGTACGTTTGGAAAATTTGGAATAATTAGCTTCAACGGAAATAAAATTGTAACCTCAGGTGGGGGTGGAGTAATTTTGACATCTGACGAAGTATTAGCAAAAAAAGCTAAACACTTAACAACTACGGCAAAGGTGCCACATAAGTGGAAGTACTATCATGATGAAATTGGCTTTAATTATAGGATGCCCAATTTAAATGCAGCTTTACTGTTAGCCCAACTTGAAAATTTAGAAAAGTTTCTTAAAATAAAAAGAAATTTAGCCATGAAGTACAAAGAGTTTTTTGATTGGTTGGGTGTGGAATTCTTTACTGAGCCAGAATATGCAACATCAAATTATTGGTTAAATGCAATTTTTTTACGAGATAGAAAAGAAAAAGATGAATTTTTAGAATTTTCTCATGAAAATGGTGTATTGTGTAGACCAGTCTGGGTATTAATGAATAAATTGCCAATGTATAAAGATTGTTTTAGTTATAAATTAGAGAATGTATATAAAATTGAAGAAAGATTAGTTAATATTCCAAGTGGAGTGATTTTGTAATGCAAGATATTTTAATTATTGGTGGTGGTGGACATTGTAAGTCGGTTATAGATGTAATTGAATCAACAGGGAAATATAAAATTTATGGCATTATCGACATAAAAGAAAAGGTAGGACAGAAGGTTTTAGATTACAAAATTATAGGGACAGACGATGATTTAGAAAAATATAGAAATGATATAGAACTTGCTTTTATTGCCATAGGTTTTATTAATTCGGTAGAATTAAGGATTAAGATATATAACAAGCTTAAACAGTTAAATTTTAAATTACCAGTAATTATATCACCATTAGCATATGTATCTAAGCATAGTTTTATAGATGAAGGAACAATAGTTATGCATTATGCTGTAATCAATGCTGGAGCAAAAGTAGGTAAGAATTGTATAATAAACACAAAAGCTTTGATCGAGCATGATGCAATTATTGAGGATTTTTGCCATATATCAACCGGTGCAATTATCAATGGAGGCGTGATTGTTGGCAAATCTTCTTTTATTGGTAGTAATGCTACTACTAAACAATATATTAAAATTCCAGAACATTCATTTATAAAAGCTGGAACGGTAGTAAAATGATTGAAAATAAAACCTTTATAATAGCTGAAGCGGGTGTTAACCATAATGGAAACATTGAAATTGCTAAAAAAATGATTGAAGTAGCAAAAGAATGTGGAGCTGATGCTATTAAGTTTCAAACATTCAAGGCTGAAAAAGTTATTTCTAGATATGCTCCAAAGGCAGAATATCAAAAGCAAACCACAGGAGAGACAGACTCTCAACTGGAGATGGTAAAAAAGTTAGAGTTATCCTTTGACGATTTTATAGTTTTAAAAGAATATTGTGATAAATTAAATATTATGTTTTTATCAACTCCTTTTGATTTTGAAAGTATAGATTTTTTAAACGATCTTGGACTTGAAATCTTTAAAATTCCAAGTGGTGAGATTACAAACTTACCTTATCTAGAAAAGATAGGAAAACTCGGGAAAAAAGTTATTCTATCCACTGGTATGGCTGATTTAGGAGAAATAGAAGATGCTCTAGATATTTTAATTTCCTGTGGAACAAAAAAAGAAAATATAACTGTTTTACATTGCAATACAGAATATCCTACTCCATATGAAGATGTTAATCTTTTAGCTATGCTTACTATAAAAGAGGCATTTAAGGTGAAAGTTGGATATTCAGACCATACACTTGGAATTGAGATACCTATAGCAGCGGTCGCATTAGGTGCAAGTGTTATAGAAAAACACTTCACTCTTGATAAAAATATGGAAGGACCAGATCATAAAGCGAGCTTAGAACCTCACGAACTTAAAGCAATGATCGATGCAATAGTAAATATTGAAAAAGCATTGGGTAATGGAATGAAAAAACCATCCAAATCAGAACTAAAGAATAAGGATATTGTAAGAAAAAGTATTGTTGCAAAAAGAGAAATTAAAAAAGGTGAGATTTTTACCGAAGATAATATCACTGTTAAAAGACCAGGAACTGGAATATCTCCTATGAGATGGTATGAAGTTTTAGGCAAGGTTGCGCCAAAAGACTATAAAGAAGATGAATTAATAAAGATTTGAGGGTTAATTAATGGAAAAAAGGAAAGTATGTATTTTTACTGGAACAAGAGCGGAATATGGATTATTGAAACCATTAATGGACGAGATAAAGTCAGATCCAGATCTAGAACTGCAAATTGTTGCCTCATGTATGCATCTAAGCCCAGAGTTTGGTTTAACATACCAAGAGATAGAAAAGGATGGTTTTAATATAGATGAAAAAGTTGAAATGCTTCTAAGCTCAGATACTCCATCAGGGATAGTAAAATCAATGGGATTAGGAATGATAGGATATACAGATGCTTTGAATAGATTAAAACCAGATATTACAGTTGTTCTTGGAGATAGATTCGAAGCACTTGCCTTTGCAATAGCAAGTTTTGTAAATAGAATACCAATAGCGCATCTATATGGAGGAGAAGCTACAGAAGGTTTAATAGATGAAGGAATAAGACATTGCATAACAAAATTATCATATTTGCATTTTACATCCACAGAAGAATATAGAAGGCGTGTTATACAACTTGGAGAAGAACCTCAGAGAGTATTTAATGTAGGTGCATTAGGTATTGATAATATAAAAAAAATGAAACTTTTAACTAAGAATGAAATAGAAAGCAAACTTGGTATTAAATTTAAATCTAAGAACTTACTGATAACTTATCATCCTGTAACATTAAAAAAAGATGAATCTGAGAAAGAATTTAAAGCATTGTTAAATGTTCTAAAAGAAATCGAAGATACTTTATTTATATTTACAAAACCAAATGCTGATACAGAAGGAAGGAAGATAATTAACCTAATAGAAGAGTTTGTTAAAGAAAATAGCGGCAAAGCAGTAGTATTTACATCATTAGGACAATTAAAATATTTATCAATTATGCAATATGTAGATGCGGTTGTCGGAAATTCTTCAAGCGGAATAATAGAAGCTCCATCCTTAAAAGTTCCAACAATAAATATAGGAGATAGACAGAAAGGTAGGATAAGAGCTAAAAGCATAATTGATTGTAAAGGAACTGAGGAAGATATAAAAAGAGCTTTGGTTATAATTTATGATAAAAATTTTAGAGAAAATTTACAAAATATAGATAACCCATATGGAGACGGAAACAGTGCAAGTAAAATAAAAAATATCTTAAAAGTCCACAAAATAAATTCCATAGAAAAATCTTTTTATAATATAAATTTTAATCTTTGGATTTAGGAGCTAAAATGAGGCATGCATATATTGGTACTGTAAAATTTTCTTATGAGATATTGAAATACTTAATTGAGAAAGGTTATAAACCAGTATTAGTAATCACACAAAAAAATAAGGGAATCAATGCAGATTATACAGACCTTGAACCTCTATGTGTATCATACAATATAGAAATAATTAAAGAAGATAACGTAAATACAGTAGATGTAATTGCGAAATTAAAAAGTTTAGATTTGGACTATATTTTTTGTTTTGGATGGTCTAAACTTCTTAAAAAAGAAATTTTAGAAATACCAAAACATGGTGTTATTGGTTATCACCCCGCAGCTCTTCCCAAAAATAGGGGTAGACACCCTCTTATTTGGGCTTTGGTTCTTGGGCTAGAAGAAACAGCATCTACTTTTTTCTTTATGGATGAAGGAGCAGATTCAGGAGATATTTTAAGCCAAAAAAAGATAGAGATAAAGTATGAAGACGATGCTATGTCTTTGTATAATAAAACAATAGAAATAGCCCAAAAACAATTAGAAGAATTTTTACCAGATTTAGAAAAATTCAGCTATAAAAGAATTCCACAAGATCATTCAAAGTCTAATTATTGGAGGAAAAGAACAAAGGAAGACGGCAAAATAGACTTTAGAATGTGCAGCAGAGCAATTTATAATTTAGTCAGAGGTCTAACAAGACCATATGTAGGAGCACATTTAATTTATAACGGTAATGAGATAAAAATATGGAAAGTTAAAGAATTAGATTGTGTTGGTTTTGAAAATATAGAGCCGGGTAAAGTTATAGATGTTAATCCATCAAGAAATTCTATAGTTATTAAAGCTTATGATAAGTGTATTGAAATAATTGAACACGAATTTGAAACATTGCCTAAAATAGGAGATTATATTTCATGAGAAACATCTTAGTTATCTCTGTTCATCCTGACGATGAAACTTTGGGAGCAGGAGGCACTCTATTAAAACATAAAAGTTTAGGTGATAGAATCTTTTGGCTTAATATAACTGGAATTCATGAAGAGCAAGGTTTCACAAAAGATGATATATATTATAGAAGCACCATTTTAGATAAAGTGTCAAAAACTTATGAATTTGATGATCTTATAGATTTAAATTTACCTACAATGGCATTAGACAAGTATTCACAAAAAGAATTAGTAGAAAAAATATCAAATGTAATTAAAACAATAAAGCCATCTATACTATATATACCATTTAAAGATGACGTTCATACGGATCATCAAATAGTATTTAAAGCTTGCTGGTCTGCATCAAAATCGTTTAGGTACCCATTCATAAAGCGGGTGTTGATGATGGAGACAATTTCAGAGACAGATTTTGCAGTTCCACTACAATCTTCTTGGTTCATCCCTAATGTATTTGTAGATATAACGGATTATATGGATAAAAAAATAGAAATAATTAAAATTTATGAAAAAGAGTTAGGTATCCATCCTTTCCCTAGAAATGTAGATAACATAAAAGCACTTGCTACTTACAGAGGCTCAATGTGTAATGCTAAATATGCAGAAAGTTTTATGTTACTTAAGGAGGTTTTATAAATGAAAAACCTTTTCATTGCTCCAAATTCAACAATAAAAGAAGCACTGAAAAAATTTAACGAAATTGGAGAAAAAGTTTTAATAGTTGTAGATAAAAATAAACATCTTTTAGGAACAATTACAGATGGAGATATTAGAAGATATATATTAAACTCAGGAACAATAGAAGGAACCGTTGAAAATGCATACAATAAAAATCCAAAGTTTATACATTCTAATGATCCAAAAGAAAAAGCAAAACAAATATTGTTAGAAAATAAAATAGAAATTTTGCCTATAATCGATAATCAAAAGAGAGTAATCAATTATATTATCTGGACAGATTTATTTGAAAACAGAGTTGAACATTATGAACTCACAGAAAAAATCGATATACCTGTGGTAATAATGGCTGGTGGTAAAGGAACAAGACTAGATCCTTTTACAAAGGTTTTGCCAAAGCCATTGTTGCCGATTAAAGATAAAACAATAGTAGAACACATTATAGAAAGCTTTAAAAAATTTGGATGTTGCAGATTTATTCTGATACTCAATTATAAAGGTAAGCTTATAGAATCCTATTTTAATTCTATTGATAAAGACTATTTAGTTGAATTTTTATGGGAAGATAATTTTTATGGAACCGCAGGAGCATTATATTTACTAAAAGATATTGATATAGAAAACTTTTTTGTATCAAACTGTGATATCTTACTTAAAATTAACTATTTAGATGTTTTAAAAACTCATGAACAATCAAAAGCAGATTTTACAACTATTACATCTATCAAACATTACAAAGTTCCTTACGGAGTTGTAGAAACAGGAGAAAACAATTTTGTAAAGAAAATAAACGAAAAACCAGAGATGACTTTTCAGATTAATACCGGAGTTTACTTAATAAATAAGAATATTCTTGACTGTATTCCTGAAAGAAAATATTTAGATATGCCAGATTTGATTCATATGCTTATAGAAAATAATCATAAAGTACTAGCATATCCTATCAATGAAAGCGATTATCTTGATGCTGGTCAATGGGATGAGTATAAAAAAACATTAAAAATTTTTGAGGGCGTGTAATAATGTATAATGGAAAAACGTTTTTAGCTATTATTCCTGCAAGAGGAGGAAGTAAGGGACTACCAAGAAAAAATATATTACCGTTGTTAGGTAAACCTTTGATTGGGTGGACCATAGAACAAGCAAAGAAAAGTAAATATTTAGATAGAATAATAGTTTCTACAGAAGATGAAGAAATAATGGTAATGTCAAAGTCATTTGGTGCAGAGGTCTTGCAACGGCCAAAAGATTTAGCACAAGACAATACACCAACTTCTGATGTTATAATCCATGTTATTGAAACGTTGGAAAAAGAAGGTTATAAATACGATTTTATAGTTCTTCTTGAACCTACATCTCCCTTGCGCAAAGATGATGATATAGACAATGCCATAAAAATTATTGTTGATACAAACTCTATTTCTCTAGTTAGTGTTACAAATTCAGATAAAATAGATCTAAATTTTATTTTTTTACTTGAGGATAATAAATTAAAAAGTATCTTTTATGGTTCAGAATTCAACATTTTACCCATTAATAGACAGGATTTTACAATAATATATTATCCAGAGGGTACTATTTATATCTCAGAAACATCTAATTATATTAAAAGAAAAACTTTTTACCATAATGAAACAAGAGCGTTTATAGTTGAGAAATGGCAAGCTTATGAAATTGATGATATTTATGATTTTGTATGTATAGAAAGTATTTTAAAGTACAAGATGGAGGTTATTAAATGAAATTTATAGTTGTTGGTCTTGGTTCAATGGGAAAAAGAAGAATAAGATGTTTAAAAAAACTTGGATATAATGAAATTTATGGTTATGATATAAGAGAGGATAGAAAAAAGGAATCTGAGATGTTATACGGAATACAAAGTTTAGATAATTTAGATAACATCCAAACTCTTGGTATTGAAGCAGCTATTATCTCAACTCCTCCAGACAGACATTTACAATATGTAGAGTTATTTGCTCCAATTCATATACCTTGTTTCGTAGAAGCATCTGTTATATTAGAACATAGCTTGAAAATAAAAGAACTTTCTGAGAAATACTCAGTTTTTATAGCACCATCCTGTACATTAAAATTTCATCCTGCTATCAATGATATAAAAAATATAGTCAATTCAGGAGAGTTTGGAAAAGTCACAAATTTTACTTATCATTGCGGTCAATATTTACCAGATTGGCATCCGTGGGAAGATATTAAAGATTATTATGTTTCTAATAAAGAAACCGGGGCAGCAAGAGAAATTGTACCATTTGAATTAGTATGGATAACAGAAATATTAGGATATCCAACAGAAGTAAAAAGTTTTAAAGGTGAAGTTATGAATTTTGGTATTGATGATGTATATACAATTTGCTTTAATTTTAATAATAACTATTATGGTAATATGCTTGTAGATGTCGTTTCACGATTTGCTACAAGATCTTTAATCCTGAATATGGAATATGGGCAAATAAGATGGAATTGGGAAGAATCTATGGTTAAATTATACGATGCCAAAAAACAAAGATGGTTATATTTTAATCAACCATATTCTGAGGCTCATGAGGGATATAATAAAAATATAATTGAGCAAATGTATGTTGATGAAATAAAAGCATTTTTGAAAGGATTAGAAGACCCTAAAAAATATCCCTATTCAATTGATGAAGATGTAAACATACTACAATTGCTTAGTAAAATTGAAAATTTTTCATAGGAGGTAGAAAAATGAGTATTTACGATCAGTATCACATAAGGCAGTACGATCAACCATACAGATCTACTGTATCTTTGATAAATTTTATAAAGAAACATATTTCCTTAAATAAAATTTATAGGTGTTTGGATGTGGGGTGTGGAGCAGGAGCTAATATTTTTCATATTTCAAAAGAAATACCATTCTTTCATTTTGAGGGATTAGATATTAGGGAAGATTTGATAGAATTTGCAAAAAAAATGCAGCCAGAAATTAATTTTTATTGCGCTGACTTTTCAACTTTCAATGTAAGTGGACAATATGATATAATTACAGCAATTCATTTTACACCTTCTTTTCCACTTGATTTGAGAGATTTTATAATCAAAGCTAACGAATTAGCAAAGGAATACATTATTTTAACTGGTCTTTTTTCTGAAGGTTGGTTAGAGCAACACACAATAGCTTATGATCTAAAAGAAAATTGGGAAGGTATGTATAAAATTTATTCATTAGAAAGATTAAAAGAGATTGTTGCTCATGTTATACCAAATTCAACCATTGTTATAGAGCCATTTAACATTGACATTGAAATTCCTAAAAAATCAAATCAGTTTGGCACCTATACTGTAAAAATGCAGGATGGAAATTTGCTTCAAATAAGTGGATATATGCTTATGCCTTGGTATAATATTTTAATAAAAAAGGAGATATAACATAAAATGAATTGGCAAGATAGATTACTAAACGTTATCCCTGGTAGTGCTCATACATATTCAAGAGGATCAGATCAGTTCCCTGACAATGCACCACAAATTCTTAAAAGAGGAAAAAATGCTTATGTGTATGATCCAGATGAAAAAGAGTATTTAGATTACGGAATGGCTTTAAGGTCTGTTATACTTGGCTATGCAAATGAATATGTAAATCAAGCCGCTATAAATGCAATAAATTTTGGTAATAATCTTACAAGGCCTTCATTAATAGAGTTAGAGGCAGCCGAATTATTTGTTTCTATTATTGATTCAGTAGAAATGGTGAAATTTGCTAAAAATGGTTCAAATGTAACAACAGCTGCTGTTAAATTAGCAAGAGCATACACAGAAAGAAAGCTTATAGCCAGATGCGCACAGCATCCTTTTTTTAGCTTTGATGATTGGTTCATAGGATCAACAGTAATGAACAAAGGTGTACCAGAAGAAATATCTAATATGACAAAATTATTCAACTACAATGATATAGAAAGCTTAGAAAAATTATTTGATGAATACCCAAATCAAATTGCATGTGTAATTTTAGAACCAGCAACCGGTGATATGGAACCAAAAGACAATTTTTTACATAAAGTTAAAGATCTGTGCCATAAAAACGGAGCTTTATTTATATTAGATGAGATGATTACAGGATTTAGATGGCACTTAAAAGGGGCACAGTATTATTACAATGTAGAGCCTGATTTATGTACCTTTGGGAAGGCTATGGCAAATGGTTTTTCTGTTGCAGCACTTGCTGGAAAAAAAGAGTTTATGAAACTTGGCTCAATTTTACCTGAAGGACAAGAAAGAGTATTCTTACTTTCTACAACTCATGGAGCAGAAATGTCAAGTTTGGCTGCATTTATGGCAACTTACAAATTTATGGAAGAGAATAATGTTATAGAACATGTTTGGGAATATGGAAAAAGACTAATAGAAGGTTTTAATAAGATTTCTTCTTATTATGGAGTATCAGATTATATCTACATGACAGGTGTTCCATGTAGTCCAGTATATTATACTCTGGATAATGACAAAAAAGTTTCATTAGAATTTAGAACCTTATTTAATCAAGAGCTTATTAATAAGGGTGTTTTAATGCCGTGGGTTGCATTAAGCTTTTCACATAGTGAGAAAGAATTACAAAAAACATTTGATGCATTAGAACATGCTATAAAAACTTACAAATTGGCGTTAGAAGAAGGAATAGATAAGTATCTAAAAAGTAAAGTTATTAAACCTGTCTTTAGGAGATATAACTAATGAAATTTGCATTAGTTTCCCTAAATCAACATTGGGAAAATAAAGATCTAAACAAAAAGAGAATTAATAAGATGGTAGAAAAACTTTCTAACTATAAATTAGATTGGGCAATCTTTCCAGAAATGACTTTAACTGGCTTTTCAATGAATTGCGATAAAATAGCCGATAAGAACAACGAAACATTACTTTGGTTTAAAGAATTGGCTAAGAATATAAAGATAAATATAATTTTTGGTGCAGCTGTATTAGAAAAAGATATGTATAAGAATAAAGCATATGCAGTATCTGCTGATTGCGAAGTTTTGTGTGAATATTCCAAAATTCACTTATTCAGCATCGATAAGGAAAATATATTTTATAAAGATGGAGAACAGGTTGCATGTTTTAATTATAAAAATACGAATATAGGTTTAACTATATGTTATGATTTACGATTTCCAGAGTTATATCAAACACTATCAAAGCAATGTTATATTATAATTAATATTGCAAATTGGCCATCCGTGAGAAAAGATCATTGGTTTACACTCTTAAAAGCAAGATCTATAGAAAATCAGTCATTTTTTATAGGTGTTAATAGAATAGGTATAGATGGAAATAACTTATCTTATAAAATCTTCTATCATATACTCTCCAAATGGAGAACTTTTAAAACCCGATTTTAAATCAAGAGAATTTGATATATTCGAAATAGAGCTTTCTATTGTAGATAAAATTAGAAGTTCATTTCCAGTTCAAAATGATAGAAAAGGTGAATTATATGCAAAATGGTACAAAGATTTTAGAAAATAAGGTAATAGTAGTAATAGGATCTGAAGGTCTATTAGGAAGCTCTTTTGTAAAATCTATTTACAATAATGGTGGAATTCCCATTTGCGTAGATAGAGAAGATAATTCATCTTCAGCTTTTGATTATATAAAAGCTGATATAACCAAGAAAAAAGATGTCTTGGATATCTTAGAGAATGTCAAAAATAAACAAGGCAAAATAGATGCAGTAGTAAATACTTCTTACCCTAGAAATAAAAATTATGGACGTAAATTTGAAGAGGTGGAATTTAGTGATTTTTGTGAAAATTTAAATATGCACTTAGGCGGATATTTTCTCGTAAGCCAACAATTTGCAGAATATTTTAAAGGTCAAGGTTATGGCAATATAATCAATATTGCATCCATTTATGGTATAATACCACCAAGGTTTGAAATTTACCATGGTACAAAAATGACCATGCCAGTTGAGTACGCATGTATTAAAAGCGGTATAATTTCATTAACAAAATACATAGCTAAATACTACAAAGGTTATAACATCAGAGCTAATTGTATTAGCCCAGGCGGAATATACAACAACCAACCTGAGGAATTTGTAAGAAAGTATAACTCTTATTGTTTGAATAAAGGAATGTTAAACAAAGAGGATATTAATGGAACTTTGATATTTCTTCTTAGTGATATGTCTAAGTATATAAACGGACAAAATATTGTAATAGATGATGGGTTTAGTTTATAAAATCTTAAACTCTTCTCTATTTAAAGCATCTGGAATATACACACTTTCGTCCATAATTAATGCTGCTTTTCCCTCCATGGGATTAAATAGAAAATTGTGTAATGGTAAAATACTAAAAAATGAAAAGGGGGAATTGATATGAAAACAAAAAGCAGAAATGGGGTAACACCAGAAGCGGTAATTCAAAATCTAATTTCTTCTTTAGATAACTCTGCCTCTGAAGGTATCAGACCTTCTCTTACTTATCTTATCCAGGAACTTCTTAACTATTTTATGCTTAAAGAAAGACAGTTTTATAATGAAGCAAACTCTTCAACTTGTAATGGATTTTATCAACGAAATCTTGCTCTTAGTTTTGGTAATCTCAAACTAAATATTCCAAGAGTAAGATTTGGAAATAATTTTAGAAGTTGTCTTTTACCTCAAAGATGGAAAAGATATGATAAGGATTATGAAGAGTTTCTTCTTGCTTTACTTAGTAATGGATATACAAAGGCAAAGATACAGGAAATATGTAAATCTCTTAGTATTGCTTATTCTGAAGTTGCAATGCAGAGTATTGAGGAGTTAATTTCACAGCAACTACAGTATTTTAAAACAAGGACTCTGCCACATGAACTTTTTAGAGACTTCGGCTCAGGACAGAGCTTTGGGGCTTTTAGCTCCTCAGAATGACAGAATGGTCTCAAGACAGTTCTTTCCTATCAGCAATTTTGGGGCAAATCTTTCATTATCTCTAATCTGCCCAATTACAGGAAAAATTTGACAATTTTCCTTTGAATGAGTAAGTATTAATTATGTATAAGAAGAATGGAAAGCCTCTTACAAAGGAAGAAATAAAGCAAATCATAATTACAGAACTTCCAAAGCTATTAAAAAGGGACTTGCAAACAAGGGAGTTCATAGCTCGCCTTTTTCAGGAAAAGTTTGCTGACAAAAAAAAGACAGAAGACCGATTTGAAAAACTACTAAGAGAAATTAATCAACAAAGACTGGAAAGTGAAAAGAAGTGGGAAGAAAATAACAAGAGATGGGAGGAGAATAACAAGAGATGGGAGGAAAATAACAAGAGATGGGAAGAACAAAACAAGAGATGGGAGGAGAATAACAAGAGATGGGAAGAAAATAACAAAAGATGGGAGGAAAATAACAAGAGAATTGATGCTATACTTGAGGAAATCAAATTACTTCACAGAAAACATGACACAACCATAGGCGCTCTTGGTGCAAGATGGGGATTAAGAGCTGAATCCTCCTTTAGAGATGCTATAAAAGGAATTCTTGAGGAAAGTTTCCCTGTAAAGGTGCAAAGATACAAAGCGAAAGATAAAGAAGGCATAGTTTTTGGTAAACCTGATCAAGTAGAACTTGACCTTATAGTAAAGAATGGAGAGGTTATAGTAGGTGAAATAAAATCATCAATAAGCAAGGGCGATGTTGCTACATTTTTAAGAAAAATTGATTTTTATGAGAAAAGAGAGAATATTTCTGTAAAAAGAAAAATCATGATATCTCCTATGTTTGACTATGGAGCAAGGGAATTTGCTTTATCCTTTGGCATAGAAGTGTATGGTTATCCAGAAGAAGTTGATTTTAAAGAGTTAAACTAAGACAATTTAC
>Ga0308398_1000273_pt1 | contig 34213 bp, 16 predicted proteins | sample Hotspr20SampleT9_FD_202360 | JGI IMG/M metagenome (GOLD analysis project Ga0308398, IMG submission 202360) | Hot spring phototrophic mat microbial communities from Mushroom Spring, Yellowstone National Park, Wyoming, United States - 20051001_T9 ...
ATACTTATGCTGATCAAGAGATTGCTTTAAAAAAGACGACCGCTCAATATCAGGTGCTGGCTTATTGCATTAAGGAGGCCAGTAAGATGGAAGGTGGAGTTACTCCTCAAAATCTTGAGAAAGCTCGGGACAAATTAAGGGACGAAGTTTTAAGTACTGTTGGTGTTGACATTTTCGATAATCAAGGACGCTTCAAAGCTGTTGAAGGTCTTTTTGACAACAGAAATATTTGGGCTAGGGTTGAAAGAGTCCTAGCCCAAGCAGAGGTTCCATCGCAGGGACAAGGTAGAATAGAACAAAACTTGCAGACTTTAGCACAGACTAAAAAAGTTGTTTGGAAAGGTCTAAACTTGTCAACTGAACTGAACCGAGTTTCACAGCCTCAACAGCCTCTAGACTCAGGTGGCTCCGCAGGCATTTTTAGCACAAATCCTTTTGGAACAAACCGGCCTTCTGATGACCCCTTGAGATCTTTTCCTTGGCTTAACCAAAGATCGCAAACTACGTCAGCCACCTTCTCTACAGAGCAAAGCCAACCCTCTGGGCAGTCCCAACAAGGCATTGCCTCAGGTACCGAAGCTAGAGCCATACCAAATCAAAGTTCGAATTTTGATTCACTATTTAGGACCAACCTAGGAGATCGAACCGGCACAAGCTTGCTAAGCCCAGCCCGCGGAAATCAATTTAGCTTGCTAAATACCACCTCGCGATTTGAGATCAATTTAACGCCTGAAGAACGGCAACGGCTAGCTTTAACAACATTCAGCGTGAGAGACTATCTTCTAGGAAAATACAACCCTGAAAACAGACTCTTCTCTGGTGTTGGCGACTCACTAAAATCCTTTGGAGACACTCTGCAGAAATCAGAGGCCAAGAATTGAGATAAGCAGGTTAGAATAAGCTAAAAAGGAGTTCTGAGCTTTTATTAACCGAGGTGAAAACTTCGAAGAAAAGAAACGTAACCAGTAATCCAAATTTAGAATCATTCTGCTCGAAAGCGCAATTTGACCGGTCCAGCGTCTCCTAATCGAACTTTTACTAAAGTCATTTTGTGTAAAACAAAAGACTTTATCAGCCGTTGGTTCACACAATACCCGGTAAATTTGAAGCAAACCTCCAGCGAAACACAAACACAACAGTTTTTTGCAAAAAACTTCACTAAAAAACGTCAAAACTTCGTCTATTAATTAATCTCTAGGCACTTAAAAATTGAAACCTAGCGCTAATAAACAGGGATGTTTTAAAGCTGCATGGGGAAAGACTTTAGAGCTTTCAAGAGGAAAGATTAGCTCCTTGACTCAGAACATCACGGAATATCTAAACAACATCGTAAACCCAAGTTTAAAGCAATTAGTTTCTTATAAGATAAAAATTTTGGTCAAGCGATTTAGCACTCAATGGAAAAATCTTGAAAGACCAAGTGATTTATCTTTAACCACATTACTCAACAGTTTACAACCAGCAGAGGATGTTGTGTACTACTGTGTACTACTACAAATCAGAGGAATTTAAAAACACAAAGAAAGGGGAATTTTAATTCCCTGGTCATCTCCAATTTGAAAAGCAGCGGCAAATTTTCATTACACGCTTTTGCTAAATTTTAAGAATCGATTACCATAAAATCGTATGATCAATCATACAATTAAACAAACCGAAGTCTAATGCCCGAGCAGCCATTTGTCACTAGTTTAGTAACTGGCAAGTGCAAAATCTACACGGTTACAGCGTTATCTGGCTATGGAAACCTCATTCAGAGGATGATGTCAAGTGTTCTCCACTGTTTTTCTTGGTTTAATCAGCAACGTCTCTACCCTGAGGCTGAGTGTAAACAAGGAGAGCCGGAAGTTAAAATTACAGCAGAGGCTTTTTCCATCAATATGCACAATCAGCGCAGTGGGTGAAGGCTTAACAAAGGGTTAAATCCAAAAAGTGCTGAAGTGCAAATTTTTGCCGATAAAATAATCGTAGCAACGTTTAGTAATCAAGGAGAAAAACATGTTTATAAAGGGTTTTTGGGAGAGGAACTAAAGCATTGTGAAATTTTATCAGGTCTAGTTAACCACGGTGCAAAAATTTGTGCTTTACACATTTACTCAACCCAGACAATAAATAGCAGCAGATGGCCATTTTTTAGACCACTTTATGGACTCGTCGCTTCAAGACAAGTTGAAGAAAATCAGGGCCAAAATGTTAAGTATGACCTTGTATTTGTGTTTGAAGTTCCGGAAAAAGGGATCGGGGTCTGTACATATAAGCTCTGGGACGGCAAACTAATTGAATTTTGGTGTTCAGACGAATCTATGCCTGTGGTAATATTTGAACCTCAATGTCGGCATTTTAAGCCTTCACCTGAGGTTATTACGCTAGTTCCAGTTCTTAGGTCTAACTTAACCTACACTAGAACACTTTATTCAGGCGAGTTTTACCAAAATCATTCTGGTCATGTTTTAGATAAGAGTGACCGCACCAAGTCTAAAACTCTTTGTTTATATCCAGCTAGCTGTCAAATTCTTAAGCAAAATGTGCCAATAATTGACAGTGCAAGGTTTGGTACGACATTCCTTCATTCAAGTAAAGACAGCCAACCTGGCAAGAGATTGCAAGAAAACTCTACAGACGATCCAGGTTTCATTTGTGGTCCTGATATAGTTGTTAGTGTGACGCCACCACACTCTTCAGGATCGGATACAATTTCTATAAACCAAGACTCTTTAACCTCCCAAAGCCGTACAGAAATATGGTTCATGTATAATCCTCTGAAAGAAGCTATCGAGGCTAACATGGTACCCCTTAAATTACGGAGTTAATCAAAACATGGTTTACTCTTTAGCCGAATTTATAAACTGGTGTAACCCTTTTTGGATTTTAAATTAAGGAGCTATGGAGATAAAAAGTGTTAACTTGAAACTACTAAAAAGGGGTTCCCTGATTAACCTGTTTGTTTAAAGTACTACAAAAATTGCGAGTATAACACTTCAGCACTGAAAGATTACAATCAAGAGTTACTGAAATTAATGGAACTTTTAAGAAAATTATTCTTACCAGCTCAGGAATTAACTCTACCTTCAGAGCCGTCTCTGATAGGTCATTTCCTCTACTAGCGGCATGCATATTTTTTGGGTGATGTGCTAGGACTTGCCTTGTTACTTTTTCGCTTAAATGTGGAAGAAAGTGGCACTTATCTTAAGTTTAAGCATACGAAAAACAGAGGCAATATAATTAAATTTTTCAGGTCAGAGCAGAGGTTACTTAAGTTTTTCATCTTCGTTTCTTTTGGCTTTGTAATGGGCTGAGGAGTTTTATCGTCTTTCTCCTACGAAATAAGTGAGTCTCTTGGCATAGAAACAATACCCGTAGCTACACTATTCATATTCTTTAACCTTGGTATTACCGTGGGGGACTTTTTGTGGGGCGCAGTAAATCAATTATTACAAAGCCGCAAAAAAGCAATTTTTTTCTCTTTTATTTACATGCATACTGGCCTTTTTTTACTTATTAAATCCTCCGTTAAACAGAGTTGAGTCTTTACTTTTTTATCTTTGGTTGCTGTAGCTGCAACTAATTGGGTAGTCGTTATAACAAGCTGTGCTGAAAATTTTGGTAAAAACTGTAGAGCGTTTGCAACTACTAGTCTTCCCAATTTTATGCTTGGGGCTACTGTTATATTCATTGAAGTATTTAAGCGAGCTTCAGTTGCTAGTTACAATAAATTTGCAAGTCCAATTATCTGCATGATTTTTTGTTGTATCCTTGCTCTCTTTTTACTGAAGTTTATTCCAGAGACTTTTGGCAAAGATATGGAGTTTGCTGAAGATGAAAGCTAACAAAGTCAGGTAAAAAGCGAATTAGTCCATGCTACCGCAATATCAAGCACCAAAAGCTTAAAATTCCAGCTAAAGTAGCTAGTGTAAAATTTTTTTTCCTTGTCTCTAAAAGCCAATCTAAATGCTCTGAAGCTCTACTAAAAAGTCCAGCTCAATAATGGTCAAAAAACCTACCATCACTACGAATTATTTAGTAGAAGCTTTTTTAGCCATTTTAGCCAGAAATCCTAATTTCAATTCTTCGGACCGCCTTTTATGCACAAAAACACACGTAGCTTGCTTTGTGCAATTTATTGATTCATCACAGAGGTGAACTTGCACCATATATTTTTACTCAGCTAGTCGAATCCCTTCAACGACTACGACTTGTTATACCCATCACGCATCTGAATTTCGTCCATAAACAAAACATGCTAAATCTTGTGGAAAATACACCCTAAGAATTTAGGGCTCCGTGCACATTTATTTAATAATGTCCACATGAGGAATATGATTTTTCTCAAAAGGCCAGCTCCTACGTAACGATCTGTTCTCTGCACACCCCGAGCACATCGATGTATACTCACGTAAAGCAACGCATAATAATCTCCCACAATTTATGCACCAATGGGCGACTATACGATTTTCAAGATCTATCTTTAAAGGGTCTCTTTGTCCTGCAAACTTAGGATTAGGATTCCGCCTTGGATTAGGATTCCGCCTTGCCCAAGGAATTTGCCTTGCCATAATATTTCATTTGTTAAATCAAAGTAACCCTAAAACATGTTTTAGTCAACTCCTTCTAGATCACCCTCTCACCTGTTAAAATTGTCCCTACTTGTACAAAAGCGCTCCAAACTTTGGTTTTGTTAACCTTGAGAAAAACTGTTCTTATCCCGTAGAAGGCCCCAAATGAGGAATCTAACAACACTAAACTTATTGTCTCTTCTAACGTTGCCTTCAATCTTAAAACCTCAGTCATTTTCACTTAAGTACACGGATAGAAGGCTTTCCTAAAGGTAGTTTGTTGTTTAGACAGCAACCACCTCCACCTCAAAAAGAATGCTCAAATTTTATGAGATAGACAAAGTTTAAAATTATCCCTTATGAACCCCCATATAACGCGCATTAACTCTATGTTAAACCTGATACTACATAAACGTGAAAATCCAAGATCAAACAGTGCAAGGATACATTGAAACTTTTGACTCAAAATTATGCCAGAAAAAAATTTTTTTACTGACGTTTCATGCTAGCCTACCAAATTTAAACCTCTAAAATCCCGCCCATGAATTACTATTTTAAAAATTCCAATCTATCTGCTAAGTTAGCTAATTTTCTTCTCTGCCCACGTAAACAAATTAATGAATCACTTACTGAAGCAAGATTCTGAAAACCAGAAAGAGAATTTACATGATTTAGTTTAACAAAGAACTTAAATTAACATAAAATCAATTTTGTAAATGCAAAACAAATATTTTGCGGTCTTTGTAGGCGCTCTCGGATATTTTGTTGATCTTTTTGACATTGTTCTTTTTAATATCTACCGCGTAGACAGCCTAAAAGAGCTGGGACTTTCTGAAGAGGGAGTTATGACCGAAGGTTCAAAAATTTTAAATGCGCAATTAATTGGCCTTCTTTTAGGTGGAATATTCTTCGGAGTTATGGGAGATAAGTTTGGTAGAAAAGCTGCTTTATTTGCGACTATATTCACTTATTCAGTAACTACTGCTTTATGTGGTTTAGTTACAGATGTTAACACATACTTACTTTTAAGACTCATTTGCGGCATAGCCCTTGCAGGCGAGCTTGGGGCTGCTGTAACTTTGGTCACCGAGCAGTTTAGCCCAAAAAATAGAGGCTGGGCTACTACAATCTTAACAGCTTTTGGAATTTCAGGGGTAATCCTCGCTGCTATTATTGGTCATTTTCTTTATTGGCGACATGCTTATTTTCTAGGCGCTGCCCTGGGATTTGCCTTATTGTTTCTTAGATTACGTGTAAAAGAAAGCGATACTTACTTGCAGTTTAAACACCTAGAACACCGAGGAGATTTCATTAAGTTTTTCAGCTCAAAAAAAAGATTAGGTAAATTCCTTATATTTATTGCATTGGGCATGAGTGTCTGGATAATAAGCGGGGTTTTAGCCTCATTTTCTTATGAAATAAGCGCTTTTATTGGGCTAGAGAGAATACCAATAGCTACCGCGCTAATATTTTCAAACACTGAAGTGATACTGGTAGATTTTTTCTGGCGAGCAGTTAGTCAACTGGTAAAAAGTATAAAAAAAGCCATTCATTTTTCTTTGCTATCTATAATCTGGCTTGCAGCGTGGCTTTTGGTAGAAATTCAAACGAGCAAAACTACTTATTGCTAGTGTTTTTACTAGCAGCAAGCGCTTCAAATTGGGTGCCGATTATAACGACCTGTGCAGAAAGTATAGCTACTAACTTTGGGGCTTTAGCAACAGCAAGCTTGCCAAACTTTATGCCAGCTAGTGCTGTAATTTTTATTGAAATTTTTAAACAAAAAGCAGGATTGGGAGTATCAAAAACCCTCGTTCCAGTTTTGTGTCCAATTTCTCTGGGAGTTGTCTTTCTGAAGCTTATACCTGAAACTTCTGGGAAAGACTTTGAGTTTATTGACAACAAGTAGTCTCAGTTTGCACTTTACATAACTTTTACATAACCTAGTTCAAAAAACGCTCTTAACTGACCTCTTTTGAAGCACCTAAGAAACATTTTTGTCTTGATTTTGACAGTAATAGACAAAAAACAATGTTATTTCAAAGGGTTATCTAGAAGTTGGCGCATTATCTTTTTAGTGGCTATCTAACTTGGTTTTTGTTACATACCCACCTTGAAACGAACCGCTCTCAAACTAAGGTGACGCAGCAAACTTTCAATCATTTTATCCCCTTACGTATACAACGACACTATTTGTAAGGCTTTTTTCTGATTTTTGTTAAGTTTTAGTCTGACGAACATACTTAAAATAAAAGGATCAGTAAAATTTATTGGAAATAACAAAATAATATTTTCTGTAGGGCGCTACATTTTTATTGCAAACTTAATTTGCCTTTTTTGGGTTCGCCCTGCTGTCTCAGTTGAGGTTTTTTATTAATCGAAACTGACTTAATTTTTACAGATAAGTTAACGCAAGTGTGCCCTTGATGGCTATAGAGCTTACTAGGTTTAAGATAGCTTCGCAGTAGAGAAAGCGCGATCATAAAACCACAGCGCTATTTAATTGAAATGCTTAATTGAAAGTTGCTTAAAAAGAAAAAATGCAGAGAGGGTAAAAAGGACAAACTGATCAGAAAGTAAAATGTTAACATTAAAGACTACAAGTGAACAAAAACAAGCTACGTTACTTCCTTTTCCCTATCGTACGAAAAAATTTTCCTTGGTTTGAGAGAAGAATGGAAAACCAATGTTACTTTAGAGTTTTATCTGAGAGCCGAGGCACTATGTTTTAGTAAAAACTTAATTAAACGCTTTTAGCTAAGCTTAATATCCTCACATATTCTAATTTTAAAGTTTGGCAACATACTATTTTTGGGGCCATTTTGGCGGTTACCCATATGCTGAAACTACTCAAATCCCTCTTACTAATTTTTACAGCTTCACTATAACAGATATATCGCACGGATAGGTAAAGCCCAGTCAAGGAAAAAGGTATAAATTGGATTGAACCCTAACTTTTTAATTACCTAATTAGGTTTTTGCAAATTCTTTGTTCTTTAAAAAGCTTCGCTGTTGTCAAAGTGGGGAAAACCTTAAATGCTTTACCAAATTCCTATGGGGTTTGCAGGTAATGCTTGGGACAGTCCTTGAGAAACCTCTGAAACATCACTAAAAATTAAAACGTCTGGAGACCTTAACAGGCTTTCAAACACTTCTCTGATCTGATCAAATATACTTCTTTCGGGATGACATCTTAGCCCTCCAGCAACCGAAATATCGATATGGGGCATGAAGTGTAGAAAATAATTATAATGTCTGCCAACGAACAGAAATGGGTTTAAGGTGTAGGTATAGGTAGAGGTACCGTCGTTATATATATCAATCCTCCATGCTTCGGGAGTTACACCAAAATCTAGGCCAAAGTTTAAGAAGCTGAATCCCCAAAAACTACCAAATCCAGCCCTCGCGGTCTCAAAGTTAATACAAGAGCCAAAACGATGCGCATCGGAATTCACCGATGCTGCTCCAGCCCATCCATGAGGACCCCAATTTGTAGGGTAGTACAAAAGGTGCCCACAGATTCCAAAATTTTCATTATTTAGCGAATAGTGTGTAGGATAGCTGGGACTGACTCTTCTGTGTGCAGAGCTACAATACCTAAGTAATCTGTCATGTGCAGAGAGTGCAGAGTTATGTCTTACCTTACATCTTGGCAGAAGTTGGACAAAGTCACCTCCTATCTCCCTTAAAATTGGTTCTAAATCTCCTAAGGTATAGATATAAAGGTTTCCGTAGTGACCTGAACGTTTCCCAGTTTCTAAAATCTTTCCAATATCTCTGTGAAATATACGGTCAACTTCTCTGTTAAACGCCGTGGGTTTACCGTTTTGAATTAACACTTTTCTTTCATAAGCGCAAGTGCCACCTATCTTGGTAAGCGGAATTCCTCCAGCTGTGCCATTTAAAACAAAGAAAATTGGGACTATATTGTTTTCAGCTAAAAACCTGAGTAGTCCTTGGTGAAGCTGCTGGCCCTGTCTATAAATTTGCCCTGTAAGCGCATTTAACATGTCAAAAAACATGTTTTGAAAATCGCTGGCTGAGGCCACAGCTGTCTGCCGATTGGAGGGGTTTCGGATACAGTTCTGAATATTGCCCCAACTAAGCCTTGAGTATTCAATGCTGCCAAAATTACAACTTCCTAAAGCCAAAAAATCAGAAAAAACTGGAAGGTAAACCCTGTGTGTTGCTGAGATATCTCTTAAATAATTTGCCGCCACTGCTAAAGCCCAGATTAAATTTGTCTCCTGCTTATTTATTTCAGACGCTGGAAATAAACCTAACTGATATCTTTTCTTTACTTTCTCAATATTGTCGAAGTTATTTGGCCAGATATTATTTGGCCCGATATTATTCGGCCAGATACTTGCAAGAAGATTACAAGTTTTTTCTCCAGGTTGGCCCAATCCACTGCAGTTTCCATTCCTGATTTGTTCAACCGGCACATTTATCTCTTGCAAAGGAATAAAAGATGATGAGAAGCCAAGTTCTGAAGTGAAAGGTAAAATTCCAAATTGGTCTCCCGAGATTTTAAAATCCTCCGCCAAGAGCTTATATGTCCAAGCTACCCCTTGCACTAAATCAGAGAATGGCTGGGGGCCAATATAATCGTTAAAGAAATAAAAATCAGGCCAAAAAGCGTGTAAGAGGACTCTGTCTGAATCGGTGTAAGAAGGGCCACCCCACTTAAAAAGCAAAGCATCTTTGGGGATTTGGTTCTCCTTAAATGGATCACCCCACCCCCATCCCCGGCTACTGTCACGATAAACATAGCAGGGGTTGCTAGTATTATCAGCGTTATTAGGAACTCTCAATTTATTTGCTACTATCGGATGAAATCCCAGCTGATAAGGGCAAGCTGAGGGACTGGTTATAGAGTTTACGTTGCAAACTCTGGGACAATAGTCTCCTCCTTGTTGAATTAAGCCTTCACGTACTAAATTCTCGTCATAAAATTTTCTCTTCTTAAGAAATTCAGGGTTCTCGACTAATAAGTGGAAACTATAAGAAGTACTTTCCTCCTCAGGCAAGTAGTTATTATTTGGATTAAGTTTAAGTTTTTTTAGTCCTGCCACGTTAACTGGTTCATAATCGCTCATATACCGGAGGAAATTTAGCGCCCTGCTTAGATATTGGGGGTTTGGACTAGCCTCAATTATGTTACTATTATTATTGTTGTTGACTCTTAAATTAAAAAAATTAAAATAATGCGCCCGAGCTAGATAACATCCTTTTTTAAGATAAGTTGTAGAGCCCGAGTTGCTAGTTGTCGAAAAAACGCACTGTTTTGCTGCCAGATATTGTCTCAATCCAGAAAAAAAATCTCTGTGATGTGCCCAATCATCAGAGGAAGAGCTACGCCGGGTGTAAGGCTGCCGTGTGTAATAAGGAATTAATTTTACCCTACCTTGAAAACCGCTTTTCAAATTAACATCAGTGACTAACCTCCCCCCGTCATTGTCATTATAAAGCAAGGGAATTTTTAACAAACGATTGTTTGATACATCTATCCAATCAGAAGGATAATACGAAAAAGAGAACCACATTTTAATTGAACCTGAGTTGGAGTCAAAAGAAAAATCATTCAGCCAATAGACAACATTACTGTTAAATTCTCCACAACCCTTTATCCAATGAGCTTGGCCAACCTGAATTATTTCTGATCCACAAAGACAATGTCCATTACTAGGGTTACTGCTACACAAGGGGGTAACCCGGTCCCCCCTAAGATTTCTTGTAATTAAATTCTCCCAGTTATTAGTTGGCACCCAGTTGATTAAAGAGCCGCTTTCTTGATCTAACGGGCAGAAATAAAAATCTGTTTTATCTTGAACCTGCTGCTCATTGTTGTCGTTAGTAGTCAATTTTGCAACTTTCCCCTTAAGCACTTTTGCGCAAACAATCTCCCAGTTATCGGGGTTGTTTGGCGGTTCATTCAACATGCAGCAAACACTATCAGCTCCAAGTCTGGCTAATGCATGTTCACGATAAATGGCTCCATCAGGCGAGTTTAGAACAAAAGGACCACTTTCACCAGATCGATTACGTAGCTTTAAATGATCGGTATGGTAAGGTACACCTATTAAATTCGGCCTTGTAACTCCCATAAAGAATATTGGCCAAAGAAGATTATTTCTAATTGTCGATACATCGTTTTCATGGACTTCTAATCCAAGCAAATTAAAATGACCACCTAAGGACGAGTCTCTAAACCACCAATTTGTATAATCTTGATTAGCGTTCCAGATAAACCTTTGTAAGGAATAAATTCTAGATAGGTTAAAATGTCCTCTAACTGGCTCGAGGTACTGGTGATCAAAATATTCCCAATCAATTGCACTACGCATTTCATCCAAGTGACCCGTATCGAAAAGAGAATTATCGCTGTTGGCGGAAAAAAGTCGAGGGGTTTGGCGATGTCGTTGCTGTTCAAAAGAAGGGTTAAAATATAGCTCTTTTCTAGCCTCATTAATTTTATTAATTGTTAAGTATCTATCCACAAAATTATCCGTTACAAATTTGTTAGCAAAAGAGCTCTCTCCAAGCCTTGTGTCCCAGATAATCCAAACATAATGGTCAGGGTTACTTGGGTCGTCGCTTTGCCTGTAAAACTTTAAGTCTGTTCTGGTTATCTCGAAAGCAGGATTGTAATCAGCTACTGGCTGAGAATGTTTTGGGGCATTCCAAATAAGCTCACCAACACCCCTGAAGGTACATGGTTGGCCAGACTCATGGCTATACTCATAATAAGTTCCCCCCCCTTTAATAACTGGCTTACAATCCTGCCAGCTTTTAACCGAACTACTACCTGTTTCACTGCGGAGTTCGAAAAAAGCTAAATTTCTCCACCTCCCTCTTCTTGAAAGGCCGCCCTGGCCTTCAAAAGTAGATGGGCTAAGATCTAGCAGATTGAAAATAACCCTTGGACGGGTAACGGAAAAAGCTCTCTCCTCTAAACCTAGCGAATTGTTTAAAAGCCTCCAAATAAAAGTAAACGGCTCTAGTCGCTTTGATCGGTTTACCGTGACTTTAACTGCGTTAGCAAGGCTAAAGTTTTGGCCATCTAAAATAGGCTCCCAACATCCTTTAGAATCTTGGCATATTAAATTGGAATTAGCAATCCTGGTAAGCAAAGGTCTTCGATGATTAGGTTCGGTATAAGCACCTATAACAACCTCAATATCATTAGCGTTATTACTAGCAGTTTGATTGTCTAAGCTAACTGAGATATTCAAATTCTGACTAGCTCCGTTTACATTTCTCAGAAAAAAGAACCTCTGTCCTGCTACTGCCGCTGATATTAACTGCTGCAAAGTTTGCTCTTTATTGGTAGAGTTTGGAGCGTTCTTTACCTGAATCAGTCCTTTTAGAGAAGCCTCAGCAACAAAATTTGCAAGGTGCCTAAGCTCCTTTGAATAAAAGTAAACTAATGTAAGATCATATGCGAACAACAAAAATGCCAAAACAAATAAGATATAAAATGGAACTAAGCTAAAATATACTCCTTTAATTTTCTTAATCATCATCATTTACACACATACAACCACTTACACACGGGGCTAGGTTGTCCGCCCCGGGGCAAAAAGTTGCAACTAGGTTGGGCGGAGGGTTTGGAGTCCTTACAAAAACTTCACAAGAAACCCCGTGAATTCGTTGAATAGGACATGGCGTAGGAGTTGGAGTGGGAGTAGGAGTTTGACTAGTACCCTGCCCCCCTCCTTGATTAGTTGGGATCCACGGATTATTAGCGGCATCATATGTTGCCTGTCCCCTGACTCCGGTTAGCTCTGGCAAGAACTTTGGTATTTTTTGGTTCACCACGGTAAAATCTACCCCTATCCAAGAAAGCGGAGGAGGGAAGCTTGCCCGCGCAACAGCAATAACAGGATATAAATGCAGCTCTTGAGGATTAACAGATCTAAAATAATCTGTATAAGTATAGGTATATTGGGGCTTTTGATTTTGTTGATCCTGATAGATATTAAAACTTAATTCGACAGGGTCAATAAAATAGTTTGGAGGAACAAGAAGAGAAATTTTGACTTCAATATCAATTCCATCCTGACCATCCCTTTTCCCTACTAGTCTACCCGTCTTTAGTAAAGACCCAAACAGCCAGTTTGCTAAAGAGTTTCCAGCATTAAGAGCCTCGGTCAACGCTTGCTCGATCAAATTAAACCTGGTATCTGCTTTCTGTTCTCTGAAAGCCTGATACAAACTAGGATGTCCCACAAACTTATTTAGCGTGTAATTAACTAAAAAATAATGGGAGGCTATTACGCCAAAAGTAAATAGAACAAGGGCAGCCAATAAGAGTAACAGTAAAACAAAAATTACAGTCAGGGTGAATTCAATGAAAGCCTGTCCTTTCATACCTACAAAACTCCCCGTAAAGTCACATTAAAATTGTTCACGGCAGAAGATGATAAAAACTTAAAAACATCAAATTCAGACTGATAACTCCCTGTTACTTCAACCTCAGTTAGTCGAGGATTAGTGTTTGTTCCAGGATTAGTGTTTGTTCCCTGGGTTCTAATTTCAATTTCATGTGTAGTAATTTTCACTGTAACAAGACGAACCAATGCTGATATGAATTGTTGACCTTGGACTAAGTTGCAGAACTTTTTACAAATAGGCTCTTGGTTGGAGTAATTGCGGCAGACACAGCTCCTTTGCTCACTAAGTGGGGTTTCCGGATTTATATGAAAAGTAAGATTGGTTCCACCACTCCCTCCTAGGTCAGTTTGTTTAACAACAGCTAAAAGCTCAGTTGTTAGGTCATAAGCCAGACTTAAAGAAAGAAATTTAAACGCAAAATGTACAAGTAAAAAAAGGGTAAAGACAATTATAATAAAGGTAGCAGCAAACTCAAAGTAAACCGCGCCTCTTAACGAATTCGCTTGCTTCACTTTATTTATTAGATGCAAACCTTTAGAGCTGATATCAATCAATCTTGAAAACCTTTAAGATTTTTACCTTTATAGTCTAATTTTACCATGGAAACCTTAATCGGCGCTCAAAAAAAATTAAAAAAAGTGATTACTACTTGCCTTCTAGTTACAAGCTAAGTATCTGTGCTTTTTGCGCTTAAATTTAATAATCTGTTTTGCCCCTCCCCGTGAAATAAATTCCAGTCCTAGCATTCAGCTGTCTATAAAAACCCAGCCCTTGTTAACTAAAAACGAGTAATTTTTCCTTTTCGTGCTCTTAAGTTTAGTTATACTAGAAAAAAACTTCAGGTCAATTTTGCTCCATAACACGAAATATAAGGTGGTAACTGGTGACAGAAAAATGCTACTAATTCAGTGCAAGTTCTTTATTAAAACACAAAAAAGAGCTCAGCTTAAGATTTTGTATATCTATTGGTGGTCTTAAAATTTAAACCATAATGTTGTTTTTCAATCCCCATAGATTACTTCGGTAAAAATCAATTTCTGTAAAGCAATAAATGAACCATTAAGAGCAAAAATAATTTAATCTCAGGAGAGTATACCCGAAGGATTAAAGAGAGTTTGCACGTCTTTTTGAGTTATTTAAATTAACCTTAATACAGAGTATTGGGAACAACTAGTTAAACCGTTTACGTACAAAGGATACAAACATTAATGAAGACCTTATAGTCTCAGCTCAAAACACAACAAGTTGTCAAAGGGAACGAAGGAGCTTTTTACATTTACTTTAAAAAAGGGAAGCGAAGCGAGCTCCTCAAAGCTTAAAACCAAAAATTATTAAAAAGCAGACGAATTAAAGATGTACATCGAAAAAAACCAAATCCTTTGTTATAGGAGAGTATATTTAAAATTAAACGAAATATCTTTAGTTATAAAAACTTTTTTTGTAAAACCTAAAACGATCTTAAGCTAGATGTAGGCCTTAAACAGCATAAACCGTTTGGTGCAGGTAGAGGTTATATTGAGGTTAATGTTATAGAAAGGGAACCATTTGCAAAGAGTTAAAAGAGTTTACAGTGTAAAAACAAGGCTAGTATATGAAAAAGTGTTAGTTTTATCAAAGCCTTTTTAAGACACGCGTCCGGTCACTCATGTTTTAAATTGGCACTGAGGAAAGTAATTACAAACGTTTTTTTACGGCCGGAGGCAAATCCAGCCAAGAATTAGACCTAAGTCTGACTAACAAGTAAAAAATAATGTTATTTTAAGGACTTAATTAAGAGCTGAGGCACTATATTTCCAATACTTAGCTAACTGCACTTTTTTAATACGCTTACTTTTGCAAAGAATTTTTGCTTTCAAAGTTAGATGACACGCTAACATTTACATAATTAAGTCCTTAACTATAAAATTAGGTAAGTTGTATTGTTTCCTATTAATTCTAATTGATCTTAAGTTTTATTTTACCGAAAATACTTCGACTAACTGAAGAGTATCGCAGGTAAAGGCTGTTCTTTTCTCTAGGGCACTACATTTTACTGAAAGTTTAATACCATCCTTAATTTTTACTACTTAATCTTTCGTACTATTAACAATTTTGTTATTACTATTGCTAAATCTACTTTTAATTTTTAAACTAGTGCGTCGAAGTATCATTTAATTAATTTCTCTTGTCGAAGTAAACAAGTTAGGTAACCAGTATAGCAAATTTCCGCTACTTTTTTGGGGAGTAGTGCTTCCACTGGTCAAGCTCAAATTAGGAACGACTGGAAGAAATTTTTTTAAATCGTAGAACCGCAACAAAGGGTGGAGTTTGCGAGCATATACTAGAATGTTTAAGATAAATTTGTCTTAGCAATTTAGGTGTTCATGCTACTTAAAGCACATGTAACTTAAAGCACATGTAAATAGTTAGGCAGAGCAATTATTACTATGTATATAAAGACAAGATAATATATGTACAAGCCTAGATTGAAAGAAGATGACTTGTTAGCGGAAGTTGTGACTTTTTGGGATATTTAAGCGATGAGGTAAGGTAAAAGCTTGGAAGTGCAAAAGATATATCATCAGAGACATTACTGCGAGAGAGGAGAAGAGAGTAAAAGAAAAGTTAAAGCATTTATACTTCTTTGTACCAAGACTACGGTACCCCTCTAAAGCGCAGTTTTAGGCATCAAAGACTAGAGACAGTTTGGAAATAGTGTTTGTACCACTGTTAGTTTTTCTTAACTCAGAAAAGTCTAAAACAAGCAGAGGTCAAATAGGTCTTAAGACATCAACAATTAATAGCTTTACGAGCTTAAGTTTAAGTATAAATGTCTTAGCCAAAGACCATTACACTTTCTTTAAAACTTGCGAAAACTTGCTTTTCTTAAAACTTGCTTTGAAACCTGCGAGAAAAAATCAAAAAAGCCTTTTGTTGGAATTATTAACTGAGCTAATTTAATCCTTTTCTCTAACGAATTAGAAGCGATTGTTAAAGTTTTGTGGTCTGATTAAAAAAGGCTTTAAATCGCACGGCCTATTAGTATGGGTAAGCTAAACGTGTCACCACGCTTACACCTCCCACCTATCAACGTCCTAGTCTCGGACGGGCCTTTAGGGGTCTTTCGACCACGGGACACCTAATCTTGGGACCAGCTTCCCGCTTAGATGCTTTCAGCGGTTATCTGTTCCGGACTTGGCTACCCTGCTGTGCCTCTGGCGAGACAACAGGAACACCATTGGTCCGTTGAACTCGGCCCTCTCGTACTAGAGTCCAGTTACCCTCAAGTGTCCTACGGCCACGGCAGATAGGGACCGAACTGTCTCACGACGTTCTGAACCCAGCTCGCGTACCACTTTAACCGGCGAACAGCCGGACCCTTGGGACCTGCTTCAGCCCCAGGATGTGATGAGCCGACATCGAGGTGCCAAACCTCCCCGTCGATATGGACTCTTGGGGGAGATCAGCCTGTTATCCCCGGCGTACCTTTTATCCGTTGAGCGATGGCCCTTCCACTAAGAACCACCGGATCACTAGGACCGACTTTCGTCTCTGCTCGACTTGTAGGTCTCACAGTCAGGCCGGTTTATGCCCTTGCACTCAACGCACGGTTTCCAAGCGTGCTGAACCGACCTTTGTACGCCTCCGATACCTTTTCGGAGGCGACCGCCCCAGTCAAACTGCCCACCATGCACTGTCTCTGGCTAGGATAACTAGCCAGGTTAGACGTCAGAAGTTGAAAGAGTGGTATTTCACCGGCGACTCCAGTTGAGCTGGCGCCCAACCTTCACAGTCTCCCACCTATCCTACACATCCAACCCCCAACATCAATACAAAGTTGCAGTAAAGGTGCACGGGGTCTTTCCGTCTTGCCGCGGCTAGTGGGCATCTTCACCCACAATTCAATTTCACTGGGTCCGTGGTTGAGACAATGGGGAAGTCGTGACGCCATTCATGCAGGTCGGAACTTACCCGACAAGGAATTTCGCTACCTTAGGACCGTTATAGTTACGGCCGCCGTTTACTGGGGCTTCGGTTCTTCGCTTTGGGTCACCCCTAACGAATCACCTTGACCTTCCAGCACCGGGCAGGCGTCAGGCCATATACATCCTCTTACGAGTTAGCATAGCCCTGTGTTTTTGATAAACAGTCGCCACCCCCTGCTCTCTGCAACTCTTTTCAGCTCCGCTCGCGAGGAACTTCACCAAAAAGAGCCTGCCTTCTCCCGAAGTTACGGCAGCAATGTGTTGAGTTCCTTAACCACGGTTCTCCCAAGCGCCTTGGTATTCTCTACCAGCCCACCTGCGTCGGTTTGTAGTACGAGCTATGTAAAGTTAACCCTAGAGGCTTTTCTCGTCAGCGTAGGATCAGTCACTTCCCTCCGGGTTTCCCCTTTGGTTCGTCATCAGGCCTCAGCACTCCTCTGCGGATTTTCCTACAGAGGCTACCTACACCCTTAAACTGGTGTATCCAATTACCAGCTGACCTACCTTTCTGCGTACCCCCATCGGACTTTACATAGGTACGGGAATATTAACCCGTTTGCCATCGGCTACGCCTTTCGGCCTCACCTTAGGTCTCGACTAACCCCGAGAGGATTACCCTTGCCCGGGAAACCTTGGGCTTTCGGCGAACGAGTTTTTCACTCGTTTTATCGTGTACTTATGCCAGCATACTCACTTGCCTGCAGCTCCACGTGTCCTTCCGGTCACGCTTCACAGCACAAGCAACGCTCTCCTACCACTGTAGAGCCTAGCTCTACAGCCCTAAGCTTCGGTGATATCCTTAAGCCCCGCTACATTTTCGGCGCAGAGAAGCTTGACTGGTGAGCTATTACGCTTTCTTTAAATGATGGCTGCTTCTAAGCCAACATCCCAGCTGGCTTCGCTTCTCCACTTCCTTTCACACTTAGGATATACTTTGGGACCTTAGCTGTAGGTCTGGGCTGTTCCCCTCTCGCCAATGGACCTTGTCGCCCACTGACTGTCTCCCAAGGTAAACTTTCAAGGTATTCGGAGTCTGAATGGGTTTAGTAACCCGGTAAGGCCCCTAGTCCATTCAGTGCTCTACCCCCTTGAAATACCCTTGAGGCTATACCTCAATATATTTCGGAGAGAACCAGCTATCACCCGGCTTGATTAGCCTTTCACTCCTACTCACAGCTCATCCGAGGAGTTTTCAACCTCCACCGGTTCGGTCCTCCACTTGGTTTTACCCAAGTTTCAACCTGGCCATAAGTAGCTCGCACGGGTTTCGGGTCTGCTCCCAGCAACTAAACGCCCAGTTAAGGCTCGCTTTCACTTCGGCTCCGAGCTTTACGCTCTTAACCTTGCTGCTGAGATGCAACTCGCTGGCTCATGATGCAAAAGGAACGCGGTTACTCTGTGCCCAAAGGGCATAGAGCTTCCACAGCTTGTAAGCATATGGTTTCAGGTCTCTTTCACCCCGTTCGTCACGGTGCTTTTCACCTTTCCCTCACGGTACTAGTGCGCTATCGGTGTGCAAGTAGTATTTAGCCTTGGAGGGTGGTCCCCCCTGCTTCGGACAGGATTTCACGTGTCCCGCCCTACTCAGGAACGCTCTCTCCCAGCCTTCCTCTTTCGCATACGAGGCTGTCACTCTCTATGGCCTAGCTTTCCAGCTATGTTCTGCTAGATTCGGGCTGAGATTTATTGAGCGCCCTACAACCCCGTTCCGAAGAACGGTTTGGGCTCCTCCCTTTTCGCTCGCGCTACTAGGGGAATCTCGTTGATTTCTTTTCCTCCAGGTACTGAGATTTTTCACTTCCCTGGGTATCGCCTCTTGTCTTGCGACAAGATAACCCACATAAGGTTGGGTTTCCCCATTCGGAGATCCCCGGATCACAGCTTGCTTAGCAGCTCCCCGAGGCTTTTCGCAGCTTTGCCACGTCCTTCATCGCCTCTTACACCCTAGGCATCCACCATACGCCCTTAGTACTTTAAAGCCTTTTATAAATCAGAACCACAAAACTTTAACAATCGCTTCTACCCAAACTAAAGTGTCAACTATTTATTATAACTATTAAAAATTTTGATTTCAAACTTTTCAGAAAATTAAATGAATCTGACTTGCAAATTTCCTTACCATATTGAACTAAAGATTTTTCCATTTTCTTCCTCAAACCCAATTTACCATTTGAAAAAACTACCTACAATTTTTAACTCTCATTGCTCCACTAAATTAAGCCTGCAAAACTGGACTTGAGCAAGCCAGTTATTTTGGAGAGAAGAAATGAGCTTAATTGGGTGTAATTGAATAAGTTTGTCGTAGCTCCGGTTTTACTTGTTTTGGAAAAAGCTGAAGAAATTTGTGTCGAGGCTTAATCAATTTTTTTGCGGTTTGGGTGTATAGCTGTCGGGGCATTTTCAAAAATCGGGCAATATGAAGATTCAGGGCATATTTTAAATCATCAAGCTTCCGAGACCTGGAAAAAGGATCTGTTGGATGAATTAAAATTTTGCTCATTACGTTAGCAGAAGCAAAACCTCGCATAATTTAAATTGCACCAGAAGATTCCAATTTGTCGGACTCATGTAGAATCATGGACTCTTTTGATGAGCAGGGCAAACCAGATGAAAAAGAGTGCTCTTCTATCGCTTTCACCACTTTTTCTATCTTATCGCGAGGGTTTGATTTTATGGTTTCTAAAATTTTTCTAGTTAACACAGCGCTTTGTTTTGCACTTAAATGACTTTTAGTACTATTTAGGATATACAATCAGATCACGCAAAATAGCCGCTGAAACAATCACTTCAAAATCACCTCCCTCCCTTTGGGCAACTTTTTCAGCCAAACCTAGAACTCTCCACGCATGTTATTAGTCATGAGAAGAATCTTTTCTTCTCACTGTCTTCCTCTGAACAATGCGTAAAAGTTTAGCCTCAATCTGCCTTTTTTTGCCTTTACCTGCAAATTACGCAAAAACAAAAACCTTTGATACCAATGTACTGATTTTCTGATAGCAGTATAAGCATTAAATCCCACAAACCCAAAGCAAAAACTTCGTTAAAAGATCTAATAGGTACTACTTTTTTTGTACTCCGAAAATACCAAGCAACGAAATACTTTTCCAGCAAATCTTCTTAATTAAAAAATCATATATTTCCCTACTCACCAGAGAGACAGAGAAAGTTTGCAAAAAAAATCAGAAGAAAGCAAACTTCTTAAATGTGACCTTAAAAGCTCAAAAATCTACGGGGCACAGTTAAATCTAGCCTTCGTAATATAGTGATTTCCTCCGTGTTAGCATGCTTGGCGAGTAAACAAAATTCTGGTTGCGCAAACATGTATTGTCTTACTTCATCTAAAATGATTTTTTGAGTCAAGGGCGGTAGATGACGAAATGACAAAAGGGCCTCTTTAGGTGCTGTTCTATGACACCCTACTCCCTATCCAAACCTCTAATTAGATAAGCCTCTAGGGCTTCTCAATTCGACCCATTAACCTCTGGAAAAGCAACAACGCCTGAAAAACATGAAATAAACACAGGCACCCCTAAGCTCTTCTACTAACATATCCCACTGCTGCATTAAAACCTCCGACGCAGGGCCAAAACCTAACAGAGCTTTACTTTGCGAAGATCATCCTCTTTAACTTTACGGTAGAAATTAGGACCGAGTATTTTTGTTAATGGTTACAATTCTATTTTTTTACTGTTGTAGTTCTTTACGAAAAGCCGCAAGGATTTAATGTAAGTTGAAACGCGAGAACACTTCGTTTTACGTTTTTCGAGCGCTAAACTATAAGTTGTATAGCCTTTTTAAGAAAAAATTACCACTAAAATTTAAAAAGTAATCGGCTTAGCAACTCTTAAAAAAAAGAGAGTTGCCAATAAAGCTCCCTCTTTAGTTATTATCTTCAAGAACTGAGTGCCAATTATATTGAAAGTTTTTGTGACTTTATTTAAGGCAATCTAACGTAACTATGACAATCATTAGTGTATTATTTTTTAATCAACCGTAACCAAACTTGTTAAGCAAAATGGGTTACTCATTCTTACCAGTTTATACCCACTACAACCGGAGTAGGACTAACCGGAGTAGGACATGGCATCATTCGCATTAATCGTAGGATCCCCGATCTTTTCATACCTTTCTGCCTAATATCTTTACTCCTAAACTTTCTAGCATGCTCTCTGTCCTTGCGCAAATCATCTCTACTCTTTACCAAAAACCTGAGCTCACAATTGCCAGAACCACCACCTTGGAAATTCATGCCACCAAAAACATTACGTATCGGAATACCTCGTACGTTTGAAAAATTTTGAAACGGAGAGCCTATTACATTGTTGCTCCCACCGCGATTAGCTAAATTCGCCACATTTGCCTGATTCGCAGTATTTGCAACATTCGCTTGATTTGCAACATTAGCACTGTTGGCGCTATTGGCACTATTCTGCTCGTTCTGACAGTTTGTGCTATTGCTGGTTGAAGGACAATACTCCTCTCTCTTTGCACACCTAACTACCTCACCACTTGCAAGTTCAAGCTGCTCTGCCTCCCACGGAGGACCATCGCATACCTCTTCACTAGCTTCACCTTCCCCATCAGGTGGACAACACCCCCCACTGACTCTCCTATTACACATTGTCCCCTCATCTCCACAACAGTTACTCCACCACCCATTAAACTTACACTGCTCGTGAAACTTCCATCCTCGCCCCTCACACTGCCTCTTGAAGTTCTCTTTGTCCGCCTCAGTCTCAAACGGCCCACCTTCTTCACAATACACAGTCGGACAAGTTTCCGGATCCGTACCTTCAGGCAAAGATGCTGGTGTAGGACAACATGAAGCTTTGCCTAACTCGCACTTCTCTATCGGCCCCTTGTCATCTTCACCAGTATCTTCATCAAAATTAATCTCTTTACACTCACCTGCTCTATCTTCATTATCCGGCTGAACTCCACAGATTTTTATTTCACAATCTTCTTCTCCGCGTTCCTCTCCTCCTTCAGCGATTAACCTACCTCCACTCCCATTTCTCGAACAACGACCATTCTTTTTATACCTCTTACAGCCATGTGCCAACAAACAAAGCGTTCCTCGTGGTAAAACTGGAACTCTTAAAATAAACACCGTTTGATGCTCGGGATTGTGAAGCAACAACCCCGCCATATTAAACTGCAGTTCCAATAAAGGCGATCTTCCTGCGAACAACTTACCAAGCCCAACAGTGTAAAGAGGGCTTCTGAGGTATGTTAATTTGTCAAACATCGTGGGAGGCGGAGAAAACCAATGCCTAAAATCTGGCTCCCGAAGCGGCCATACCCACTTTCTCTTAGTCACAGCAGAATCCGTTAAGGAAGACATCTCCGAATAATGTGAAGTAGAATTTCCTATTAAAGGCATGGACACGTGAGGAGACTGTTTCAATTTATTTTGTCCTGTAACGTGAATTTCTACAAAATATGGCCAGTCGTATTGTGACTGCATACTTGTTTGTTTTATTCCAAATTTCTTTTTAAAATCTTCCCAATCCAGCTTCCACAGGGATCTTGGAAGAATTTTTACACCTCTTCTATCAGATCTAAATTTGAAAGCTAAGCCTCGAATCCCTCTTGCATCCCTATCTTCTACAACTACACCCCCTTCAAGCAGAAATCTCTTAAGATCTAAAATCTGTCTATTGCCTCTTATAGGATTCCCATTTGAATCTTTAAGGGGGATGCTATCTGGAAGAATAACTTTTGTTGAGTAAATATCGAGTGGTGAGGTGAACGTGATAATAACCGAATTCCTTAGATTTGGGTCTTGCTCGCGAATATCAAACACATTAACGTCACTTACCGTGGGGAAAAACTCAACATGTTGATTTGGGTTTCCTCTTTCTGTAAACCCACCATACTTAAACAAATCGGTGTCCTGATTCGTGAAGTTACGTGGAACCAACCTGTGAAACCTTGTTGCCGGAACATGGTACCACTCGCCATTTATTGTTCTACCTGCGCCTTTGAAAAATGAGCCCCTCCCTTCAATTGAGCCTTGTACGGACCGAAGATAAAATCGATAACTATTAGATTGATGAAAATTATGTAGGGGGTACTTGATTGTTTCGCCCCTTGTAAATCCAAAATTTCTCACCCCCGCTATCGCTACCGGTGACCAAGCCCCGTGCAAAGTTGGATTACAACTGGAATCATGAACATCAGCAGTCAGAAGATTAGGGGGAAATCCACCTACGGGCACAGTGTAGGCTAGTGAGTAATTGTTCAAATGATTATGAGAAATTAAGTGAATGTTCTTTGAATAAAGACCTGCAAATCCTGATGAATCACACACTCGTATCCCATCAAACCGATTTAAGTTTCCTCTGCTTAAAGACATCCCATCAGCTCGCGCATACCAAATGTCACTTAAAAATTCTGTTTGTGGATTTTTTACATAACTGTAACCAAGCAGATCAAGGCCAAGCATCCAATCGTACCAGAATGTAAGGGCAGCCGGACACTGTCCAGCTAGATAAACTTCTTGATTATCTCTTCTATTCCAAAGAATATAATCACATACCGGCATTATTAAGTCTCTCACATTCCTAAGGTGCCAAGATTGAGCATACGCAGCGACGGGCTGAACTATGTCAGTTCCTACCAAAAAGGCTTGGTTATAACCTGAACGACAATTTGGATGCATGGCAAGACTTTTATCTCTATGCAACACATCGGGCCGAACTAACACTTTACAGGATAAAAAGTTTTGATAAGTTTCGTCAAAATTACTCACCTCACTATTCCATTGGCGAGTTAAAGCTTGTCCTAGCCGTACTTTCACCCGACCCCCCGCTAAGCCCTCAAACATTGGGATATTTATTTGAGGTTGCGTTCCTTTTTTAGCGCATTGGTTTAAAAGACCTGCATAATCTGCATCCACATTAAAATTGTGAAGAGTCCATACTCCCAACAAGCAACAAGCCACTGCTTTCTTTCTTCTATCGATATCCTCGGAGTCATTGTCGCTAAAACGCCTATCGAATTTAACACTAAAAACTTCTAAGCTAGGCTGATTCGCATCCGTACCTCCACCACCATGAAAATCTCCTAGTGAAGTGCCAGAAAGATATATAGCCCGTAAGAAAAATCCCAAAGGACTTAGGTTGGGATTCAAATCATTTTCGGTAAAATTTAGGTTCACTCGATATTGTCCATCGCTAAGTGTAGTTAATTGGATGTTCCTAAAAATCGGAGGGATGAAACTAAAATCGAGAAACGCAGAAAAATCAACAGCTAAACTCACGAAATTGAAGCGCTCAAGAAGGACTCTCGGATTTGCGAATATATTATGGAGATCCTGTCTAGGCACCAGGGTGTAGTCAAATCCCTTTATCACAGCTATTAGCTCATTCTTAGGGGCATCAAAAAGGGGTTCAGATGATGCAGGATCAAAGTCACCATCACTTGAATTGTCCGTCTGAAGCCGGGATAGTAAGTGAGCTACACTATCAATTGAAGCGCCGAACAAACTTAAAGACAGCCTTCTTGAAAATAATGTCTCTATGGGGGTCTCTGGCATGGTTAATTTATCCTTTAGACTCTGCTCAATGGCATGCAAGATAGAGAAACCGTCTACGGGTAACAAAGCCTTGTGAGTGCCAGATGAGGAAAAATCAGCTGGTCCCACTAATAAAAATACCTTGCCTCTTGCACTTTCTTTTCTTATTAAACGCTCAAGAACCTGTTTTTCATGACTGAGGCTATCAAAAACATAAAAAGATGAGGGTGTAAAAACGATTGTCGAGGGGATTTCTTGATCAACTAATTGAAAAGTCACTTTAAGAAGCCACCCCTCGTGATCGACTGAAAAAGATTGAACTAGATTTTGAGCCCTGAAATTGTTTAAGTAGCTTTGCAACTCTCTCTTTAAAAACTCTAGGGAAACACCCATTGCTGCTTCCCGAACATTTACCAAATCATTGAAACTACTCACTGTGTTCAATTCTTCCCGCACTGAATCGCGAGAATACTCCGATCCTAGACGCCTTACAAAACAATCTAAACTGCGCGCGAAGCTTTCTACTGTTACATCTAAATCTCTATCGCCATCTTCTTGGCAACTTAAAGGCGTGACTCGCTCTGTGAAATAAATTTTTTCTTGCAAGCCATTAAAAAAACACCCTCGTAAATCACAAGAAACGGACGGCCTATCTAAAAACTTATCTTCATAAAAAACCAGCCCTTGATTAGAAGTTAAAACTGTTTCAAAACAGCTTAAATAATCTTGTAGCGAAAAGTTAGATTTATATAGATCACTTACAGAAAGATCACATCTACTCAAAATTTCTGTTAGCAAAGGCCTAAAGTCCACGTATTTGGCAGGCGAAACAAAATGAACTGGGTTTGAATCAGGATTTTTATCTGATTGTGCCTGGAGAAAGGATACAAGAAGAAGCGGGATTATACACCACAATTTTATTTTGAAGCTGTAGAAAGACATTAGCAATATTTTTAACCGGACCAAGATTTAAGTCAACCTTTGGTTTAGGTGAGTTGGCTTAATTTGCTGTTTTATGACATAATGTAAATAGGCAACTTCGCTGCTACAAATAAAAATGTTTAAACCATCTCAATCGAGGGTTGAAGGAAACCCAGTTGATCCATTAAACAAGAGGCGTGGCTACCACTCTAGAAGAAGTTTACAAGAATTAGCAAAGTTACTTACTGCAGCTTTGGTAGCTTCCTATGCCTTTTTTGTTTTACCTTATACTCATAGCGTGGGTCGAAATACTCATAGCGTGGGTCAAAGTCCAAAAAAAGAAGAAAGGTCCGCGATCTCTAATGTCCAAGAACCTGCATTTACGTTTACACCAGGTCTAAAAAAAACTGAAGTAAGGTCTGCGATCTCTACTGTCCAAGAACCTGCATTTACGCTTACACCAGAGCAACAGCGTTTCGTAGGATCACTAAACCTGCCAAAAGACTGTACTATTTGTGCAATAGCTAAACTTGCTGATAAGACTTCAGGAGATTTAGACAAAGACTTTTACGATGCTTTGGTTAGAGCAAGAGAAGATCCATGGTTTTCCAAAAGCGAGTCTATTTTAAAAGGAAAGTATCACCTGATAGTAGTGCTGTTTGAAAGTAGACTCTATTTGATTTTAGTGGGAGGAAATCTTGAGCAATTCCACAAAAGAGATAACCTAAGAATTTACGACGTTTACAACCCTCCTTCAGATGCTAAGTCACTACTAAGCTTGGTTTTGAGCCACTTTGCTCTAGATGGACCTCAAATGGTTATCGAACCTAGCTTGCGTGATTTTCTAGCAAATCAGAACTGGGACTTGCAAAAGTTTGTAGCGGAGATATTCGACGAACAAAACCAGGCTCTCGCCTACATGTTGGACAGGAATTTAGAAGCTGATTTTTATGAAATTATTTATAGTTCAAAGCAAAATAAGCTTGTTAAGTTTAGCATGCAATTAAGGCTTTTAGATCGGTTAGAGAGCTATTCGAAGACTCTAGGATACGGTGAAGATCCAAAACGCGATGCAGCAATAGCTTTAGTCATTGCTACGCAGTTTATATTTGCTGTTCAAGAAAAAAAAGTACCCGCTGAAACCGCGCAAAAAGAGTTAGAATCCCTCAAACGTTTAGCGAGAAAGCAAGGCTATCCTGAACATGTAATAGAAATTTTGAGTAATACTGAGGAGTGTATCAAGATCGCGAAGGGCATCTACAAAAAAAAGATCAGTCAACGCCTTTTATACACAACCTACAAAGCTGGCTGATAAACTTTGTGAAAGGCCAATGATAAATCAGCACTAAAGATCTTTGGTGCTATTGCTGCCTTTGCCGCCACGTTTTTAAAAGATAGAAGTAACTCAATCCACCAAATACCTTGGCAATATGCTTACGACTAAAACACTTTTTGTTGTTTTTCACACTATCTAGCCTAACTACTGTAAGTTTCAAGAAAAATAGAAATCAAGGCGGGATACAATTATGAAGCAAACCGCTTAAGGAAACCAACCCTCTAATGAAACACAATCAAACGAACACAAACTCTCCCCACAACCTCTAAGAACATAACCAAGGTTTACCTTGTGGTGAAGTTTGGTTAGCTGCCATAATATTAAGTTCTAAGGTGTATTAAGCTCTTTTTAGCTTACACAAGAAACTACCTGAGCAGAACTGTTGTGGCCTTCTAGTTTAAAACAAAAGCCTCAACATGCCTTAACGATACTTTTTCCAAAATGCAGTTGGACACCTTCTTTTTTTCTTTCTTTATCACAATGTTGCAAAGTTTAAAAAATCAGTATACCGCATGGAATTCTTGCAGATGATTCCCCTAAGCAGACAGGGCAAAAAATTATTCAATAATCAAACCTTACGACTGTTCATTTAAGAGTGTTAACACCATTTTTATTCCATCATCTAACAACAAATTTGCACTGATTGTTGATTCATAGCATCAGAGAAAGAGACGCCGTACTTTGCTGAAAAGCTAATCGTACTATTAAAGCCGAGCCAGAGATTGCAAGGTCTTCGGTTTAAATAATTTTAATAATTTTCCTTCTTTCTTCCTAACATTTGAGCAATCCTATGTTAAACATTTTGAAGCTAATAATCGAAGCCATAGGATGCATTAAGCATGCTAAAACTAATTCAATTGCCTTACTTAAAATGCGCACCTAAAAATTACTGCCAAAAAAATTTTCATTCAAGATGAGATTTAAGTTCTATCGCAATTTGGCTCAAAAAATACATCATTGTTTAATAATTTTAGAAACGATACTAATAACCTTAAACTCTGGTAAGGGTTTTGATCGCGGGTGTTCAGTGTTAAGCTAAACCCAATAGTCGGTAAAACTGACTATTTTGAGTTCAAAAGTACCTGAAGCAGTTATTAATCCTCTGGGTGATCCATAGTAGGAAACTGTGTCGTGTACTGGCCATTAGTGTTCGAGGCATTTTTTACGTTATTAAAGATTGTGCGTGCATGCCACCGCTGCTTTGATCTAAGCTCTCTAAAAAGTATAGCAACACTATTTAACAAAACTACACTCATGAACATCAAGCATAGTCTCGCCATAAGTTTACCAAAAGGTGTCAGCTGACTGTAACCTTGAGCAATTTTATTTCTAGATATTATAGAGGCCTGATTTTGTCCTCCAGTATCGCCTCGCTTTGGGGGTTGAGATCGCGTATTCGACCCAGCCCCGCCCCAGGTGCCACTTTGAATTAATTCTTCGGGAGCAAATTTATCATCCGTATTTAATTGCGTCAGTATACTAGCCTTTGTGTTGGTGTTTTCCTGATTGGTACGGTTTGAGTTTTCACCATAGATTTTAAAGTAACACTCCGATGCGACAAATAATAAAAAACTTAGCGGCGCAGCCCACAAAGCCAAAGAGAAGCATTGATCTGGTACCACATTTAAGCAAGATGAAGATCTTTTCAATCTTGGCTTTAAGCCATTTTGAAATTGCCTTCTTCTTATTAAACCTCCCAACCTTTCGTTCGCTGTTGGATTGAGTATGCTAGCACAGCTTAGACCTGCTATCAATAATTTTTTTTCCTAAAGCCTGCCGCACCAGCTCTGCAGTCAACTATTTTCAAACATATGCTTACGAGGTCAATAAATTTTATCTTCACCGCTCTAGTCTAATACAATTACTAAGTCTACGAGCCATTCTGTGATCAGAATGGCCATCACTCTTTCCTGTTAGACTTTCTCGTCTAATTTTAGGCCCCTGCTGTATTAGTTAAAGTGGCTGTTATTTCTATACATTCACTCAATCCCCTTTCCCCTCTAGGGGGATAAATTATTTAAACTTCCTTTAGTATTGTATTTTATACTTTTAGAAGTATTTTGACACTGAAAACCTGAAAAGCCAGTGCAGACACTCTGGCACTGGATTGACAACAGTAACCGCACTTGCTCACAACTAACTATTTGATTTACTTAAATTAAATACCTTAAAGCTAAGCAGCACTTAAGGTCGCCTAAAATTGATAAATCACAAACACTATTTTTTAATCATTCCAAATGTGCAAGCTTGAAATCTTATTTAATCAATGACATTTTGTTTTCAATAAAAAATCAAACCGTGCTTGATAGGTTTTAGTGTTTTTACGAAACAACAAAATCAACTCCATTGTATTTCAATTGACAACTATCGCAAAGAGGAAGACGTTAGCAAAATGGCATCCACGCGAATAATACCGAGAACTAAGAAAAACAAGGAGAGTTAATAATCCCGATCTATTCCCGGTGTGCTTCAAGAGCTCGTTACGGTGATTCGTGCAACGTTTCCTGATTTTTACAGTTGCAGACAAAAAATAAATCTATTTCAATAGTTATCTAGAACTTGGGGCACTAAATTTGCAGTACCTAGCTAACTTAATTTTTGTTCTCTACTCACTTTAAAACTAACTTTTTTGCTCCTAATGTCAGATGACTCACTACGCTTTATTTGGTTTAGTTTTGTCAGCTTTGTAGCTGGGTTCTCTTTTTTATTTTTCAGTTTTACTCTAATAAGAGTGCTTTGATTCTAGGTGAACCGTAATCGGGATAACGTACCTTATTCTCCGATACATTACTTTTTGGTTGCAACTCAATTTAACCTTTTTACATACCCTTATCAATATCAACCCAGACTCTCCAAGTCAAGAGCTCCTACTAAACTCCGTATGCATACGAAGCAACTAAATCCCCTCTAGCCAAGACAACAAGGTTTCAGGAACCTACTCCTTAAAGCTTGACTAGCGCAAGGCCCTTTTTCAAAAATTTGTTAATCCATTTTACAGCTAGACCACCTCACGGAAACTCTAAGCTGAAACTCGCCTTTAACAAGTCTTGCACATACGCTGGTGGATGATACCTTGCTCCATCAATCAGACTGGGCTCTTGATTCTCCCACTCTTCTCTAGTCACGACAATAATTTGTTTTATTCCATCACCGGGACCGCATGAAGTGGCCGGAAGCCAAAGCTTGAGCTTGAGACTGCTTGTCAACCTCTGAAATGCTTGTAGAGAAACTCTTACAACTCAAGCAACTAAAACTATAAAATGTCTTCTTTAATCCAAATTTATAGGCATGTTAACTTAACCCCCACCACTATTAAATTTATCGCTGTTCTTGCCACACTCGTCTCAAAATAATTTTTTTAACTCACGAGAGATTTTCATACAAACTTATCATTTATTTAACTTAACTTTAACACATAAAACTTTGCTTAAATCTCAAAAAGCCATTTCCGAAGCCTAATTTTTTAAAGAGGCCTTGAGGTTTAAAATAAAATTACATCAAACACAATAAAAAAGTTCAAAATGTTTTTATATAAACTTAAAACCTGGCAGCCTCAGTACTTTTCAATCTTCTTTTCAGCAACCAGTAAAATCATCAGATCTAATTTTTACTAAATTGGCTTTATGTAGTCCTGCAAGTTAAGAGCATCTGCCTAACTTACTTTTTTAACATTCTAGAAAGATTTATTGTCGCTGAGTCTTTAAGGCCTACTTTTCTTTCTCGCCCTGTTAAAAAATACAAACAGGCATTGATAAAATGAAAAGAGGTCAACTTAAAGTTTATAATAGTCAGTAAGTGCGCACGTTTTAGAGTTGGACATCTTTGTAGTTCGAGTAGAGCACTGATAAACTTTGAAAAAGAACGCGAGAGTCTGTAAAGTGAAAAGTATCTTTTTAAAGCTTTTGCAAGGGCAAATGTATTTTGAGCAAAAAACAAGAACTTTAGCTAAACTTTTATTTTCGAAGAAGTCATTACAGTTGAGGTCACATTTCCCCAACTACGCCATTAATCCACTCTAAAAGTTTTAGGAAATTTTTGGACTTAATCTTTCCTTCCCTAACCATTTTTGAAGCGCCTTAGGCACCAGTATACTTCCATCATTTTGCTGAAAATTTTCTAGAATTGCTACAATAGTCCGCGCGTCAGCTAAAGCTGTACCATTGAGAGTATGCACAAATTGGGGCTTTGAGGCAGGTCCATCCTTGAATTTAATATTTAAACGTCTTGCTTGATAATCAGTACAATTTGAAGCGCTTGTTACTTCTCCCCAACGACCTTCGCAAGGAAGCCAAACCTCTAAATCGAATTTGCGATAGGCCGGCCCACCTAACTCGCCCGAACAGCAATCCACAACCCTCAGTGGTAAGCCTAAACCTGAAAATATCCTGACCTCTAAATCAACCAAATAATCAAGCATCTTATCTGAGTCCTCAGGCAGGCAAAACACAAACATCTCTACCTTCGTAAATTGATGAACTCTGTAGAGCCCTTTCGAAGCTTTCCCATAAGCGCCAGCTTCCCTCCTGAAACAGTGAGATATCCCCCCCAACTTTAGCGGTAAATCTTTACCATTAATCAACTGCCCCGCATACAAACCCCCTAAAGTTATTTCAGCAGTGGCAATAAGTCCCAAATTTTCTTCTTCCACCCTGTAAATTTGGCTCTCTGGTCCACGCGGTAAAAAGCCTATACCTTCAATGATATCCAAAGTAGCTAAGTCTGGCGTGCTATAAAGCTGAAACCCCTCTGACGAAAGAATCTCAAGTGCGAACTGGATCAAAGCAAGTTGAAGGGCAACCCCATCGTTTTTTAAAAAATAAAACTTGCTACCAGTTGTTCTTGCACCCCCTTCAAAATCAACTATATCTAACGCTAGAGCTAAATCTAAATGGTTTTTAGGGGTAAAAGAAAAATATTGAGGCTCACCAACCCGCTTAACCTCAACATTATCTTCATCTGTATTGCCCCTTGGGGAATTTGGGTGCGTTAAATTTGGAATCTTAAGAAGCTCTTCCCTTAAAAGCTTTTCAACCTCCGCCAAAGCCTTCTCTTGCTCTCTCAAAGTTTGCTTCAGGCTTTGACCTTTTTCAATCAAAGCCTTCTTCTGTTCTTGCGTCCCTAGGTGTTTAATATCGTCTGCCATTTGATTAAGATGCTTTCGAATATCCTCGACACTCTTTAACAAATTCACCCTACGATCAGCCAGCTGCTCTAGCTGATCCAAATCAATTTTTACGTTTCTTATTTCAAGGTTCTCTTGAACTAAATCCTTATTTTTTAAAACGAAGTTTAAATCAAGCATAAGGCAATTTTTAAGACAAATGTTAAATGCAATCTAAATCTTAAATCAACTTACCATCCAGTAAATCCTGATGTCCTAAACTGATTGTGGTGACAAAAAGCAGCCTTGAAATCCGCACACTGACAAAAGAGCTTTAATTTGAAGTTGAAAAATCCTTTAAAGTGCTCCAAATGGCTAGCCTTACGTTTTTATAAATTTAGGTTTTTTAAGCTAAAGACTTAATTTTTTAAAAAAGGCCAGTATATTCTTTTTTAACCCCGAAAATTAAAATCTAGATTGTTTCTACTATATAAACTAAGGTATGGTAGCCTTGTTATTAAGGTATGATTTTGATTCTAAAAGACGAAGTCTCAAAAGAAAATGCCGAAAGGCTAGCAAACGCAATCAGTGGATTTCTTGTTCAAGATGGCAGATGGGTAATTGCAACTTCAGCTAAAAACAACTCTGTACCTCTACAATTTGAAGATTTAGTAGATAGATGCTTGATTTTTGAATCTGATTTCCAGCTATCTTCAAAAATTTACAACCCACAGAAGCGAGCAATAAAAATAGGTTCAATCTCTCTCGGAGACGACCGTAGTACTCTTTTAATTGCGGGTCCATGCGCTGTAGAAAACTTCTCTCAACTTGAAGAAACCGCGCACTTCGTTAAATCTTTAGGCGTCAAAATTTTAAGAGCGGGGGCCTATAAGCCACGAACCTCACCTTACACTTTTCAGGGCCTTGGTTTGGATGGCTTGAAAATGTTAGCCAAAATTAAAGAGCTACTTGGCCTTCTCATAATTACAGAAGTCAGGGATGCAACCCATCTAAACGAAGTTGCAGAAATCTCTGACATAATTCAGATCGGTGCAAAAGCAATGTACGATCACGCTATTTTAAGATTCTGCGGTAAATCAAAAAAACCCGTACTCCTGAAAAGGCACTTTGGTGCTACTTTGCAAGAGTTCTTACAAGCTGCAGAGTTCATACTTAGTTTGGGGAATTTTAACGTTATTCTGTGCGAACGCGGAATTAGAACCTTTGAGACTAAAACCCGTTTTACCCTAGATCTATGTGGTGTGATGTATTTGAAAGAACATTGCAATTTACCAATTATTGTGGATCCTAGTCATGCTATGGGGCATGCCTACGGAGTTCCAGATTTAGCAAAAGCTTGTTTAGCTCTAGGCGTAGATGGTATGATGATAGAAGTACACCCTAACCCAAAAGCCGCTTTTTCAGATGCGGAACAGCAGCTCAGCTTTAGTCAATTCTCACAGTTAGTAAACGACTTACGCGAACTAGCGAAAGCCACTGGTCGAGAAATTATTTAATAGTCTAGCCAGATGACTAAAAATCAAGTTTTCAAATTTTTTAAGCTGTGCTCTAAACTAACAATTACCTCTCGTAAACAACTTAACTCCCATCCACCATACATATAACTATTTCAACTCTATACTAGCTTTGAAAGGCGTTTGTTTTCGAATCTTTAGTAACACAACTGTGTCAAAAAATTAATAACTGTTACAACTGTTACAAGGCAACTATCTAGCCACCTCACCACTTCCAAGCTGTGAAAATGGCGTTCAAGCCGCTTCCAAAACCTAAAGTTAGAACCTTATCATTCGGCTTAATTAGCCCCTCGGTAGACCCTATCACTAAAGCCGCAGGAAGAGCGCAAGATACCATATTTCCGAAATCTTGGTAAATTGTTATCTCCTTATCTTTGTCCAATCCTACAGTGTCGTACCAAGCTTTATCAACTTGCCGCCCCACCTGATGGCACACTATTCGGTCAATTGTTTTGGATGTCCAACCCAATAAATTTTGGAGAGCCTTCCAAACTCTTCTACCTACATAGCTTGCTTGCTGAATTAATTTTCTTGCTTCAGTACGCATAATAGGACTTTTGTCTGCTATCTTTTCAAGCTTCTTGAAAACGTAGTCAGCAATACAATAATCACCATTACCCTCACATAGATCAGACAAGGTACTCTCCGACTCGTAAGCAAAGGCAAGTGGTCGCTTAACGCCTTCTTCCTCTTCCTTTGTAACCAAAAAAGCCACTGCTCCAGAACCTAAAGTTAAAACCGGCAGATAAGAGATGAGCTCTTGCTGGCATATATTGCCCAGTCTGTTAATTTTGTCTATGGTGGAGTCAACAAGACCTCTTACTGTCTCGGCAGCAACTAAAAGAGCTGCCTCGATGACGCCCGACCTAATCATAGATGCAGCAACCAT
>Ga0308398_1000274_pt1 | contig 34186 bp, 24 predicted proteins | sample Hotspr20SampleT9_FD_202360 | JGI IMG/M metagenome (GOLD analysis project Ga0308398, IMG submission 202360) | Hot spring phototrophic mat microbial communities from Mushroom Spring, Yellowstone National Park, Wyoming, United States - 20051001_T9 ...
GTAATAATTCATATTTACCACTAAGTCCTAACGAGTTTTATAGCTTTAAGTTTTTAAACTATGTTTTGACCTACGAGCAGCCGTGTTTAGTAAGGTTTATCAAACATCGGTGATGCGGACTGATCAACTTTTTGTGGTTGAGCTTCCTGCTTCGTTGCAAGATGGCTTTTTAGGTAGCCGGTAAGAGCTACGGTCATCCGCCAGAGACTGCCCCACAGACCCTCTTTTGGAGCGCCCTAACCCTAGTGGCTTGGTTATCGCCTGAGCAAAATACTGTAGAAACTGATAAACTGTGTTTAATTAACTAAGCTTTAATATGACTATTTAGGATCCTTATCTCAGGTTATTACAAATCGAAGTTATGCCTTTTAAGCATGCTCTGGTAGATAACCGTAGCCCCCACATTGATAGTTTTAATAATTTCGACGGATATGACACCTTAATGAATAAGTTCAAATATCTTTTTCAGAAACATGAGCTTAATCTCGAAAACCAACATATAAAACAAGAAGTTGAAAATTTATCCATTGAACGTATAGGTGCTTTTGGTGAAAGTAGGCTTGACGGCTGGATGAATAGATTGATATTAGGTGATAATTGGCTTGCGCTTAATTTACTCCTTCAAGACCCTACCATAAGTGGTCGAGTTAGGCTTATCTACATTGACCCACCGTATTCTACGAATCAGGAGTTTAGAATTGGAGATGAACGAACTGCAACGGTAAGTAGCAGCCACGAGGATCGGGTGGCTTATGAGGATAAACTTTTGGGGGCAAATTACCTGAAATTTCTATACGATAGATTTGTGCTGCTCAGAGAAATATTAGCTGATGATGGTTCAATATACGTCCATGTAGATGTGAAAATTGGACATTACGTTAAGGTTTTGATGGACAAAATTTTTGGTGAAGAAAACTTTATTAATCACATTGTCAGAATAAAGTGCAATCCGAAAAATTTTTTTAGACCTGGGTATGGGAACATTCACGATATGATTTTGTTTTATTCTAAGAGCAAAAGTTACGTTTGGAATGAGGCTCGTGAAGAATTTTCTGAGGATGAGGTCAAACGCCTTTTCCCAAAGGTAGATAAATCAGGGCGAAGGTATACGACTACTCCCCTTCATGCCCCGGGAGAAACCCGGAATGGCGTCACTGGATTACCTTGGAGAGGAATAAAACCTCCCAAAGGGCGGCATTGGAGATACCCACCAGAAGAACTAGAACGCTTGGATAAAGAGGGGCTGATTGAATGGTCTTCTAACAGAGTCCCTAGAAAAATAATTTACGCTGACGAAGTAATCCAGAAAGGTAAAAAAAGACAGGATATTTGGGACTTCAAAGATCCACCATACCCTATCTACCCTACAGAAAAGAACATAGAAATGTTGAAGGTCATAATTCAAGCTTCTTCAAATCCTGATGATATTGTTCTAGACTGCTTTGCGGGGTCAGGAACTTCTCTGGTAGCAGCCGAGACTTTAGGTAGAAGGTGGATTGGCATAGATAACTCAGAAATAGCTATAGAAACGATACAAAAACGCCTTCTGGCTATTAAGAAAGTTTCTGCCTTTGAGGTTTATAAAATAGAGTATATGTAACGCTAAAACTTTTGTAATTGAACAATTAACATTATACTTTATTTAGCATATTTAGGTAAGATGTTCTATAGGATACCTAATAAGCTTCCTAATTGCGAAGTAGCTAAGTACATCAAGCATTCCATATTACAAGTCAAGTACCGAAAAGACCAAATTAGCTCTTGGGTTATAGATAACTATCCATATCCCCTTACTTACTTACGTTCAAATGACAGTGTTTGTTTATTTTATGTCAAAAACGATAGCATACTGTACTATTACGTAGGAAACACAAGAAGCAAAGGCGAGTTAAACGTTATGCCATTGTACAACTACTTAAAGAAATCCTACGATCTTGTAAGAGTAAATTATAGTCCCCCTTTATCCGAAATAGAAGACCAAGTAATTATAGTAAAAGCTCCGAACGGTAAACTTTATGGATTAACAGAAAAGTCAAATACAATCTATATTGCGAAGATTGTTGAAAATGAAATATTGTATCAAAAAAAACTAGCATACAATGATATTGGCCAGTCTGTATGGTACAGCCTACCTATAGCAAACTCTTTTGTTGTTATTTTAGAAGTAAATGAAAGAGAAGGCATATTAACGATAGATATTTTTGATTTAGTGAAAGAAAACAAGTATGAAATAAAATATTCAATATGGAAACATAAAAAGTTTTTGCTTGATCAAACATTAGATAATGCTGATTTTGAACAAAAGAACTGGCTACGCAGTCAGTTAAGCTCCAATAGTATAGATTCATTTATGGAAAAAATAGAATATAGTTTAGATAAGTTAAATGATAATGTAGTGTTTTATAAAAAGGCTGTTTTCATACTTAGTTTTCGTTATTTGGGATTATACATATCAGCCACTCAAAAAGTGTACCGTTTTATAAGAAGAAGTCCAGTCATTACAGTTGAATACGAATGGGATAAACTTATCGTAAATATAGAAACTGGTACGGATGGTGTTATAGAAATAGACACTAATATACTTCAGATAAAACCTAATATAACTCTAGAGAATAAAGAGTATAAGCTAAATGAGGAGTATAGAATTTTGAATTCACACTTGTACTCGGTTATTGAGTCCTTAGGTAAATATGCGATAATAAAGGAACTTAAGAAGCCAAGTATTTATCAAAATCGTATCGAATCTTATTGGCATATATACCAAGAAGGCAAATTAATACATGCTATTACATCGAATAAATGCATTAATATAACTAAACTACCAGATATACGCATTATAAAAATAGGAGATGGCTGGTTTGCAATTATCACTAAAATGCCAATCCGTAGAAAGTACGATATTGAAGATTATGTACTATACAGAAATCAATACGATCTACACCTTCTAGATACCACAAAACTTTACGAAAAACTAAAAAATACAAATGAATATATCATTATTATTAATGAATCAGATTTAGTTAAGAAGGTAGACATTATCGTTGAAATAGAAAAGTCGTTATCTAATTCGTTTGGTAATTCTTATGAAGTTGAATTAAGAAATGCTGCGTATTATTTTGATATTAAACTAAGAGTGATTTATGTTATAGTCCCTGTTTATACATCGGCTGGTGATTACGTTCTAGTGGTTTTTAGGAAAGAACTTAATAACTCTTCTATCAATCAAAAAAGACATAGTTCGATATGGTTTTTCACTCACGAATGGAAAGGCACATACGAAATTCAAAGTAAAGTACTTTTATTTTGCAATGGCTGTTTTTACTATGTATCAGGACTAGGAGATTTTGAAAGAATGTCAAAGAGCAAAATCCTTACGCAGTACGGTATAATCCCTATTAAATTAACGCGAAGTGCAGGTGAGAAAAATTATTACCAGGTCGGATACAATCGTTTATCTGTTCCATTACATGCTGATTGTCTTGATTCTGAACCGATAATACATGACATGTCGATTGTGTTGATGCTGAATCGCTAATACATGATGCGGACTGCTCAACCTTTTACGGCTGAGCAGTTCGCAACTTCGAAATACTACTTGTTTTTCTGCGATGGGCATACATTCTTCCATAAGTATTTAGACTATCAAATCGTTGGAATAATATGAGCAGCTATCGAAAATACATATGGGGATTGGTTACCTTATTCAAATATTTTGTTACAAGATTATTCACTAGATACAAATGAAGGGGTACTGTATCTGATTTTAAGTTTAGAAGATTATGAGATAGAATATATAGCAATGGAATGTAGTTTGTGTGATAATACATACGAGTGGAAAGAGTTTAGAATAGGTATACCTATACAGTGGCTCCAATCGCATGACACCAATTTAAGTACTCCTGTATATGTACTCCGCAGATATTTAGCAAAGAAAAAGATACCCAAATACCTGACAATTTATTCACTACGCGATTTTTATAATATAATAACTGACAGAATTTCACAGTATGGATTAGTTATACAAAAAAAGTATACTAAGCGCTTACCGATTGTATCTTTATATATTATAGACCTAAGTTTCAATCGGAATAATATATACCCTTCCCATAATTACAATATTGACGGCAAAATACTTATCATGTCCCCTTATCAAGACATATTAGGAATATATAATTTTTTAAAAATACAAATGCCAATTTTATATTTTTATTTAATAGGCATTATGATAGTTAATGAGCTTGTCGTAATTAAGCATTACAATCAAAAATAAAACATACTGTGCATCTAGATTAAGATATCCCATTGTTTTTTCAGGACGTAGCAAAAACTCGTCTTCGTAATGTGTCTGTTATATCTTATGCTATTAATAAGCTTTTTTACAAAGGGTCTATTTAAATACTCTAGTGTCTCAATTGCATCATCTTGTGTTTCAGCAGCATATACAACCAAAAAACTCTCGCTCACGACTTTATTAGGCTCTATTAAACCAAACTCTATGTTTTCGCCAGATGTGTATTTAGTTACTATCTTCCATTTTTTAACATATTCTCTTGCATGTTCTGGTATCCTGTCAAGTGAGGTAGTTTTTAGACCTTTATTAGTTATGACTTGAATATCACCATTTCTTGAACTTACACTTTCTAAATTCGCATTGGTTTTTATGTTAAACAAGTTTGACGATAAAACATGTTCGTCAAAGTACAATTCATCGCATCTCTTTTCTAAGTGGTTATGTTTTTGACCACATATAGGGCATTGAAATGGAGTTTGTAGCCAATCGTATATGTCTTTATACTTGGGCAATATTCTGTTCCAGAATAGGTCTTGTGGTATTGTGACCTCATAATCAGGCACTTTGAAGTGCACTATATCGCTATTGCTATTTTCAGTCCTGATGATCCATGCGTACTTAGCATCTATTTTTTGCCATTCGGGAACTTTGACCAATCTTAATGATCTGATTTTGCCGTATAAAAGATGACGACTTTTTTCAAAGACAACATTATTGTAATACCAAGACTCTGGTAAAATCCAGATAGTGTTTTTGACTCTTTTTACATACGAGTTCAAAAATTGCATGTAGTAATACTGCGAATTGCGGTTAAGCTCTTTATTGACAGAAAAAGGGGGATTGGTAATTAGGTAATCAAAGGTCATAACATTTTACAAGAAATTACTGCTTGTTGTGCTACAATCTTATCCATTCTATACCACTGATACCCTCGAAGCGATTAGCCATGACTTGTATGGCTTCTGGGTTATTATCAACTAGTATGAAACGCCGACCTAACTCAAGAGCTGCTACTCCCGTTGTCCCGCTACCTGCAAAAAAATCCAGTACTATATCCCTTGGTCGTGATGAAGCCTGAATAATACGTCGTAAGATTCCTAGTGGCTTTTGTGTAGGATAACCCGTTTTCTCTCGACTATTAGTCGGCACAATGGTATGCCACCACACATCCGTAGGAAGCTTACCCAAAGCCGCTTTTTCAGCCCCTACTAAACTAGGTGCCATGTATGGAATTCGTTCGATTTCGTCTATGTTGAAAATATGTTTCCCAGGCTCTTTTGCGTAAAAAAGAATGTTGTCGTGCTTTGGTGGCCATCGATTCTTCGGCCTTCCTCCATAATCATAGGCCCAAATAATTTCGTTTAAGAAGCACTCGCGACCAAAGATTTCATCTAACAAAATCTTACAATAATGTACTTCACGATAGTCTATATGGAAATAGAGAGAGCCGTGAGGGGCCAGGACTCGATGAGCTTCTATAAGACGAGGTTCCAAAAAACCTAAATAGTCGTCAAAAATATCTGTAAATTGCTTAGTATCTATAACTATACTTTTATATTTATTCCTTTGAAAGCCAGTACGATCGCCGTACTCCGAGCGAATTGTTTTTATCTGAGTACGTTTCTGGATTTTGCCTGTATTAAAAGGCGGATCAATGTAAATGAGATCTATAGAGTTGTTTGGTAAAGTACGAAGTACTTCGAGATTGTCTCCGAAGTATATTCTGCCTTTCACACCGGCCCCTAACATATTTACATCACCATGTTATCTATTGCTTACTATGTCTCGAAACTATTATAAGCTCCTTTGCATAACCAACCCCACCACTCTGTTCGTGCTGACTACTCAACTTTTTTCAGTTGAGCTTCCTACTTCGTCGCGGGAAGCTCAAACTTTTACGGTTCAACAGTTCACTTAGAACGCCATATGAGAAGGATACCTTTTATTTGTGCGACTACGTATTTGGCACCATCTTCTAATGACTGATGCACTACGGGACCACTATATAATACGTGATCGCCACTCTTCAAACGGTATGGATTATTCGTCTCTACGGCAACAACCTCGCCGTAGATTAATACGCTAGCGTCTAAAGGATAAGGGGTATAGTAGTAACGTGTGCTAGGCTGGTCAAAGTTAGTCACTTTTAAAACTATGTTATCAGCTACTGGTTCGGCATCTTTCAGACTATACTTGGTTGATTCGCTTGTCGTTCCCGCCGATTCTGTATTTTGTTCAACTACCTTTTCGTCAGACATGTTATAATTTAGTATCGAAAGCTAATAACTGAATTATATATCTAGTTCACCTTTTATAGCGTCGTGTATAATAATCGTTGGTGTCCCATTAGAATTTATGTCGTAAGATGCAATAGCATGCTTAGACTGTTTTATCGTACTTAAACTGATTGGTATGTTTCTGTCCATAATAACTCGTATGACATTATTGTGGTCATTGTTATTTGGCTTTATAATTTGTCCTAGTCCTTGTGGTTCTATGAGTGAAGTATCTATCAAGAATTTTGGGCTATCATCGCTTTTATATATCCCCAAACCTTTTATTTCGTTGCATACTTGCATCACTTCGGAGCCGTGCTTAGCGTATCCGTGCATGAAAGATTTATTCATTCCTAATAGGCGTTTATAGTCTCCGAGGCTATGTATGAAAGCTTCGACGACCTTTTCTACTTGCGACACTTTCCCCATTTCGTATAACAATACGCCAAATGCACCGTAATGACCATTGACCCTGAAAACGCCATTGTTTTTAAGTATGTCGAAAGCGTCTGGGTAGAAACTAATAAGGTCTTTGGGTAATCTTCCGGAACCACTCCATCTATCTATCTTATTGGCAAAAATAAACATAGGTACGTTATATTTGAACACCATTTTTGTTATAACAGCGCTTAGTGGTGCTTCGTGCGCATTGTCTGTAAATACAACGATATGATTTGTATCTTCATTGATTGCACCGTATCTTTGGGCAATTAGATTAGTAATATGTGTTTCGTATTCAGCGCGTTCGTTTTTGACTTGTTGATATATTTCGTTTAGCTTATTAACTAGTTCTTGGAATTCTTTAGCGTCTTCGGGTTTCTCGTCCATTCCTAAAATAATGGTTTTTAGCATTATATCGGCGTTGCTGCTCCTACCAGCCGCATTTAGCCTCGGAGCTAAATACCACCCCACGTTGCTCACAAAATCTCTAAGAGACTTAGTACCATATTTATTGTCTTTGGTTAGTTCCTCAAAGAATATTCTTTTGCGATTTTTATATTGTCTGAAACCAGAATGTACGAGCAAGCTGTTGATGCCTGAGTATGGCATGTAATCGGCAACAGTAGCCATAGCTGCACAGTCTACATACGACTCTGATAGTTCGTAAATCTCCTGCCGTCCTGAAAAGAGGGCTACCGTCCTAACAAACAAGTAAGACAACGTGCCAGTACAAACGGAGTATAAAGGACGATACCCACAAGCCTTAGGATTAACAAGATATAAGTTATTGTATTTATGAGTCAAACTTTCTACCTCTTCCGTTATGTTGTGATGGTCTAATATAATAGTATACTCATCTCTAGAAAGTATTTTATTTAATTCGCTATAGCTTGACCCACCCGTGTCTAATATAAATACCAACGCGTCAGGGTGCTTTTCTAATATCCTATTAACGACGTTTTTTGATATGCCATATCCTTCAGCTCTTATTGAAGTCGCCCAAAATAGATTTTTGTTTAGTTTATAGTTATACGCTTTTTTTAGGAAGTCTATCAATATTGCAGCTGCTAAGCCGCCATCCGTGTCGTAGTCTGTATATATAAATACCTCACGGCCTTCGTCTAGTATCTTTTGCGCCCCAAAAGCAGCCTCGTAAAGTACATCAAATTTCTCCAAATAACTATCTATATCTTTGATATTCAAATGATACAAGTCTTCAATCCCCCTGATATTGTTATACCATAAGTGAGATATAACAACATCGTGATAAGTCTCCGAAAAGATAAAGTTATTTTTTAGGTCTTTTATGTGTTCGTCTGTATGTAACCATTTCTGATGATAGCCAAGCAGTTCCTTGATTTGCATGAGTCGCAATGTGGTCGAAACTAATGTCTATACCTTACACCTTTCCATTACAGCTCTTAAGAATATGTCATTATATGTATTATCCCAAGGAGATAGATTATATCCATCACTAATAATATTCACGATATGGTCGTAAAGTTCGTAAGTATATATTTTCTCTATATCTGTTTGTATAACAATTTTATTAGAATTAGCATACTTCTGCGCCCGACTAAGAATTTCCTTAAGTAATTCGCCTTGGATGCTATATCCATATAATTCATATAACCTAGCCATTATTCTATTGGCCAGACTGATTACAAAAGGACTTATCCGCTTTTTAGGTTCCTGTGGATTTATAGGAGTGTCTTGCTCTTTTCCCTTATCCTTCGGTTTTTTTAGGTCGTTAGGCAGCTCTATTACCTTAGGTGGCTCTGTGGCCTGAGGTAGCTCTATGGTCTGAGGCGTCTCTATAGACTCCCAATTAATTTTTTCTGGATTAGTGTTAGTACTATCATTAGGCACTTGTTGGAGTTTCTCTTGTCTGCTCGTTTTTGCTCCCTGTTTTTCGGTTTTTTTAGAGGCAGTACTCTTCCTGTTTCTCGTCTTCTCCATAAGTAAATATACTAACTTTTTATTTTATATAATAGCTGAGAATAAGATTATGTTTTTACTTTTAGATTTAGCCACTTGGCTTATGCATATTGGATAAGCGCTTTGGTCGTAGCCTTCTGCTTGTAGTTTTCGGACACAGCGTTTAACCTTTTTCCTAACACTTTTGGGCATCCAGCGCCATCTACATTTCTTAGCGTATTCTCTTCCCATAATAGTATTTTTATCCTTTGTCACAGTTGCAGTGTGTTTCAACTTCAAGAGGTTCTATTGGTATAAATCTCGGTATGTTTAGGTTGACTGGAAAAGTCGGGTCTATCTCGGTGTGGCAATACTTATGTGCGCAGTATCTTGTGCGTGCCATTTTGAATAATGTGATACCAAGTTCTGGCTGACTACAGATAATCATAATATTTCTCAATATTTCAGAAGAAAACTCATAGAAGTCGGTTTCGCTCATATTACTAATGAGACGTACATAAGTCTTAAACCATTCATTAGGCATACCGTTATGATCAAAGTACTTATATCTAGAAATAGTGCCTAAATAACGATTGAGAATGAGTACATTACCAGGGTTGTCTACTGTCTTTTCTATACGCGGTGGGTCTTGCAGTACTCCTTCTGCATCTACATCTGTCTCTTTTATAGAAGGGCTAAAAGTTTGGTCTTCATACACTGTGTAGGGGAATGGTACGCCATTTACATAGAATGTTCCTGAGCCGTCGTTACATTTAGTAAAAGCTAGGGTTATATTTAGTCTTGTGTGCAGGTCGTATTGTGAGCCGCCATCTGGTCGTCCTCGCTCACTAATGTTGATAAGCCATATACAATTATGCAATATTTCAGCAGCTTTATCTAAATCCTTTGTAATAATATCGGAAGTATCTTCCCCTGATTTAACATCGTAGCCTAAAAAATCAAATAAAATAACATTTTCGGAATCGTCGCCGATGTAATCTCTAAGACCTTTGAATAGTATAGTACGGCCTTTCATCTCATCTAATTTATTACTTAGCACTAGCGAGTGTGACGCAGCTGTCAGCGCAGCTAACTTCCCGTATTCCAATATGCTACGATCTGCATTTTTAGAGAAAAAGCTAGGGTTAAGCTCTAAAATACTATTATACAAATCATCAGGTAATTCAGAAAAAGTTATATCTAAATCGTTTTCACTAGGCAACTCAATCTTAAGTTCTTTATTGATATCATATTTATCAGTTATCGTGTCAGTTTGTAAATCGTTTCTATAATGGATTCCTATTCTTAACTTCCCGTCTGGATTATATGCCTTTAAACGATGCAAATCGGCCTTACTTTCATCATAGTTAAAGAGATTAAAATCTATATAGATATCGCTACCTTCTCCTTTTTGAACTGATGATTGTATCGTTTTAGTGATCTCTTTTTCAAGCTCAAATGAGAATTCTACGACAGTTTTCTTTTTATTATAAATATAACCATTTATCATGCGTATATTATTTTCGAATATGTTTCTGGCTATTTCGCTTCGTGCTCCGTGAAATACGTGCCCTCTAAGTTTCAGGAATACAGCTTTGGTATCAGGTGCTGTAGTAAGTTGTGGTTCGGGTTCAGGTATTATGCTTAAGAATGGCATGATTAAATATACTAAATTTCAGTATATTTCTACATGTCTTGTTTGACAGGCTACGAGCATGTGCCTTTCGTAACTTTGGATCAAATATATGATGATGCTGTGCGTATTTTAGCTTTAATTGGTGTTTATAACATACCGCAGATGTTTGCTATTGACCCAGATTGGCCACCAAGAAGGACACAACGGACGTTAGTAGAGAGAGCAAATGCTACTTTTTCCAGACACTTCCCGCTATTTTATATCCAGAAAGTTCATATAGTTAAGGGGCAGTATACTTTTAGAAATAATATTACAAATTATATAAATAATAGCATAGCGCCGCGTGACATCACCTTAGTACCTGATGCAGTGGTCAGCTTAACACCTACTTCTATCATTACAGCGAAGTTCGGTTTATACAAGTTCGCTTACCAGCCACCTACTTTATATATGACTTCAATGCCTTATATGAGTGGGGTATTATGTGCTAAGACGTTGTGTAAGTACCCTTTGGTCTTTGACGATAACAACATAGCTAACGACGCTATGTACTTCATAGATCGAGTTACACCTCTGTATGACATTTTCATAAAACAAATAGTTTTAGACATAGCCGAGTATATTATAGCCCTGAAAAATAATTATCAGCTTACTAACTTACCTATTGAAGTGTTTGCAGGTTTAGAAAATAAAGTTGGCGATTTAAAAAGTGAGTTAGAAACGCTATATAATGAGAATCCGCGTAACTTCCTGATATTTTACTAAGGCAATGCTACTAAAAAACATCTTGCTGTTGTTTTACTAATTTTATGGCCTTGATATATAGTACCTGATACATCGCTAATAATAATGGCTTGCTTGCTTGTCGCATCGTATTTTATGATAGTACCTGGTGGATAGTATAGATTATAGACCTCAAAATAGTCCAGTATATACGTTGCTGTCGGGTATTCCTCTAAACCAACTGAACCCTTTTGAAAAGATAGTTTAGCTTTATCAGCGGTCACGCTTTGGTATAAGAAGGGTTCAACAATAGGGCGGTCATAGAAGTTAACGAGTTTAAGACTACCATCCGGCATGAAAATAGGAAGAGCCTGAAATTTTAGTCTGAAAGCAGCCCTTACAATGGAATAATAGTGGGTCTTATCAGTTCGTAGTGTAATATAAAAGTCCTCAGTAGTTTTGTAGTTTTTAATACCGTATAGAGATTCTACTTGTGATACAGATATAGAGGTACCATCACCTAGAAAGCACAGCTTCGAACCATTACGAATAAGACGTAATGTGATAACATAGGGCGAAGGGCCATCAAAGTTAATATCGTATATATACCATGCGCCAGAGAGGTCATATTCCCCAAATGTATTGTGTTTTATGGCTAAAAAATCAACATTGTATCTATCCCCTATAACATAACTTTTAGTTTTATTGGTTTCTAATTTTAACGTTACGCTCAAGAATGCACCTTCTGTGCCGAATTGCAATTGATACATAAGTTTTATTGATTAGTTTTTTCTGGCATGTAGGCGACATCAGTGCTGCGGCCTCCTATTTCAGGTTCAAAAACTTTGATTCTTCTAAGTTGTGGTTCTCCTTCTACTAGATAGGCTGTTCTTCCAGTGCGCATTCGTATCTGTTCCAAATTGCCTTTTCTTATGTTTTTCAATTTAACTTGTTGATTATAGTTACTATAATATAGCCCATACTTGCCAGGAGCTGGATTGAAGTTCTTCATGTGATACCAGTCGGATAACACGTTGTTAGGATCAGCAATACGATTAAAGTTAACATGATCTATTACATTGAATAAACCTACGGCCGACTGATTGACAATGGCTGTATTGACGTAATCTATAAACCCTATAACTTCAAAGTCTATCCTGACAGTATACGGTGCTGTGAAATCTTCCGAACTATCGTAGTCGATGGCTGGTATATTAATACTCCGAGGGATTACAATCAGACTCATAAGATCTGTAATTGTAAGCGTATTGTCTATCCCCACGATATCTAATATAAAAGCCATATGCATGATAGGCCATGTACCATTATTTCTGAATACCAGCTTTCTATACATTTGCATGTATCTGCCGAATGGTCTTCCTGCAAAATCGTGCACCTCAATAGAAACTTGTGGTTTTAGACTATTCCAACTCCCAGGGATAGAGAAAGAATAACCAAAAAACTCTATGCTGGCAGATTCCAAATCATCGTATTCGACCGATAAACTCTTAATGGGCAAAAAATCTCTATAAATAGAGAAACTATGTATCGGCAAGTCTTTACGACCTAACTCTACTCTGTCGCCATAGGTATCCCGATCATTCTGAGGGCTCTTCGTATTTAGTAGTTTTTTGTAGTCATCTGAAATCTTCTTATATCTATCTGTGCCAGCTGTAGTAGCTAATAGTTTCCGCTGTAAGTCATCAAAGTCTATCCGTACGAGTTCTGGCAAGTTAGGCAAGTGCTCCGTAAATGGCTCTAAACTTACAATATAATGCGTATTATTGCTTAAACTAGTTCCGACCAGAGCGTTTATTAGCTGGTAATAAGTGAAGGCTTTAAAAACACTTTCCGCCACTACGTCTTCTACAATAGGCATTCTACCTTGCAACTTTTCAGGCATTAAAGGATCCACTTCTTGCGAATTATTACGCTTAGTATTACTATTATCCATATTATAAGATACAACACTGTCCGTAGCAGCTTGACGAAAACTATCGTAGTAGTTTCTCAAAAAGTTTAACATGCTAACTAGATTATTATTACTATCTATGAAAATCTGTTTTAGATAGTTAGCATATTCTGCTACTGTTATATTATCTGTTTGCGATTGATTTAAAGGATTATTAGGGTCAGCTATGATTCTGTCTATAAATTTAGCTTTACCGATACTATAGTATACCACTTTTTCGGGCAGGTTAGATGATTGGTCTGGATTATCGGTGTTAGGGTCTATGAACTTTGTGACACCGGGGGTATAAGATAGTTCAGAAGCTTGTACATTAGCTGTTTTAGGATTTAAGCTATTAATATTAGCACTCGTTGTATCCACACCCGTTGGGTTGCTGAGTTGCTGGATAAAATCGAGTTGTCGGCTATTATCCTCTTCAGCTATTTCATCACTAGTTACTATGCTATCTTCCGTTATTGTTAATCCAGCGTCCAATAAATCCTGCCTCAAACATTCTGATTGGCTAATATATTGCTTCATCCGTTTCTTACCTTCTTCTGCATTTTTTTCGGTCATGTATCTTTCTAATAGCTCATCTTGTAAGTCTCTATATCTCTTATAGTCTTTGACGATTAGCTCCGGTGTATCATACATGTTTTTATCTATAACAGCTTTAGGTCTTGTATCGCGATAAGGTAATATAGGTACATACATAAGACCAAACCATTGATAAATATGTTGGTTTTTTATGTCCGAAGGTCGCATTAAACCAAATGCTGTATTTATAAGCTGTTGTGTATATTGACTTATGGTTTTATAATCGTTATTCTTACTAATACCCAGAAATTTCTCGGTGTAGTTTTCATCTTCTGTTTGTTGTAAAATATCTTTAATAGTATATAGTTTATCTTCTGGAACTTTCGTAGCCAAACCTCCTGTACCTTCGTCAGCTGCGGCACTAAATATATCATTACCAGCACGTATAATACGTGTTTCTAAATCAAGAAAAGAACGGACGCGATTAGCATCTACAGTTATATCCTCAGCTATATGACCTTTCCAATAGAAAAACACTGAATCGTAAATAGATAAACCTTTTAGATTGCTATCATCCCAAAGTTGATTGATATCTAGAATGTCCTGTGTAACTTTCTGTATTCTCTCGGGTAGGTTTAACTGGGACTTTACATAGTCCGTAATCTGCTCTTTTATCCTTTTCTTAGCCTTCTCTACAACAGGATTGCTTGGCATCTGATAGCTCTCGTCGTTATTTACTTGCTTTATAAACATTCTAGCTTTTGGGTTACCAGGCTGATAGAGTAACTTATCTAACAAAAGCGCATTTTTAGCCACATCGTATTCTGAAGTCTTTACAGGCACACTGATAGCCACATAAAATCCAAGCGGTAACTCTGGGTCTATATATACAGTAGGAAACATATAGGGATTCCGAAATATGTTTACATAGTATAGGACTTCGTCTGCTAAAGTAGCTAAATCCCTAATTGCGAGTGTTATGTTTTGAATCAGCTCGCCAGCATTATTAGGTCTCTGAAAGACCTTTATAACATTTTCTATACGCCCCTTTATAGTATCCCCGATCCTAATAAGTACATTGACCAGACCTTGATAAGGCTGGCTAAGAAACAAATTGGTGATATAAGGCTGTTTTATCCAAGGCACCAATTGACCAGGGAAAGGCAAACCCGTTCTTATCCTAAAAACACATTGTCCATCGCCTTGACTAATTTCTGGAAATAAATCCGACATGTGTAAATATTCTAAATACTTTAGTATATTTCTTACATGAATGTAAAACCAGATTCTATAAACGCCAGATTTATAGAACTAACCAAAAAAATAACGAATAAGGGTTATAACTATATGTATCAATTTGTAAAAACAGTTAACTCTAAAACTAATTCTCCTAAGTTTACTATTTTTTTCAATCTAAAGTCTCCTTCTCAAGCTGAATATGCTAGCTATGCGACAATGGGAGGTTATAAGTCTATGGTTAAGTCTGAAAGCCTGGGTGCGGGAAAAGAAAAGGCATTTTTTGAGATTATTATCAATCTTAATCCTTTGTCTTTTCAAAATGCATTTATATGGATGCTTGGCCCGGAATTTGAAGAAAAGAAAAAAGATATACATATGATAAATACTAATAGTGGTACTGGTTTTTTATCTATCATGTGGGTGTTTATACACGAAATGACACACGGAATAAACCTACACGTAGACTGGGAAGGTAAAGTTTATAGAGCTTATCAAGAATATTATGCTAATTTACTTAGTAGTTATAAGTCTGGCACGATAAACAGTCAGGATGCTTTTCGTGCAGAGGCTCGTTCTTCCTTCCCAGAAGCTTTCGTAAGAGGTATCAGCTTCCAATCAAAGATAGACGACGTCGCCGAAGGTGTAAGAAGACTAATGCAAATGTTCAATAAGTTTAATTCTAATAGATGGTATGGCCCAGATGAAGACCGTAATAGCTCACATATCGTAAGAAGCTTATGGGAACAAGAAGTTACCATAAACGCAGCACTCTTCATACTGCCAGTATTTATAATATACATGGAAGTTTTGTTCAATCTAAAACTTAGGATGCACCCAGAGATGGAAGATTATAAACAACTCATTAAGTTTCTCTATAGTTACAACGGCTCTAATATATTAGACCCAGAACAAAATGTTAAATTATACGAAATTATTAGAAGACTTGTCAAATCATGCTTATTAAGTTATACAAGAATACAATATATCGCTAGAAACATGCTAAGTTACAATAACGCGTATCAGATAATAGGCGATTTAAGTAGAAACCATGGCAGTTCTTACGTTCTTCTAGAAGTTCTACTCAAAACCATACAAAATGCTAATGAAAAAGATGATAATAATATAGTTGGATTAGTTATAGATTTTGTTAGTAACGAAATCGCATATGGAATATACCAAATAGTAAAAAACAAAAATCATAGTGAGTTATTGGATGCCTTTAAAAATTATAACCCCGGCGGGAGTATCGACAATATAAACCCGCTATTTGTAAAGATAGGTAGTCACGGAAAATCTGTTATGGATTATGTGCGTGAGAGTATACTATATGACTATAAGTGTTTCATAGAATACCATGACAACTGGAGTGGATCACTCAACTTAGAACTCGAACTATATAAAAAGTCAGTAGATTTCATTAAATCTACTTTTAATATAATCAATTATGTTATAATGAAGTTAGGTTCTGGGAAAAAATTAGAAGATGAACAATTACATAAAGAGCTGAAGAATGAAATAGAAAGAATAAACAAAGATTTGCCTCATCTGATGCGACTGAACAGTGCGGTTGCTGCTTGGTCTGCTACTGTGGATCGCGGACACGATATAGACTTCCTTAAAGTTGTCGGAATAAAAAACCCTAGATTATTAGATTTTATTGTACTGCAAAAAGATAAATTAGACCGAAGTGGTACGATAGAACGTATAAAAAATATATTAATAAATTTGTTTAGTGCATTATTGCCAGAATACGCGCAAGAGATAGCCGCTATCGCAGCCGAGGAATATGTTACGATGATATTAAGTACAGAAACGGGAGACAACCTGACACTCAACTCGGAAGTACATAATAAGCAAACAAGTATAAGAGTAGCCATACTGAGAGCTATCAATAAAAAACAAAATGCATCTAACAATTATGATGTCTGGCACATGTTATCAACTACACGGCAAATGTCTAAACTGTGGAGTAGACTAAAGGCAGAAAATGTGATTTTTACCATCGTGGGTAATGGCAATGACGCGTTTCATTCAAAAGGTAAAGAAGGTATAGACCCAAATAGTTTGCCAACAGGTGCTTCAGAACAAATATTATCCTTAATAGAAAAGTACGATAAAGACACAAACGAAATACTTAAGAGAATGTACAACTACGTTAAAAAAGTTATGGATATACTATTATTCACAACTAAGGAATCAAGTAATAATAAATCCCCATTGGAAATTTACTTCAACTCGGAATTAACAGACAATTGTGGTTTTCAGTATATGTACGATAAATTATTCGAACATATGTTCAGAGTAAAAAATTCTGATGTTACAACCTACACTGCTGATAATATGTATTATAGAGGTCTTTTTTATACTAACTTTACAGACAGTATCGCTATTGGCACATTATTACCAAGTGTATTAAGAACTATACCAGTTTTTATGGATAATATACTTAGCTATGACGAAAATAATTGCGAACCAGAATATATAGAAACATCTAAAGAAAAAGCGAAAAACTATGTTAAAGAATTTATAAGTAAGATCAGCGAACGGAATAGAGAGGGTATAGAAGAAAATGCAGAGAATAAGATAGACAGTAACACCTTTTCAAATACGGGATTAGCAACTCGTATGTCCGATGCTTGGGAGCCTGACTTAACCTTGCGAACCAAGCAGACTGAATCGGGGGGCTATTTCGATACAAAGCGACCACGCGATATGAAAAGCCGTGAGTTTGTGTTAGAATTCGCTGTTGTAATAGGCAGTAGAAGACCTGTCAGCTGCCCAACTGACGACGACGAAACACGAGGAAGTGGCCCTGGAGGCGACCCAGGAGGAGGAAGTGGCCCTGGAGGCGACCCAGGAGGAGGAAGTGGCCAAGGAGGCGACCCAAGACGTGGCCAAGGAGGCGACCCAGGAGGAGGAAGTGGCCCTGGAGGCGACCCAAGACGTGGCCAAGGAGGCGACCCAAGACGTGGCCAAGGAGGCGACCCAGGAGGAGGAAGTGGCCAAGGAGGCGGTGAGTTGAGTGAGAAAGTAGAAAAATTGATAGAAAGAATCGGTGATTTGGTGCCCAATATACAGGGTACAGGTATAGATGAAACTACCGGTGTTATAAAGGAATTGATAAAAGAGTTGCTAAAAGAAATAGGTGAGACTGAGGACATTGATAGTGAAGCTAATACAATCCGAGGAATTTTGATATCTCAAATAATTAAGAGTGCAGCTGAAGCGGAATCAGACAAAAGTATAGTAGAAAGGAAGGCGGAGGAAGCTAATATAGTAAAAGAAAAGCTCAGAGAAATTATACAGGGAAAACTTAAGAACAGAGAAGACAAAGAGACAAAAGAGGGAGGTGATGATATAGAAAGAGATAGAGATTGGACTGGTGAGGATGATGATTACGATCCTAGCCTATTCCAGGATGATCTTATGAGAAAGTTCGATGAGGTTATGGTAGAATATCTTGAGGAGGGCGGCAGGACAGGAGGACGCGAGAGGTTGTTAGTACAAGCTGCTTTTGAGCTAGCTGGGCTATCCAGCGGCGTTTTAGATCTAGTGTATAGACTGTTAGCACAACATGTGCATGATAGCGTTTTTAAAAATAGAAGTTTTTCTGCTGACTCAGTATACAGAGCAACACCTGAGGAGGAGGTCATGGTAATAGACACTATATATAAAAGACCAGCATTGATAGCTCCACTCACCAAAGTTACTAAGGTAATACCTACATCTACACAGATATATAAGCGGACTTACAAAAATACCCCTACAATAGTTTCTGATTACCTGAGTATAGACGTATCTGGCTCTTTGCATGGTGTCATAATGAAGGCACTAAAAGCGCACGAGTCTATCCAAACTAACGATGGCGATGAAGTAAAAATTAGTCAAAATCCTGTATTTTCTAGTGTTACTGAGTATATCGTAAAGTATTTAGCTTCTAAGATTTATAGTTACTTAAATAAATCTAATGCTTCTCACGAGATGGACAACGAGATGAAAAAAGCAATGCAGTCATTAGTTAATTTTATGAATGAGTTTAAAAAAACGAAGTTAAAATATCGCGGCAGTTTAGACTTTTATGATATGGCTGCAGAGAAATTAAAAGATATGGCTGACAGTTTTGACAAGATTTTCAATCTTCTAGTAAAAGACATGAGAAGTTTAGTGGTTAATAGTTCTGATAAAAGTAATGTAACTATAGCTACGCTCTTAAATCATATTTCAAGTGTTTTATATATGGGCATTTATGCTAATCCGATAAGTTTTTTGAGTGCCAAACGAGAAGGTGGTACATTGAGTAAGAACATTGTAAGTGTAATACACGATGGTGAGGTGCCAGCGACCGACAATTATGGATACCCTTTCACGATTACTTCAACAGATAATTACAGTGGTGGCGCTCCATTTTTCCCTAGTTTGACTAAGAGTGTAGATATTCAGAAAGGGCCTAGTTTAATGCAGTTGATAAAGCATATTAGGCGTCATTCGCGTAACTTGCATGGCGGTAACGACCCCGCACCCTTAGTAGGAGCATTCTGGGCGCGAACACTTCTTAAAGATATTATACTAAGTGCAGTTGAATATTATAGACGTGGTGTTGAGAGCAATAGTTTGAAAATCGCTTTCAACGTATTACACCTTACGGATTGTGTTTATCCTCCTTATTACAACTCATTAGAAGGCCATGTCGCGGGTTTTGTTAACTACTTAATGAGCGAAGAATACAAGTCAGGTTCTTATCCTGCATATAAACAGATTATAGATGGACTAATAGAAGGTCATTCAGTACATGATGTGGTTTCTAGTAACATAGAAGGCATTGACCCAAATATCAAACAAGCACTACAACAGATTAGGGATAATATAGAAATATCTACGATGATATTTGAGAAAAATGGTGTAGGACTATTAGTTAATATATTTGATTCTAATAAAAACAAAGGAGCTGTCTCCACTTACGTGTATTATATTGATTTCGTAGATTTAGTAGTTTATCAGTTTGAAGAGTCGTATAGTAGTGAGGATTCGAGAAAAATGTTTTCTGCTGACACACGAAACGTACTGTCAAAGATTAAGTTTAGCAAGATGTTCGATAAAATTATAGAGGAGTATGGCGTACCAAAGGGTGGTAGTTCATCAAGTAAAAGGGAGCATTTAGATGATAGTACCAAGAAACTAATGTTTATTCAAAGTGTTGCATCTATTATGCCTCGTTCGGTTAAGTACTATACTATGAATACCGCCGTTATTGCTATAATATATATGTTTTATTCTATCTTAGTTTTAGCATTGATAAGTTCCAATCTGTCAAGCTTGGGGAATTTAGGCGAACAGAAGGAAGAAGATAAAAATCGTATAACAATGGATACCAAGGAGTTAATGGTGCTAAAAAGCAAGATAGCCAAGATAAGCGCTGAGTTAGATAATCATTTTATGAACAATATCATAATTAGAGGCATATTTTGGAATCTTATTAATAGATACATTACACCTAGAGAAGTCAATATGCAATGGGGCAAGTTATTAGGTTTTGAACAAATAAATGCTTATACTAATATGAAGGTTCTTAGGGCGGCGGCTTATACTTGGTTGAAGAGAAATTCCAATGTGTCTATTGAAGATATTATTAGTTATCTGGAAGGTGGTGGGTCTAGTAGTGAGACTGCTCCGAAGGGTCAGTATAGAGGGCTTGGGCTGTATGGCTATACGGATGCCGATGCTAATGACAATCCCATGGGTGGTATAATACCGCTCATACCTACTACTTGATTATGAATCCCTACGAGTTTGTGAATATTTTACGTGAAGTGATAAATGACGTTACTATGGGAGGTATGATACCGGTAGCTAAAATAGGCAATAGCTACTATACTAATCCCGACAAAAAGACCTCTCTGACCTTCTTGGCGTTATTCCCTGACGGTGTCCTAATGCCTGGACACGCAAGACAAGCATTGTACAATCTCACTATCCTGCTTCAGTCTAACACACTCCCCCTTCAATCGCCTTTGTTTAGCCAATGGACCAAATATGGGATTAGATTATACGACGGTAGCAGATGGTCTGGTTTTATACCAATCATAACTACGAATAGCAAAATAGGCATAAAAATCAGTAAGGTTTTATACGCTAACATAAGAGATATTTTCAAACAATATGGCAAACTTAGTCAAGGTAAATGAATTTATCAACTACCATTACTCTACAAAACTAGGTTTATTTGTATCTGACACAGAACGCAGATACCTATACAATGTTAAAAATAGTTTATTTTTAGTATCCGAATATTTTGAAGTATATAAAAACAAGGGTAAGGGTTACTGGGCAAGAAAAGATAATAGGATTGTTCACTGTAATAAGTTGGGCATAGAAACTATAAATAAATTGCGATTAACCACTTACGACTTAAAACTAACGCTTTTGCTTTTATTAGAATTAGAAGATTACTTAAGACATACTGGTAAGAGTATCATGTATTTTGAGAAGCTGGAAGGTGAGACAGACTTGTATAAGATAAATCGTTTGATTACGACATGATGGTACACTTGCATGTGCATAGTGATTATAGCATTCTAGATGGTTATGCTACTATTGACGAGATTGTCGGAAGGGTGGCAGAGTTAGGACAAAATGCTATTGCACTTACCGACCACGGCACTCTGTCGGGTTTGATAGAATTCTACATAAAAGCTAAATCTAAGGGTGTAAAACCAATATTAGGATGCGAGTTTTATTACGTTGATGGCGAGGAATTTACTAAGGATAATAAAAGATATCATATAACAGTATTAGCTGAAAGCTACACGGGGTATCAAAATCTGCTAAAACTTTCTTACTATGCACATTTAGAAGGTTTCTACTACAAGCCTAGAATCAATTTCCGTCTCCTTAGAGAGTACAATGAGGGTTTGATAGTAACCACAGGATGTTTGCAGGGATTGATACCGAACTTGATCCTGAACGGCCAAATAGATATGGCTGAAAGGAAGATATTAGAGTTTTTAGAAGTATTTGGTGATAGATATTACATAGAGCTTTCTGACCATGGTATAAAAAGACAGGAGATTGTCAATAAGACCCTTCTAGATTTCAGCAGTAAGTATGGGATAAAGGTAATAGCTACTAACGATGCTCATTATGCCTATCAGGAGCATGCTACAGCGCACGACGTAATGATTGGTATCAATACAAATGCTAGTGTAGATACTACTGAAAGGCTGCGTTTGGCAGACGATAATAATAATCTCTTACCCCAATTTTATATCAAAGGGTATGACGAAATGGCTTCCGTTAGATTGTTTCAAGAACATCCTGAAGCACTCACAAATACACTTGAAGTAAGAGATAGATGTAACGTAGAATTACCTATCACAAGTAATCTAGACTTGCCTGTTGTTAATAAGGTTGACGACTTTTATGGTTTTGTTAGGAATTCTTTACTTAGGCGTTTAGGACGGGAGCTAACACAGGAAGAGGAGGATAGGCTTAGATACGAAGTAGGAGTCATTGAGCGGATGGGATTTAAGGAGTACTTCTTATTAGTAAAGGAGATAGTGGATTTAGCGGACGAGTTAGGTGTGGCTCGGGGGCCTGCCAGAGGATCCGTCGGCGGCAGTCTTGTAGCCTACGCACTAGATATAGTCCGTATCAATCCATTACGACACGGTCTTCTCTTTGAACGCTTTCTGAACCCAGAACGCGTATCACCACCAGATATAGATATAGACTTTGACGCCTCCAAGAGGGATTGGTATATAAACTGCCTGCGAGAGCGATACGGGGAACATAACTTAGCCTACATATCTACCTATGGCCGTATGGGTGTAAAAATGGCTATACGCGACGTAGGTAGATTCTATAAGTACCCTAACGAGCGCATTGATACATTCATAAAAAATAGTATACCAGAAAAACTTAATTTGACATTTCAGGACGTTGAAGACCCAGAAGGTAATCCTAAATACAAAAACTATATTTCACATTTGCAGAACGGCTTTGACAAGATAGTAGGCTTATCTAAGCAGCTCTATGGTCGCATAAGACAAGCTGGAATACATGCCTCAGGAATAGTTATATCTAAAAAACCTATCTATCAAATAATACCAGTTGTAATAAATAGGAACAGTGAGGAAAAAATTCTTGTCGCTCAACCAGAGTACGAATACTGCGAGAAACTAGGATTAGTCAAGATTGATATACTAGGTCTAAAGACATTAAGTCTAATTTCAAGAGTTACTAGCAAACTTAAGTCTAAGTTTATTGATTTAGATTTGGGTAAAATACAATATAACGATCAAAGAGTTTTTGATTTATTTCGTAAAGGTTTAACAACTGGTGTTTTTCAGTTCGAGTCGGAAGGTATCAAGAACTATCTCAAGAGGTTACTACCAGACACATTAGACGACATCGTAGCTTTGAATGCACTTTATAGACCTGGCCCACTAAACGAAATAGATAAGTACATTGATAGAAAGCACGGGAAACAAGCTGTTACTTATCTAGACCCAAGATTGGAAGAAATTCTGAAAGAAACTTACGGTATTATAGTTTACCAAGAGCAGATTATGAATATAGCGCGTGTTATAGCCCAATATACTCTTGCGGAAGCTGACCTGCTAAGACGTGCTATAGGAAAGAAAGTCAAAGAGATAATAATAGAAAACAGGAATATATTCATAGAACGAGCTATCGCAAATAATACCGACAAGAACGTTGCTGAGCAGATATTTGACCTAATTGAGCGATTTGTGGACTATGGGTTTAATAAATCACACGCTGTAGGTTACGCATACTTAGCTTATCAAACCGCTTATATCAAAACTTACTATCCGACCGAGTTTTTTGAAGTTTTAATAGACTTATATAAAGATGATAAAAAGTACCTATCCGATGTTTATGAAGAGTGCGAAATTTTAGGCGTAAGAGTCAACGCGCCTCGGTTAGACATAGCTACAACTACACAAACAGGGTATAGAGAACTGACCTTAGGGCTAGATGTAATACACAACGTTGGGGAACTAACAGCAATAGAGATATCTAAGCATCATACCTATATACATAGAATCAACGACTTGTTGTCCCACAGTAATCGCCGTGTTTTAGAATCCCTCAGCTGGGCAGGTACCATAGACCACCTTATAAAAGAACGAAATAACTCCGAACCACAAAATATTACCCTATTCGACATAACACAAAATAACGATGAAAAAATAGATAAAATAAAACAGATAGAAAATGAAATTGAAAACGAAGTGACTCACTTAGGCGCCGTTTTGTCAGATAAGTATAGAATCAAATACGAAAGCATGGTGCCAACTGTAATCTCCTTTAGATCTAGACTACGAGGGTATAAAGACTTACAAAACTACACAGACATACAAAATCGTGTTCATATACTCTGCCGTCCATATCAAGCTACAATAAAGAAAGATAAAAATATAGAGTATTACGAAGTAAAAGCTTATGACAAATTCGGAATCTTCAAAGAACCTTTCAAATGCCCTAAAAAATTTGATATAATAAAATACTTAGACAAAGATATCATTATAAGTTTAACGTGGTTAGAAGAAAAGCAATACTTTGCAATATACAATGTTAGAGAAGTACTAAATTTTGTACGGGATGAAGGATACATGCTGAAATACTATGTAAATGCATCGGAAATAGATGAGGATATAGTAAAAACTATAGAAAAAAATCCTAACGGTCTTAGTAAGGATTTGTATGTAATAATTCATTTTTGGGATTCAAATAATGATGTTGTGTCCACTATGGCCAACTACCATCCGGCATTAGATAAACTCAAGCGATGCTTTATTGCGGCAACCTAAAAAACAATAATGACAACGAACATGGAACCTAAATCTATCCCGCTTACTTTTACCGACCACAAAACCGATTCCACTTATGGCAGCGACCACCGCCACCGCCAAAGTACTGCTTGGCCATTTTGGCTCTGTAATTCTTCCTGGGATCCAGCTTAACGAGCTGAATCGTTTCGCTTTTTTGCGTCATCATTTTCTCGCTTTTCGCAAGCGCAATCCCTAAGAAGGAGATCAGCAGGAACACTAGCTTTCTCATAACAATACTTATACGTATAAAATGGGAGATGGGTTGCAAAAGAGCAGTCGCGTGTTTTATGGTAAAGAAATTTGCTTTCGTACAACTTACTTTTCTATCAAAAACAGAAACTCTCGATGAGGTTTTCAACATCGCGAAGCCATTCATTTGCCCATCTCATACTTGCCATTACATTACTCGCGGACTGCCTAACCTTCTACGGTTAGGCTTCCTGCTTCGTCGCAGGGTGGCTTTTTAGGTAGCCCATGAGGACTACGTTCATCCACCAGAGCCTGCTCCACAGGCGTAACTTCGGGCCGTCCTAGCCCTACGAGGTAAAGATTGATAGAGGCGTTTACGTCTCTATCGTGTGTTTCACCGCATGCTGGGCAGCACCACGTTCTATCATGCAATGCTAAGTCTTCGTTTTTGTACCCGCAGTGGTGGCAAAGCTTTGACGATGGGAAGGAGCGATCTACCTGAATGAAAGTCCGCCCGTACCATTCTGCTTTGTACTTAAGGTAGGTTAGAAACTTTGACCACCTGCTGTCAGCAACAGACTTGGCCAGTCTTGTCTTCAATAGGCCTTTCACGTTGATGTCCTCTACCACCACGACTTGGTTTTCGTCAATGATGGTTTTGGACAACTTATGCAAAAAGTCATTACGAGCATTAGTGATGTACGCGTGCTGCCTGGCAAGTCTCAGTCTAGCCTTCTCACTATTTTTTGAGCCTTTTTGTTTCTTCGAGAAAGATTTCTGAAGTCTCCTTAGTCTTTCTTCGCCGTGATGAAGATACTTCGGGTGCTCAACTTTGTAACTCCCGAAGTCATTAGTAACAGTAGCAAAGTGCTCTAGACCTAAGTCTATCCCGCAAGCTTTACTTTTAGGCTCCACAACTTTGTTTCTGGGATTGCCAGTTTCTACTAAAATGGAAGCATAATACTTACCGTCATTCGTTCTACTTACAGTAACAGATTTGATCTTACCTTCAAATGCTCTGTGCAATTCGATACTTACCCCATCTCGTATCTTCGGTAAGTATAACAATCCTTTTTCAAAATCTACCCTTATTGAGTTGTGAACATTGTTTGTAGTGTAGGATTGTTTGTCCCTTTTCTTTTTGAATTTCGGGAGCTTGAATTGCTTACGATTCCTAAAATGATCTTTGAATGCCTTTTCAATTTGCAGTTGTACGTTGCAAAGCGCAAAGCTGTCTACTTCTTTGAGGAATGGGAATTCGTCTTTGTACTTAGCAGGTGTGTCTTGTGGGATACGTTCTTTTTTCTTGTAAGCATGCAGCTTCTTGTCCAGCATTTTGTTCCAAACAAACCGACAACATCCAAAGGTCTTAGCAAAAACACTACCTGCGCATCAGTAGGGTAAATACGATACTTGTATGCTTTTAGTGTCGGTTTGCGCTGCATGCTACGTAAATGTATTAAGTTTGTCGAAATATAAGCAGCAAGCTCAACTGTAAAAGGTTGAGTATTGCACGAAAAATTAAAAGTTTTTGTTAGTTCCAAAAGTACTTTTTGTAGGAGAGAATGCATCCTCGTAGGGTTAGAGCGCCACGGAGGAAAACCTGTTCCCAGGTCTCCTAAACTATACAAAACTGTACACATTTAGCACAGTCGTCCCTTGACCAGGGAGAGGGACTAGCCCGTTTCGTTTCGCCGCTCCTACCCAATCCCTTGTGAGGATCACCCTCTTCAAGGGAGAGAGTCTCTGAAACTCTCAAGACAGGAGAAGGCGAAGGCTACGGAGAGAACTTGCCAGCTTTACTACTTATAAGAATATAACATTAAAGCGAAATTTTCGTATACAGTTTAGTATATTTGAAGTAGAATCCAACCACAAACTATTGCCTATGAGCGCCAAGCTAAAACCTGAACTTCGAGAAATAAAGAACAAGATAGAAACAGAGATTTTAAACGAAGAAAGAATAAAAAACGAAAAAAGTATTTACCAAGAAACTTTAGATATATTAGAAAATGCATCACATCTTATTAATAAAGCAAGAAATAAACATGAGCTGTTATTTATATACCGTACTTTATCTAAAAGACTATATGAAGCTGGAATGATATGTAAACAAATGCGTAATCCAGATTTAGGTAAAAGATTGATTCTTATATCCAAAGCCATCAAAGATGTATTGAAATATTACGTAATATATCCTTTACATAATATAATTAGAAAATCCGTAATATCCAGACTATGGCCGCACAATTGCCAAAATATAAAAAATCTTAAAGATGTTTTACGTGAATATGTGATTGAAAACGCTGTTTTATTATTTTGTTATGACAGATTAGTTATAGATTTTTTAAATAGTTTTAACACTGAAATAGAAGAAGCTACTGATCAGAATCTATTGAAAGACGCGTATGAGAAGATTCAGTACGAGGCTCGGCAAACTGCTAAACAACATTTTGTAATAGGGGATTATGAATATGCGTGGCAATATGGCGTGATCGGGTTAGTCATAGAATATATGCTGTCAGACTTTGAGCATTGCTTTGACCGCTATATGTATAGCGGCAAGCAGGTGCATCAGAGAACCGCTCCCTTGCGATTTCGAGGATATAAGGAGATGCGACATCAACGCAACAAAACTCTTACAGAGAAACTAAGCAAAACCTACGCTACTATGGAAAGCATAATACAAAAACTGCGAGCAGAATTGGCCGCTAAGATAGGCCAGCATGTTGAACAAGAATTTGAATATGATGAAGTTGAGAAAGTTTACAATATTCTAATAGAAGTTGACCTTATGCTTGATAAAGCTAGAACAGAAAGAGAAATAATAGCAATATACGACACGATCGCTGAACGGCTAAAGGAAGTTACACATAAATACAAATCTAAAATCAGGATAGCATCTATTCTATATCGTTTAGCCGAGATAATTCACGAAAGCATAAAAGAATACCTACCACACCGTGTTTACGAAACAGACTTGGTTAAACTTCTATGGCCTCATAACTGCAATAACTTAAAACAGATGAAAAGTTTATTTTATGAGTATGTGTTGAATAATACGGCTTTATTAGGTTATAGTTATGACTTAGCTATTGATTTTCTAGACCCATATATGGAACAGATAAGTGCAACTAATGACTTGCATCAGTTGAAGGAGATGTATGAGGATATTCAAGTTGACCTTGTAGAACTCGAAGATGAAGCTTATAAGAAAGGCGAATATAAAGGTGCATGGGGAGTTAGCGTTATCGCTAGTGTTATAGGCTACCTACTTTCTGATTTCGAACACTGTACTAGGCGGACTGCTCAACCGTAAAAAGTTGTGCTTCCTATTTCGTCGCAGAATGGCTACGGTTCTTTACCAGAGTCTGCTCCATAGTCCCTCTCTCAAGGCGTCCTAACCCTACGAGGTAAAGTTTATTGCTGCGTTGACGTCGCGGTCATGAGTCTCACCGCATGCAGGGCAGCACCACGTTCTTTCATGTAGTGTCAGTTCTTCGTTTTTGTGTCCGCTTGTAGGCGATCAGCTTCTCTTCCAGCATTTTGTTCCAGACAAACCGACAACATCCAAAAGTCTTTGCAAAGAACACTACCTGTGCATCGGTAGGATAAATACGATACTTGTATGCTTTTAGCGTCGGTTTGCCTCGCATGCTATGCAAATATACTATATGCTAAGCTAATTTATCGAAATAGCAGCAAGCTCAAATACAAAGGGTTGAGCAGTCCGCCGCCATAGCTTGATACAGCGGGATTTTCGATACTACAATGAGCATGCTCTTCAATTGGCGTCGTGTCATCGTTTACTTTTTATGGCTTCTGCTTGTTATATGGACTACTTGGGCTATATCCGCTATTAAACCCACTTGGTTAGCAATAACACTAATAACCTTAAATCTATTAGGGAATATTTTATTAAGTACAGCAATCATTTTAAATAATGATGATAGAAATGACATATTATAATTATACTGGACTATAAGTCAGTCACCACATCCCAAAACCATTGAAGTTTCGACTCAAATAGAGGAAGATATGCGACCATACGAGTTTTCTCAGAAGTACGGCAAAAGTCTAGCCAAAAAAGTACTGGAATTGGCCTATGCAGGTGCTCTGGACGAGTTCATAGAAGATTTATCTAATCTCAATTTTAAGGCTAAGGAAGACGCTGGGAAGTATGTTCTTGTGCCTACAGCGTCCGACGCTTCAGAATTACACACTAAACATGACCATCTAAACATCATTGTACTCGGAGGTCTCGTTACACCATATAAAGGTGTAACACTGGACATGTTGAATATCGAAGAAATAGAAAGGTTAGAAGGTGAGTTTCTGGTCATCTTTAATGACTCGCCAGAAAGCTCTATAACCATAAACATGCTTAGAGAACGATATCCAAACAAAATATTTACGGAGGTTACGTACGGCCTTTCCGCCGTTAACCCCTTCAAAACTGACGAGTACACACAAAGAAGGATACTAAGAAATTACATGGTCGAAGAAAAGTAAAACTTCATAAAATTATGGAAGGACTTAGCAAAGATAAAAGCCTAACTAACATGGAAGAAAAAGGCAATAGGTTTCTCAAAAGTATTCGGGTAAAAGGGTATAAACTATATGATGATTTCAGCATAGAGCTGGATCGTTTCAACTTTGTAACTGGCCCTAATGGCTCTGGCAAGTCTGCCTTTCTCAGCATTTTTGACATGTTACACCATCTGGCTATAGGCGAATTCCAGATATATGTAGAAAGACAAGGGGGAGCCGCTGAAATATTACATGGTGGTCCAGACAAGACTAAAGAAATTGAGATAGAGGTTTGGTTCGAAGATGAAAGTACGCTGAACAAAGATGGATACGAGGTTAAGCTGTTTCTAGATTATAATATGCTTCGTATAAGGGAAGAAGCGGTGTTATATCAAGACAAAGGGCAAACTAGTATTACAAGAAAAGTAATATCTACAGGTTGCCCTCCTGAAAGCGACCTTTGGGTATGGAACAGCAAAAGTAAGGACAAGAAATGCTATGTCTATCAAGATTTTCTATCGTCTATAGTCTATCACTTTTGTGACACAGGCTGGACATCTCGAATAAAAGGCTCAGTAGGTATTAACCAGACAGACAGGCTGTGGTGGGACGGCGGCAACGTTGCGGCTTACCTGTATTACCTACAAAAAACTTATCCAGAAGCTTATCAATCAATTGTGAACACTGTTAGGGGAGTTTTCAAGGAATTCGTTAATTTTCATCTTGTACCTAATGAAAGAGTTAGTCGACCGATAGTTCGTCTATATTGGATAGATCAAAATAATAGAATCCGCCCACCCGAATCAATTTCAGATGGGATTTTACGGTTTATATGTCTATCAACACTTCTCTTGCAACCTCTTGTAAAAATGCCATCAGTCATACTTATAGACGAACCGGAAATAGGATTAGACCCATCAGCTCAAGAAATGTTGAGAGAAATGATTAAGAATGCAACTGAACATAGAACAGTAATTATAGCGACTTATTCCAAAGAACTGCAAAGAAGACCCAAGCTTTCCGAATACCTTTGGGGATAGTGGCCTGCTCCCCATTTGATGGTTGAGCTTCTTTATACTGCTTACAGTTGAACAGTCCTTTCTACAAAACTCACCATAGGCATTTTATTCACTAGTACAAGATTATGCACAATACTCATAAATTCATTATATTCAATTTCTTTACCTCCGATATATTTATAACTCAATAGAAGTATTTCATTTATCATGGACAAATTTGCCCATATTATGTAATGTTTTTGTTTAATAATCTTACGACTACGTCTGTTATACTTAAGGTCAATAAACCTGTTATTGTCATATAACCAATCTAAGTCTTTTGCCTTATTATATTTAAATTTATGTCTATATAAATAATTAGAGTTATATAAATCTAACTTTAATAAGTCTATGATTTTGCGTTTTTGCCTTTTTATTATATTAATTTTACTTAATGATGACAACCTAAAGTTAAGTTTTAGTGAGCCTACTAGGTAATAATCAATTTCTAATGTAAGATTTGATGCAGAGAGCTCGCCTATAAATAGGCCAGTGTATATTTCTATAGCTGACTCTGGAATGTTTCTGCCTTCGCTCAACATATATTTAGCCGCAATATATATCTTCGACAGGTCTTCATCTACTAGATGACCTATTATTTGGACACTATCCTTTCTAGGCTCTTTTCTGTGATGTCTGGCTATAGCGTCTATTATCAGTTCTTTTATATCATATGACTTTACTTCATCCTTTATGTATTTATACTTTTGAATTTCGCATCCCAATTGATATTTTGATTTAAGTATATTAAAAATTTTGTATATATTAATACAAAACATGCAAATAGATTCACGGGTCTCAGAAGTGAAAATTAGCTTGTTGTGAGCTTTGAGATAATAAAAATGATACATTATAGATTCGGTCGCGCATGCCCATTCAGTCTTAGTTATCTCCCACATGCCTACAATACCACGTTTTGTGTCTATAATCAATAACCTTTTTATTTTCCTATCCTGCTGAGTAAATAAATTGGTCAGTATGATAGTATATTCTTCATAATTATGCACCACAGTCTCATCATGATAATGTACCATGCGGCTTTTACTCATAACTACGCCCAACCCTAGACTACTACTAAACAAACTGACACAATTATTACTATACAAAATATTGGATAAATAGTTATTTCTTATTGCTACCACATGTGCATATTTTCTAACAGAAAGTTTCATAATTTTACGATTAATTTCTTGATCGTCGAGTATATATGGAACTTTTCTATATAATGCTTGTTTAGACGCATCTTTTATTCTAGCGACCAAATACGGAGGTTCAGAGATAGTATCAAAGTCTATGTTCCAGTAGCAGTTAATTTGCCCCTTCTCAAATTCTATTCTAATCTGAAACCCAGCAAAATCATAGATAGCTATTTCGCCAGATACTACTAATTTAAAGTTAATCTTTATTACCTTTAAGTAACTATTCCCTTTTTCATCCATTCTATATATATAGTCATTTTCTTCAGAAAAATTGTCTATTTGCATAAGATTGTCTCCTAATATTATTTCTTGTGTTGTCTTAACATGTCTTGTGCTTTGACCAGCTACTGTTGCTATTAAATTTTTTAGATCACTCAAACTCCACGATATAGTGTCAAGCCTTTCAATATTCAGATCTATCATGTGAATGTTAATATGACTTTTTGTAACCTGAAGGACAGGCACTATACTATTAGCTATTGGCGGGAAAATTTCTAGATATAAATTGTTTTTTCTACTCTCTATATATAAGTTATTGCCGCTTATAGCATCGACAACCGCCACACATTCCTGAAGGTCATTCCAATTTACATTATCTGTGATGATATACCACTTGCCATTATCCGTCCTAACCACTAGACTATCATTATCTCTAATCTTATGAATAAAACGGCTAGTGTCAAATACTTCATGCTCGCCCCGTAAAATATCTAATTTAAATATAGTTGTCTTATTATCTGTCTCCCTATAATAATAAATACAGTTTTTTCTACTAAAAAAGTAGGTTACGTCACCATCATTACTCGCTTTATACAAAGCATTATAAATCTTATTATATGATTGATACTTGGTTTTTACAATGTCTAATAATTTACTAGAATATGGAATCTTAATATGCTGTGATACTTTTATTTTTTGTCTTACTTGTTCAGTTATATTAAATCTCATAAGCGGACTGCGTAAATATACAAAATCGTCGTACCAATGGCATCTAGATACTCTTTGAAAGCTATTACGAGACGAAGCAGAAAGTTAAACAGTAAAATGTTGAGTAGCCGATGAAATAGTCCAAATTATGCCTTTCGATAATTAAATTAAGTGATATGAATACTGTTAACACTTTAGAAAACATTGCCTTAAAGGAAAAACTCTTACGCGTACTAAGAAATGATAACTTGAAAGATATTATAAAGATTACTGAACATCTTATGACAACATCAGCGAAGACGTACAATATCACAACTAAATTAGATCACATAATAGATGAAACAGTAAAAGAAAAATTAGTATATTCACGTTCAGAATGGGTCGCAGCTTACATTATTGCACATGAATATGAAACTTTGGAAAAATTAAATGAGATATATCAAATTAGTCTTAAAAAAATCAGATATAATAATAAACTTTCTGAACAAATAAGTAAAACCATATGCAATCTACATGACATAATAAAAGAGTTAGTTGAATAAATCAAAGAAATCAAAAACGATAATATTTATGAAAGTATGATAGAAAAGCTGGAACAAGCTAATTCGGTAGTAAATTATCTATCAGATGTTTTAGGTAAAATGGGAAAAGAGAGAAAAGAATTGTATGAAAATATTGAGCCTTTACAAGAAAACATAAAGAAAACAATTCTCAGCATTTTAGATAGGCTGTAATAGTAAGTTAAAAGTCGTGTGTGAGATGGGTTTGTTTATTCTGGGGGGAATTATTGATACCAATTATAACCCAGATGCCCAAATTGTCATTTTCCATGGTGATGTAATGCACTTTGCCAAGCAAATCCCAGATGGCTCTGTTAGTCTTATTATTACGTCACCAGGTCACCCAAATTATACAAAACTGTACACATTTTGTACAGTCGTCCCCTGACCAGGTAGAGGGACTAGCCCGTTTTGTTTCGCCACTCCTACCCAATCTCTTGTGAGGAGCACCCTCTTCAAGGGAGAGAAGTCTCTGAAACTCTCAAGACAGGAGAAGGCGGAGGCTGCGGAGAGAACTTGCCAGCTTTTTTGTAGGGTTTGCACCCCACCCCTCATCGGTTTCAACTCGCGATTGACCGCTTGTTGGGTAGCTGACTCGCTCTCTCCGCTTTCCCGTAAGTATCTAAGTAATGTGTCCAATTCTTTTCGTGTTTTCCAAAGAACACTTTTGAGCCTATTCCGCTGGTAAAAACCGTTATCATCAGGCGAAGAAGTAGGAAGCGCAAATATCAAGCATTGAGCAGTTTTATCGTGTTTTACCTTGCGTATTTGTCGTAATGTTTGGTATGAAAGCGGCACAAAACAGCGCATTCAAAGTTGAATGGGGGCTACCTGAGATCGCCCCTAGGTATCGTAAGCAGC
>Ga0308398_1000280_pt1 | contig 33885 bp, 34 predicted proteins | sample Hotspr20SampleT9_FD_202360 | JGI IMG/M metagenome (GOLD analysis project Ga0308398, IMG submission 202360) | Hot spring phototrophic mat microbial communities from Mushroom Spring, Yellowstone National Park, Wyoming, United States - 20051001_T9 ...
AAGATGGATCTGGTGACCTATCATTGGAGTGGCAAGCATCAGCGGGTAGTCAAAGGGATCGCGCTTTTGACCTTGCTCTGGACGGAGGGGAAGGCCCTCATTCCCTGTGACTTATGACAAGCCCCAGAGCGGGAAGACCAAGAACGAGCATTTTCAAGAGATGCTGCGGAAAGCTCGGGAGCGGGGTTTTAGGCCGGAGTATGTGCTGATGGACAGCTGGTATGCGTCTTTGAAGAATCTGAAACTCATCGCCTCCTTCGGCTGGTTTTTCCTGACCCGGCTGAAGAGCAACCGTCTGGTGAATCCGGATCGGCAGGGGAATTCGGGAGGTGGAAATCCCACCGGAGGGGCGGGTGGTGCATCTGAAGGGCTTTGGGCTTGTCCGGGTATTTCGGACGGTTTCCCAAAACGGGGACGCGGAATACTGGGCGACCAATGACCTGAAGATGACGGAGGAGAAGCGAGAGGAGTTGGAGAAAAAGGGATGGGGGATTGAAGTCTATCATCGAGGGCTGAAGCAATGCTGTGGGGTGGAGCAGGCGCAAGTGCGCAAAGCCGTCTCCATTCTGGGTCATTTGCTTCTGGCCTTGCGAGCCTTTTTGCGGCTGGAGGTGTATCGGTTGCAGACAGGGGTGAGTTGGTATGAGGCCAAGGCAGCCATCCTCCGGGAGGCCATCCGCCGTTACTTGGCTCATCCCTGCTATGTCCTCCAGCCAACTGCGTAACTCCTAAGAGTATTCGCATCCCTTATCCCCGCGCCAACTGAGCGTAGATCTCACCGATTCGGGGATACAAGCGATCCCACGTGTAGCGAGCGATGACTTTACGATAGCCGGCTTCGCCTAGTTGACGCCGAAGCGCAGCGTCCTCGAGGAGTTGCTGTATTGCTTCGCCCAGCGCACGGACATCCCCAAACGGCACCAGCAAACCGTCCTTAACATGTTCAACCACAGTGCGCACACCCCAGGTTTGCGCTGCGATGACCGGCTTTGCATAGGCCCACGCTTCCAGGTATACGATGCCGAACGCATCGGTGCGCGAGGGCAAGGCCAGGAGATCAATAGCATCCAGTAAGTCGAGTTTAGTTTGGTGGTCAATTTGGCCCAATACCAGCAGCCGATTTCTGTCTTCGGCTGGGAGGCCGGCAAGGTAGCGCTTGAACTGCATCAGGACAGTCCCGGCGAGCACCAGATGCACATGCACGCCATCCCGCCATAAGCGACGAATCGCCTCGACCACATGAGGCACACCTTTGTCAAATGCCATCGCGGAGAGCACGCCGACGATTGGACCTTGTAGTCCATAGCGCCGGCGAAAGCGCTCGCGGCTGCCGCCTTTTAGCTCAGCAAGGTCTACGCCTGGTTCGACGACGGCGATGCGTTCGCTGGGCATGCCACGCTGCCGATAGAAGGCCGCTTCGTCGCTGTTAATTGCTATCAGGAAGTCGCTGTTGAGCACAGCCTCGATCTGATGGCGCATGGTGTAGAAGCGGCTCACAGCGTCTGTGCCTGGCTGTGGGCCGGCGCCGAGGTGGGTGAGGGGATAGACCACGAAAGGGCGGCGCTGTCTGCGTGCAAATCGCCTGGCTGCCTCGATCAACCCTTCAAACGTAATGGTGATACCTGCGACGAGGTCAAACTGTTCTTGTGTGGTGGCGAGCCATCGGAATAGCTCAGGTGTTCTGGGGGTCAAGCGGGCCAGCCTGTTCAGCCAGGCCGAGGGGATAGTAGCCATCCTGCTCAGTGCCCATATTAATCGTCGCAGGGCTGGGAAAGCGAGACAAGAAAGTGGGATGTGCTCCACGGGAAAGCGCATTACTCGTATACCATCTACCCATGTGGCATTGCATGAAACCCGTCTGGCATGTGGAGACCAGAATAGCTCAAAGTCTAGTGCATCGGTAGTGGCTACTGTAACTTGACAACCGTTACTTACAAGGCGTCTAGAAATATTAGCTACGTATAACTCAGCACCACCTAGAGCAGGCCAGTAACGATGAATAACATGCAAAATTCGCATTCATAAATATATCAATATTCGCTCTATGAATTCTCTTTTCTAATTTCTTTAGTAAGCTCCTCTAGCTTCAAGGTGAGTATCTGAAGCTGCTTGATATACTCTGAGTTAAGATAAACTAAATCTTGTATCAGCTTTTTATAGGCTTCGTTTAAACTATTCTGATTGCTTACATATCTATTCATGTAAAAGTACACCAGCTGATGAAAAGCAGCCCGGATGCGATTAAGTAAGGTTCCTATAATTGGAATATTTGAACGTTGCATCTGGATACTTAGATTGTATGAAGTATTTATGTTAGCTAAATTAAAGCTTATAGAATTGAGATAGTCTTTTATATAAGAAATACTAGATAAATCCAATTTGCCATCTTCATATTGCTCACTTAATATCTTATTCGCAATAAACTGCTTTAGCCGCGTTAGTTCTAACTGAGTTGCTTCAAATTTGCTGCTTATAGTTTGTATAAGCATGAGCATTGTTTGATTTGCGTTGAAGAGAGCGTGAACCACCTCTTCGATCTTAGGTGCCTTGCCTTTGTTTAGTATTTCGGAATACCAGTGGGTCTGGAATTTGTGAAGCCGCTGGATTGCCTCACTGATATCATCCTGAGGCAGATATTGTTGAGTCAGCTCAAACTCAACAAGCTTGAGAATGTCATCAACGTTGATCTGGCGCGTCATGTCTATACCTAAGATTGCGTATCATTAGCTTTTGTATGGCTAAGGACTAGGCGGTAGATTCGCTCGAATCCACGCGCCATGTGAATGTGAGTGAAGTAGTCGAGCAGCCGTTGGCGGCCGGCCATGCCGTATTCGTAGAGAAGACGCGGCGAGCGCAGGAGTGTCACGATGGCCTCGGCGAGCTGTCTAGGCGAACTGGGGTCCACCAAGCGACCAGTGACCCCATCGTTCACAACCTCCGGCACGCCGCCAGCGCGACAACCGATCACCGGCTTGGCGAAGTTCATCGCCTCCAGATAGATTAGCCCGAACGACTCGTAGAGTGAAGGGGCCACGAATAGGTCGCAGCTCTGATAGAGCGCGTTCAGTTTCTCCTCCGGCACCTCACCGAGGAAGCGCACGTGTGGCAGACATTCTGGATAGTGCTTTGCAAAGTATGACGGATAATCCATTCCTGTTTCGTTCTTGAACCCATCATTTATGCTGTTATCTGCACCGGTGATGACGAATTGAACATTGGGTATCTGCTTCAGCACAAGCGGGATGGCTGCGAAGAGGTCCTGAATTCCTTTGCGTTTCTCGAGCCGACCGACGTAAAGCACGGTAAGCACGTCCGGAGGAGCATGGTGGGAGAAGGGGCGGATCCCCTCCTGTGGGGAAGGTTCAATGCCATAAGGGATGACATCAACTCTGCTTGAAATGTTGTTTAGGCCATATATATTATGTAAAGCATCTAGCGTTGCCTTACTGTTGGCAGCAATAAAGCTAGCACAGGCCAGAAGCTGTTTTTCCATTTCACTAATCAGTATTTGCTCCTGATTTCTGTTGTTAATTAATTCAGAGATTTGCTTTTGAGCAGTAACCGGTCGCACGACAGTAGGGAGCGTTCTTGAAACAGCGGTAACGAATCCATCGAAAAGCCAGAGCGGCGTGTCTGCGATTTGGATTCCATCATTTAGGACAAGCTTCATTAAGTAATCGTGAACTGCGTGACTATAGTTCAAGCGGTGATAAACACTAGACAAATGACGAAGTGATGCGTATCTGATGAGCTGGTAGGGAAGGTGGTGAACATAAGCCCCATCGTAGAACTGGATAACCGGTTGCTCGCCATGCGTGAGCACATGCACGGCATGACCAAGCTCAAAAAGCCCTTTTGCGAGCATGTTGGTACTGCGACCAACACCATCAATTAGTTTTGGAGGATAGTTATAGCTAAGTAGCACAATGCGCATGGGTGGTTCTTCAAGCCTAAGATTTGACTGTTTTCCACTAATCGGATCTACGCAAGGTTGAATAAAATCTTTTCGCATGAAAGGCTTAAAGTCACACTTTTGAATAGTAGTAAAATTGCTTTTCTTTGAAGAATATATCTTTCTAATTGCTTGATAGATTCCCAGTAATAATGAAAATAGCTCGTTAGAAAAAGATTTAATCATGTAACCAAAAGTTAATTGTTTTTGCTTGTATAAATTTAGATACAACTTAATGTGACTACCTGTGATATATTGAATATAATTCTTTACTAGAGAAAAGCTAGATTTAAATCTAATAGCATAAGACAAACAAAGATAAGTAGCGGCCTTTGTGTTTATCCACCAATTAGCTATAAACGTGTAAACTTTGCGATTACGGCTGGAAGCAGGCACGTGATAAACCCTGGCTTCTCGAACTGGTCTAACCAGAAAGCCTAAAGCACTCAGCCTCAAGGCTATCTCTGTATCGTCGTAGACCCATTCATAAAACTCATCAAATCCTCCTACCGATAGCAGGATATCCCGACGATAAGCCATGTTCGTACCCATCATACGCATCGTCCAAAACTCGCCTTTACCCTCAAGGGGAAGGGCTTCGAGCAAGCTAGCGCGCACATCATATTGCTTACCTGATATCGAAAATATACCGAGAGCATGTTGTATTTTTGGTTGAAATGGATGTATGAGGTAAACAGCTCCACCAGTTGCAGCTACATGAGGATTAGTAACGAAAATGCGACTAAGCTGCTCAAGCCAATTTCGAGAAGGTATTGCGTCATCATCAATGTAAGCCACGATGTCACCAGCGGCGGCTTGTAGGCCCAGATTACGAGACACGCCCAGATTAGCAACCGGACAGCAAATAATTCGAATACGATCCTTGTATTCTTTTAACATATCTAAAGTGTTATCGCGGCTTGGTCCAACAACTACTATAACTTCAAATTCTTGGTAACTTTGGTTATCCAACGATTTTAATAGATTTATTAATGAATGAACTCTGTCTATAGTGCTTACAACTATAGAGAATTTAGGCTCAGTGCTTCTGTTGACCTGAGATGAACATTGCATTCCAGTTTGTATCATGGACAGCCGCGACAGACAGCTACACAACAGGACAGCAAAGAACGAACATTCAGCAAGCTATTTTGCCCAAAGGTATACCGTATTCTGCTGGGCGCCAAAAACCTATTAGGTTAGCTTAAATAAAGACTGGGGTTGCTTAGCTGCAATCAGCGCCATCCGCACATCATCCAAAAAGAAGACGGGCTTAGAGAAATAGCGGAATCCAGCCGTTCTCAGCATCCCTCTTACACATTCTTCGTCTGGAATCCACCAATTGCTACCGTCATTATTCAATTCGTCGTTCTCTACAAACTTCATGATTCCTTTATTACAAGCCGTGACAGCAATACGCTCCGGTGGACCCCATCTTGCATAGACAACATGGGGCGCATTGCGCTTGAGAATCTCCGTCTCAACTACTATTGCATCGTTACATAGCTTGCTCACTCTTTCCAAAACCCCTAAAGGATTCTTTAGGTGATACAAAATGCCAGTAAAGAAAACTACATCAAAAGTCTCGTCAAGTCGCAAAGAGTCCAGATCGTCGCAATCTATCATTCGATACTCTATATCCATCCCCCAGATCTCTGCACATCCCCTTGCCTGCTGCAGATACATATCAACGCTGTCGATGCCCAGCACTCTGCCGGCTCCCATCAACTTTGCTTGGATGCAAAAGAAGCCGGCGTTGGTACCAACATCTAGGACCGACCGTCCCTGAAAACCTTGGGGAGGAATGTGCTGAGTCAACCAGTCCCACACGTAGTTGTGCAGTCTGCGCTCAGGTGTCGTATATACGCCGTTACCCAGATAGATATGGTGATACCAGTAAGGAAATGACTTTACAAAGGCTTCGAGCGATTCACGGATGCGAGGCTGAGGAGGTTCAGGGTGCTTGATCATAGCTAATACACAATGTGTTAATTTCAAATTGGAAATATTATTTCATAAAATCAGCGCTTTACGACTGGCAAGAAGGCGCTTCTGACATACTCGTAAGCACCGATATCCGGCGTATTGAAACGCGGCTTTCTCTCGATATCGTGTTGGATTGAGCTACCGCCTGCTTGGTCGATTGCGCCAGAGCCGGCCGCTATCCGAAAGGCGTGTTCGGCCTGTGAGCCGCCAATAAAGTTGGGATTTGCAAATACTGAAGTGCTTAGACCATATATTGCACCATTGTTGAGAATAAAAGTATTTTGTTTATTGCCAAAAAATAGGTTTCTGTTTAGAAATGCTGTATTGTTATCGTGCACAAATAAAGCGCCAGAGAGTGGATCGCAATTCTGAGTATGGCCAGCAATAATATTATAATGAATATATGCTGGCTTCGGCCCAGTTGTTACACCGTAGCTAAGCACTGCTATGGCTGAGCCAAGAAGAGGATAACCGACGCAGTTGTTCGCTATGGTGTTGTGCACCAGTGACGCGGTGATACCCTGCAACCACACACCACCGCCACCGCCGCCCACGATGCTCCCCGAGCCAGCTTTGGCGACATTGTAAGCAATTAAGGAATTGTCAACGTAAGCGGTAGGCAAGCCATAGTTGATGTTGTGTAGGTGTATTCCGCCCCCACCTGCAGGCCCCTGCTGATTGCTCCCGTTGCCGCCTTGGGCTGTGTTGCGGAGTATCTTGCATCTGCTTATAAAAACTGTGCTGTGTATTGTGGAAATCGCGCCGCCTGCGCCGTATCCTCCATTGGCCCCATCCGCGCCCTTAGAAAGGTTATCACTCAACTCACAGCCGTTGATCTTGAGTGTGACGCTTTCGTATTGACCATCGCCGTCTGCATCTATGTCGGGGAAACCTTCAGACATAATAGCGCCGCCGAATCCACCGCCAGCATAAGTAGTTGCATCGCCTCCCCGTACGACGTTGTGGCGCGCGACAATATCATAAAACTCTGCATCGGCGTAGCCCATCACAGTGATAGCTCCAAAAGCATCTGCTGTTTCACCATTACTATCTTTGCCGCTTCCCGATGTACTACCAGCATCTGCAGAATTTTGATATAGTTCCAATCGAGAAGCGATAACCTTGGAGCGAAGTGTAAATAAACCTGCGCCCATCGCATAGCCGCCACGCACGGTTCCAGAGCCTGCCTTCGACCAGTTCTGGAAGAAGACAATGCGCTCAAGCAGGACAGTCCCCGCAGCTTTGCGGATGGCGATGGCGGCGCCGGCAGCACTACCGCCAAGAGGGTTGTTTTGTCCCCCCCCAGCCGCAATATTGTACTCAAAACGCATGTTCCTTAGGGTCACCCTCGAGAAATCAGCAAGTAAGCCACCACCGAATGCAAACGTTTGAAATTCGCTTCCGCTGGGTTGACCTTGAGCAAATCCTCGTCGCACGATAAGACCTTCCATAGTCACCCCAGCCGGCGGATCTGATGGCACGGTATCCTGAACCCACACCCCTCGATGTTGCCATTGCCCATCAATGATTGTCGGGTGTGCAACCGGGTCAGAAAATAACCAATTGCCACTGGGATATCCCCCAAGGAGTGTTAAGTCCTTATTGATGATACAGACAACAGCAGGATAATTTAAATAGATACTACAAATGTCAAGGGCTGCCTCGCGCGTGTAAGTGCCGGCAGCTACTTTAATAGTGTCACCGCTAAATGCCTGGTTGATGGCGTATTGTATTGTTTGGCAAGGAGCCGAGGGATTGGTACAGTTGCCCCAGTCATGACCGATGTTGACATTCACGTAACGAGTACTAACTGACGCTCGCACGTGAACATCCGGCGCTTCAATGATATGAAGCAGAACTAGGTTAAAGATAACAATTGCTCTGATCAATATTTCTTTTGCTAACTTACGATGCATAGCACCCTTAATCCTCCCCATCGAATTAGCGATTTGTTAACAATCTGGCTCGTGAATTCTCGCGTTAGAAGCCCTAAATCAGCCAGTCGATTACTGTGCTGTTCGACGAAGTCATCAACAGCACGACGAACGTCTTCATAAAAGCCGTCATGAAAAACGATATAACTACCTGGCTTGGTGTAGACCAATACTCCTTCAGCATCACGGATCACGCTGTCGTAGGAGTAGTCACCATCAATAAAGATTAGATTAAAAGCTCCGCCAGCTTCAGCCGCCACAGTTTGCAGGATGTCAGGAGAACGACCTCGATATAGTTTTGCTCGATGCTTGATTTTATCCCAGTGCTCTGGAGCAATCTGGGGAGCAGGGTCGACGAGGTACATCTTGCCATCGCACTCTAGTGCGTCCAGAGCGCTGCACACCAGCAGGGCCGATCCGCCCTGAAAAGTACCTATCTCGAGGTATCGTTTGGGGCGCAAACTAAATGCCAAGGCGAATAGCATCAACCGCTCAGAGCGGGTCATCCAAGCTGGCGCAAGCTGAACAGCGTCCAGCCAACAAGGGTCAAAGTAACCCGTTTCTGAGGTCACATCGTAATAGTCAAGCCCTAGCCGTGAATCTCGCGTCTTAGAGTTCACGGTGCGCTTTTTACTATTGTTCTCTGTGCTGCTGTAGAACCAACTTTGACTTTCTTCGGCTCGCTCTCTGTCAGCTTCTTGATGGTTGGGCTGCTGCACATGCGGATCTTTAAGAGAGCATATGAGGCTGAGGTTTTGCTTGGCTATAGATCGTATGACGAAGCGCGATCCGTCTTTTTGTTTGGCCACGCTCAACCCTTGCGTAATGGTGGAGAGCCATTGCGTTGCATTGGCAGACCAGGTCCATGATTGCTCTACGGTTGCGAGCGCACGTGCAGCGATTCGCATTCTGAGATCGATGTCCTCTATAAGCTTACCGAGCGCAATCGCCCAGTCCTCAGGGGTGCGCGCCAGCAGCCCATTGTCGCCGTGGACAACCATTGAGTTGTAGACCTCTATATCTGAATACACTCCTGGAATTCCGTTTATGCTATACTCAAGAAATTTTAAGTTACTCTTACACTTATTAAATAAATTATCTATCAAAGGCGCTATAGCAATGTCTAATGCTAAACTCTGAAACCATTTTGCAAACGCAGGGTATGAGACGTAAAACAGAGAGTTGTAGCTAACATTAGGGTGTTCGCGTAAATCCGTCGGCGGCTCAAATCCGAAAATCCTTAGTTCTACCCTGCCTTTAAATCTGTCTAGCAAGTCTCTGAGGCTACAAGATACGCTTTCCAAGTCTTTAAAGTGCGTTACGGTTCCTGTGTAGCCTATTATTATCTTTTCGTTATCGCTCTTTTTTGGACCTTTAGCCTTCCAAAGTTGATCGTCTAAATAATTAGGTAATACTACGGTGTTCTCGTTGATGCAGCTCACATACTCTTTGAGTGCACGGGTGGGAACAGCAACAAGGTCTGCTTCCTGTATCGCATAGTAAATTGGCAGCAAGTAGCTGGTAAAGTGGTGCCTTTGCCTGTCAAAGTGATATTCAGGTAATTCAAAAAGCAAATCGTCTAAGTCAAAAATCAACTTTTTGTTATAAGATTTACATTTATCTACTAATGAGCAGAATTCTTTAAAATATCTTGGAAAATCTCTTTGTACTATCACAACATCTCCTTCCTGCACTAAATCTGTATCAATATCGTTATTTGGTAATATCCCGTTGATTATCTCTACATTTGATCTCCGAAGAGGAGACAAAACCCTCACATACGAGGTCGCTTCTTGTGCACGCAGCCCCAGCGAGTAACAAACAGCAGATTTGATCGCGGCGTCCATTAACGATGATTTATCGCCTCGCCCGCTGCAGCGCATCCCGCAACTGGCGGTTCTCCTCCCGCGTCCTGGCCAGCACTCGTTCGTATGTGCGAACCAAGCGATGAGGCTGAAGGTACCGATCGCGCCGAAAGCGCATCGCCCAGGGCGTGATGAAGGAAGCGTCAAAGTCAAGGTCATGAAACAGACCGTGTAGCGCGAAGCGCTCCGCCCAGTGCTCTACCGGCTGGACGTTGTCATGCGTCGCCTCGGTAAAGTCGTGCGGCGTGGATGAGAAGAGCACGTCGTCGGTATGCGCGGCGAAGTTGGCGATCGCCTGCTCGCCCTCCGCCGCCAGCATGTGCTCCAATACCTCGATGCAAACGATCAGGTCGTAGCGCCGCTCGAACGGCTCGGCGATTGACCCTAAGCGGCAGTAGGGCTTGACGCTGGGGTGAACCTGGCTGATGGCGTATTCGGAGATGTCTACGCCGTAAGCTTCCACCCCGCGTTCGCGCAGCGCCTCGACCAAGAAGCCCATCGCACAGCCGGCGTCGAGCGCTGTCCGCGGGCCGATCTCGCGCACGATGCGATCGGCGATGCCGCCGAAGAAGCCCAACCAATGCGCGTTGCGCTCGTAGGGCAGCCCGCATCCGGTTGCGAAGTATGTGGCGTCGAAGCGTGAGCCGTCCATAAGAAACATTAGGGTAATTATACAGGCCTGTTGCGTACTTTCATCGCAACGTATTCCGCCAGCGCTGCCTGCCACGGGCGCATGCGGTCAATGCCCAGCGCGCGCAGCGCGCGGTTCTCTAAGACGGAGTAGGGCGGCCGACGCGCCGGCGCGCCATACGCCGCGCTGCTCACGGGTTGTACATCAACAGATAGCCCCGCCAGGCGGAAGACCTCGCGGGCGAACTCATACCACGTGCACGCGCCGTCGTTGGTGGCGTGATAGGTGCCGTATGCCTCGGTCTCGATCAGCAGCGCGATCTGCGCGGCCAGGTCTTTCGTGAAGGTCGGCGTACAGGTTTGATCGTCCACCACGCGGATCTGGCGGCCCTCAGCCGCCAGCCTGAGCATGGTATTGACGAAGTTGCCGCTGCTGCGCAGCCGGGCGTCGTCGGCTTTGCCGCTCGCCCCGGCCAGGCCGTATAGCCCGCAGGTGCGCACGATGTAATGCTTGGGCCAGGCCGCGCGCAACAGCAGCTCGCCGGCCAGCTTGCTCGCTCCGTAGGCGCTCAGCGGGTTGGGCGGGTCGGTCTCCACATAAGGCGCGCCTTTGGCCCCGTCGAAGACGTAGTCGGTGCTGACGTGGAGCAGCGCCGCGCCGACCTCGCGACAGATCAGCGCCATGCGGTGGACGGCCAGCGCGTTTACCGCCAGTGCCTGCGCCGCATCTTTCTCTATGTCATCTACGCGGTGATAGGCCGCGCAGTTGATCACCAGGCTGGGAACAAAACTGAATATAGTCGTGCGCAGATCAGCCTCGTTGCATACGTCCAGCGCGATCGGCGAGGGCCAGTCCGCTTCGAGCTTGACGTGCTCCAAGCCGGCTGTGCCGCGGGCCGTCCCCAAGACGTGATGATGGGAAAGCGCCACCAGCAGGTCGCGGCCGAGCTGGCCGCTTGCGCCGATGAGCAGAATCTTCATCGGCAACGCATTATCGCCGATCGGCCTGCGGTATCATCTTTACTGGATGGCCGCGAGAGAGATCGCCGTCGCTGTGTTGGGGGCCACCGGCGCCGTCGGCGTGCGCTTCGTGCAGTTGCTCAGCCAGCATCCGCTCTTTCGCCTCGCCGCGCTGACCGCTTCGGATCGCAGCGAGGGCAAGCGCTATGCGGAGGCCGCGCATTGGGTCGTGGAAGGCGAGATGCCCCGCGAGGTGCGCGAGCTGCCGCTGTTGCCGACCGACCCAGAAGCCGTGCGCCGATTCGCGCCAGAGGTGCGCGCGGTCTTCAGCGCATTGCCCAATGAATCAGCGGCACAAGCCGAGCCGGCCTTCGCTCAAGCGGGGATGCTGGTGTTCTCCAACGCCTCGCACCACCGCATGATGCCAGACGTGCCGTTGCTCATCCCAGAGGTGAACGCCGATCACCTGGCGCTGCTACACCACCAGCGGCGGGCGCGGGGCTGGTCGGGCGGGATCATCTGCAACACAAACTGCACGGTGAGCGGACCAGCGATGGCGCTGCGGCCGCTCTACGACGCCTTTGGCATACGGCGGGTGTTCTGCGTCTCGCTCCAGGCGATCAGCGGGGCCGGCTACCCGGGCGTGCCGGCGCTGGACATCACCGACAACGTCCTGCCGTTCATCAAGAACGAAGAGGAGAAGCTGGAGGCCGAGGCCCGCAAGCTGCTAGGCCGGCTAGAGGATGGGGTGGTCCGCGAGGCAGATTTTGGCCTAAGCGCGCATTGCAACCGCGTACCGGTAGTGGATGGCCACCTGGTCACCATGTCGGTGGAAACTGAGCAACCCATCGCCCCAGAGGAAGCAGCCCAATTAATGCGGACGTTTTGCCGGCCAGAGCTGGCCGGCTTGCCCACCGCGCCCGAGCAGCCGATCATCGTCCGCGAGGAGGTTGACCGCCCACAGCCGCGGCGCGATCGGCTGAGTGGGACGCCGGTGGGCGGGATGAGCGTGGTGGTCGGGCGCGTGCGGCGCGAGCCGCTGTTCGGCGAGCGCGGGTTGAAGTTCGTCACGCTGGCCCACAACACCATCCGCGGCGCGGCCGGCGGCAGCGTGCTGAACGCAGAGCTGGCTTGGCGCGCCGGCTTGATAAGCTAAAGGGGATGAATGCACCATGAAGAACATCGCTGTGATCGGGGTGGGGTATGTCGGGCTGGTCACCGGCACCTGCTTCGCTGACCTGGGCAATCGCGTCGTCTGCGTGGACATAGACGAAGAGCGGATCGAGAAGCTAAAGCAAGGCATCATGCCGATCTATGAGCCGGGGTTGGAGGAGCTGGTGCGGCGCAACGTCGCCGCGGGCCGGCTGTCGTTCACCACGTCCTACCACGAAGCGATCAACGACCCGCAGGCGCCAGCGGAGATGGTGTTCATCGCGGTAAACACGCCGATGGGCGCAGATGGCGAGGCGGAGCTGCGCTATGTCCGCGCTGTCGCCGAGCGCATCGCCGAGGTCATGGACCATCCGCTGATCGTGGTGAACAAGAGCACCGTGCCCGTCGGCACCGGCGACTGGGTGGCCGACATCATCAGGAACAAGCAGCCGCGCCCGATCCCCTTTAGCGTGGTGAGCAATCCGGAGTTTCTGCGCGAAGGGTCAGCGATCAGCGACTTTATGAATCCAGACCGCGTGGTGCTCGGCTCGCTGGACGAGGAAGCTGCGCAGAAAGTGGCCCAGCTCTATCTCCCCTTGCGCGTGCAGGGGCCGATCATGATCACCGACCTGCGCACGGCCGAGATGATCAAATACGCCAGCAACGCCTTCCTGGCGACCAAGATCTCGTTCATTAACGAGATCGCCAACATCTGCGAAGTGCTAGGGGCAGATGTGAAAGAGGTGGCCGACGGGATGGGCTACGACAAGCGGATCGGGCGGGCCTTTCTGGATGCCGGGCTGGGCTATGGCGGCTCGTGCTTCCCGAAGGACGTAAAGGCGCTGGCCCACATGGCCAACGTCCAGGGCCGACACCCGCAGTTGCTGGAGGCCGTCATGCAGATCAACGCCGACGCGCGCCGCAACATCGTTGCCAAGGTGTGCGCGCTGGTGGGCCACAACGGCTTCCACCTCAGCCGGCTGGAGGGCAAGACGATCGGCGTGCTGGGCCTGTCGTTCAAAGCCAACACCGATGACATCCGCGATTCCCAGCCGATTGACATCATCCGCATGATCCAAGCTGAGGGCGGGACGGTGAAGGCCTACGACCCGGTGGCCATGCCGAATGCCGCCAAGGTGCTGCACAACGTCAAGCTGTGTAACGACCCTTACGAAGTTGCTGAAGGGAGCGACGCGCTGATCCTAGCCACTGAGTGGAACGAGTTCAAAAACCTTGATCTCGTGCGCATCAAGCAGTTGATGAAGCAACCAGTAATCGTAGATGGGCGAAACCTATATGAGCCGCGCATGATGCGCGAGCTAGGGTTCATCTACCGCGGCGTGGGGAGGGGATACGCCGGCGACAAATGATGCCTATGGTCGGATGATCGCCGCTGGCGTAGACATCATCCACATCCCGCGCGTCGCGGCAGCGATCGAGCGTCATGGCGAGCGATTCCTACGACGGGTGTTCACTGTACAGGAGCTGGCCTACTGCCATGGGCGCGTGCCAGAGCTGGCAGCGCGCTTTGCGGCCAAGGAGGCAGCGTCGAAGGCGCTGGGCGTCGGCGTGCGGACGCTCTCGCGATATGGGATCGGCTGGCACGAGGCCGAAGTAGTGAACGACCTATATGGCAAGCCGGATTTGCGCCTGCACGGGCGCGCTGCGCAGTTGGCCGACGCGCTGGGGTTGCGGGCATGGGCGCTATCGCTCGCGCACGAGCGCGAGTTCGCAGTTGCCTTTGTCGTGGCAGTATCCTGACGTCAGAAGCGCAGCCGGCCGATCAGCGTCCCAACCGCAAGGACGAGGCCGAAGACCGGGATGAGCATAAAGATGAAGCTCGACGCCCCCAGCAACAGCGCCACCAGCGCCGGCAGAATGACGAACGGCAGCGCGCCGATGACCAGCCCAATTGCTGAGGCCAGCCAGATGTACTGACCGCGATCCTTACCATTTGCACGGCGGATGGCCTCAGCGACCAGCCCGCCAGTAGCCGGGCCGACGAAGAGGGTGAGGATCAGCCCGAAAAAGCTCACCTGCCCTACCAGTTGCAGCACCAGGCCCGCGCCCAAGCCGAGGACGAGGGCGATCGCCACAGCCACAATGTATTGCCTTGGGCCAGCGGTGTAAAACGTGGCAACGCGCGCCTTGATGTAATACGGGCACACGTAGCCGGTCGGGGTGAGCCGCGCGTCTTTGACGTCCAACGGACGCTCACATTTGGCACAGCGCAGGGTCGAGGGGTTGGCCGCGCGGTAGTTGCCTGGGCAATCGAACGCCTGAGCAGGCGCAGCATCTGGTGTGCTCATGTGCTTGGACTGTAGCGGCCTAGGCTGAAAGCACGTTGAGCATGGCGGCGTGGAGCAGGCCGTTGCTGGCGACAATTTGGTTCAGGGTGAGCATCGCTTGCCCGCCGGCGAAATCAGTAACGACGCCGCCTGCCTCGCGCACGATGACGATGCCGGCTGCGATGTCGTGGGGCTTGATCTTCAGCTCCCAGTAACCGTCCATGCGCCCGCAGGCCACTGTGCACAGGTCGAGCGCAGCCGAACCGACGCGCCGCACCCCTTGCGTGCGCTTTTGGAAGGCGATGAAGTGGGCAAAGTTGTTCTCTTCGCTCACGTGGCAATCGTAGGGGAAGCCAGTGTTGAGCAGAGCGCGGGCGAGCGCGTCAGTCGTCGAGACGCGGATAGGGTGCCCGTTCAAGGTGGCGCCAAGCCCGTGTGCCGCGCTGAACATCTCATCGGCCATCGGGTCATACACAACGCCCAGAGCCGGCCAGCCGTTGACCAGCAGCCCAAGCGACACAGCGAATGCCGGGAAGCCATGTGCGAAGTTCACCGTGCCATCCAAAGGGTCCACATGCCACTCGAAGCGCAGCGCGCCATCGCCAGCTTCGACGGCAGCATACGTCCCGCCCTCCTCGCCTAAGACGTGGTGGTCAGGGAAGGCGCGTCGCAGCGAGGCGACGATAAAGGCTTCGCTGCGGTGGTCGTATTCGGTGACCGGGTCAAAGTCGGTGGATTTAAAGCGGAGGTCGAGCGCAGCACGGCGGGCGGTGATCTGCTCGAAGCCGGCGCGCAGGATCTCGCCTGCGCCGCGCGCGATCGCAATAGCTTGCTCCAGGATGTGGGTGAGCTGAGGGCGCAGCCCGTCGAGCGCAGGCGGAGCAGGCGCGAAAGGGTCGTTCATGAGCCGAGGCGATTCTACTGCCGGCGCGGGGTATGCTTAATTGACTATGCGCGTGGTGCTGCAGCGCGTGACGTGCGCCTCGGTCAGCGTGGATGGGCAAGTGGTGGGCGTGATCGGGCAAGGTTTGCTGCTACTGGTGGGCATCGCCCAGGGCGACACACCGACCCAGGCGGACTGGATGGCCAGAAAGATCGCCGGCCTGCGCGTGTTTCCCGCGCCCGACGGCAGCTCGCACTTTGATCGCTCGTTGCTGGAGATAGGCGGCGCTGCGCTGGTCGTCAGCCAGTTCACGGTGTACGGTGATGCGCGCAAGGGCCGGCGGCCGGACTTCACCGATGCAGCGCGGCCAGAGCAGGCTGCGCCCTTGATCGATTACTTCTGCCGCGCGCTGGCTGCGCAGGGGGTGACGGTCGCGCAGGGCGTCTTTGGCGCGGATATGCAGGTGTCGCTGGTCAACGATGGTCCGGTGACACTCATTCTGGACGCGCCGTGAGCAGGTGCATTCACAGCTACTCTGATCTCACGCGGAGAGACATAGAAAGCGCAACACCCTCGGCAAAAGCAATGCTCCCAGTTCTGCGTGTTCGCCCATGTTGATCTGATACACTGCCGCCATAAACCACAGCAAGGCATCGGGCTATGATTCGACTAGGCATCATCGGCGCGGGCGGCATGGCCCGCCATCACATACAACACATCCTCAAACAAACTGACACTACCCAGATCACCGCCATCTGCGAGCCGAATCAAGAGAACTATCGCAAGGCCGCTGAGCTGTTTGAGAGCGCCGGCCACCCTGTGCCTCCATGCGAGCCGGATTTCGACAAGTTCCTTAGAAAGCATGCGAAGCAGATCGATGCGGGGTTCATCATCACCCCTCACAACCAACACTTCGCGCAGGCTGTGGCGCTGTTGGAAGCCGGCAAAGACGTGCTGGTGGAGAAGCCCATGGTGATGAACGCCAAAGAGGCCAAGCGGTTGATCAAAGTCCGCGACAAAAGCGGACGAACCCTGGCCGTGGCCTTCAACGGCAGCATGTCGCCGACCGTGCGCAAGGCCGCTGAGATGGTGCGCTCTGGCCAGATGGGCGCCGTCCTCACCGTCAGCGCCAACGTGTGGCAGGACTGGGAGCAATTCACGCGCGGACAGTGGCGCCAGGATCCGAAGATCTCTGGTGGCGGCTTTATGTTCGACACTGGCGCCCACCTGCTCAACACGGTGGCCGACGTGCTGGGCGAGCCGTTTACCGATGTGGCGGCGTTCATGGACAAGCGCCAAACTAAGGTGGACATCCTGACCGTGGCAATCGCGCGGACTGCATCCGGCGTGTTCATCACTATCAACGGCTGCGGGGCTTCGCCTGTGACCGACTCGGACGTGAAGGTCTTCTGTGAGAACGGCTTGATCCAGCTCGGAGTGTGGGGAGACTATCTGAAGGTGCAAATGCAGGGCGAGCCACATCTCAAGCCGGTGGACCTGCCGCCCAGCTTAGGAGTGTGGGAGACCTTCGTTCGGGTGCTGCGCGGCGAGGTCGAGAACCCCAGTCCGGCAGAAAATGGCCTGCGCATGATCCAGCTCTGGGACGCGATCAAAAAGAGCGCCAAGAAGGGCGGCGAGCTGGTGGAAGTGTAACTCGCAAGGCAAGGCTTCGCTAATATTTGCGCACCACAGCGCGATAGCTGAGCGGCTGGCGGGTTTGGAAGATCTGGGTCTCTTCGCGGACGCGCCGCGCTTCCTCCAGGTTCAATCGGGCGACGATATACCCCTCGGTTGTCTCGTCCAGGTCCACGATTACCCCGCCGCGCGGGCCGACGATCATGCTCTCGCCGGCGAAGGTCGTGGCCGGCTCCTCGCCCACGCGGTTAGCGGCGCAAATGAAGCAAGCATTCTCCGCGGCGCGGGCAGCGATAAAGGTGCGCCACTCAGCGGCGCGGCTGCTCTCCCAGGCAGCGCAGACCAGGATCACCTCGGCGCCGTCCAGACACAGCGCGCGGATGCCCTCTGGGAAGAAGACATCCCAGCCCAGTTGCAGGCCGAGCACGCCGGCAGGAGTCTCGGCGATCTCTAAACGGAAGCCTGGGCGGAAGAGCATCTGCTCTTCGCCCTTCAGGTGCACTTTGCGGTATTGAGCGATGAGGTCGCCCTCTGGCCCGACCAGCACCGCGGAGTTGAAGAGGATGCTCTCCACGCGCTCCTTGCTGGCCATGCCAAAGGCGATGTGCACGCCTTGTTCGTTAGCGCGCTGGGCCATGAGATTGGTAGATGGGCCAGGCACTCGCTGGGCCAGTTGGGTGAATCGCACCCCGCATTCGTAGCCTGTGGTCGCCAGCTCAGGGAAGACGATGATGTCCACCTTTTGCTCGCTGCTGATTTTGCGCACGAAGTCAGACATTTTGGCCAGGTTCGCCTCCGGCTCGCCCAGCTTGGTCTCCATTTGTACGACAGCGACGGTGATCTCTCGCATCTGTGGCTTCTCTGAAAAGTGATATAGAGTTTTGTTTGAGGTTAATCGAACTTGTGTTCTAGCGCTCATTTTAGCTTAAGCAGGGCTTGATGCAGTGGGGAGTAAACTGACCAACGAAAAACAGGTCATCACGACGATCGGCTGTCCCGGCGTCGTGATTGCGTGATCAATATGTCTCGCGCGATTTCAATTGAGCCTTTCAAGCGCGCCTTGATCGGGCGTCCGCTGCGCACAGAAGAAGCGCCGCACCAGGCGGTGAATAACCCGGTAGGGTTAGCTGTATTTGCCTCCGACGCGCTGTCGTCCACAGCCTACGCCACACAAGAGATTCTGATAGTGCTTGCGTCGGCGTTTGCAGTAGTCGGGGCCGGGGTGTTTCAGTTGTCAATCCCGATTGCGCTGGCAATTGCGGCCATCCTGTTTGTGCTGATCGCCTCGTACCGTCAAACGATCAAAGCCTACAAAGGAGCGAGCTGTGGGGCGTATGTCGTCTCGCGCGATAACCTCGGCATGTTTCCATCGCAGATCGCTGGCGCAGCCCTGCTGGTGGACTACGTGCTCACAGTAGCGGTGAGCATCTCGAGCGGCGTCGATCAGGTGGCCTCAGCGATCCCCGTCCTGCGCGGGCGGGAAGTGCTCGTGGCGCTCTTTGCGATCCTGGTGATGACAGTCATCAACTTGCGGGGCGTCAAGGAGTCGGGGACGATCTTCGCTGTGCCGACATACTTCTTCGTCGTCACCACGCTATTCACCCTCTCGGTCGGCGCGTTCAAAGGCCTGACTGGCCAGCTCACGCCGGTAGAAGGCGTAGAGATGGTTCATCACTCGGTTGAACCGCTGAGCTGGTTTCTCGTCCTCTACGCCTTCAGCAGCGGTTGCACCGCGCTCACCGGCATCGAGGCGATCTCCGATGGGGTGCAGAACTTCAAAGAGCCGCGCGGCCAGAACGCCGCCAAGACGATCACAATGATGGGACTGCTGCTTGGGACGCTGTTCCTGGGGATCACCTTCCTGGCCAATCAGGTGCAAGCGATCCCTTCGGAGAAAGAGACGATCATTTCGCAGATCGCGCGCGCGACGTTTGGCAGCGGTCCGCTTTATGGACTGCAAATTGCGGCGACTACCATTATTCTGATCATGGCGGCGAACACAGCCTATGCGGACTTCCCGCGCATCGCGGCGTTCGTGGCCAGCGACGGCTTCCTGCCGCGCCAGCTTGCGATCCGCGGCAGCCGGCTGGTGTTCTCAGGCGGCATCATCACGCTGGCCATCGCGGCCAGCATCCTGATCATCGTCTTTAACGCGCGGACCACGGCTCTCATCCCGCTCTATGCGATCGGGGTGTTCATGTGCTTCACGCTTTCCCAAGCTGGGATGGTGCGCCGCTGGCTGGAAGTGTCCAAGCTCAAGCAAGGCGAGGTGGTGAGGATGGGTCAGAGCATGGCTGACTATGACCCCGACTGGCGGCGCAAGTTGGCGATCAGCCTGGCCGGCGCGATCACCTCGTTCGTCGTGATGGTGATCTTCGCGGTTACCAAGTTCACGCATGGCGCATGGATCACCCTGATTGTGATCCCAGTCATGGTGTTCGTCTTTGGTCGAGTGAATCGCCACTACTGCAACGTGGCGCGCATCCTGAGCTTGAGCAAGGAGCGCGTGAAGACGACGCCGCATCCGGTGAAGACCATCGTGCTGGTGGATGATGTGCATCGCGGCACGGTGCGGGTGGTGGACTTTGCCAAGTCGCTGGGCCATGCCTGGACGCCAGTACATGTGGACTATAACGATCGCAAGACACATCTGGTGCAGCGCAAATGGCGCGAACGGATTGGGGAGGGCGAGCTGGTGATCTTGCCCTCGCCCTACCGCCGGCTGGTTGAGCCAATCGTGGAATACGTCCAGAAAGAGCTAGACGCTAATCCGAACGCCTTTATTCACGTCATCATGGGTCAGTTGGTGATGGACACGCCCTGGGCGCGCCTCCTGCACTCGAACAACGCGCTGGGCATCATGTCGCGCCTGCAGGCCATGGACCGCGTGATAGTCACCGACGTGCCGTATCAGCTCCACGCTGAGGACGTGGAGCTCTTCCCAGAGAACGAGCCTAACAACGAGGTCGCGGGAGGTTCAACAAGCGATACAGTCGAGTCAGCAATCGGCTAGCTTAGCGGGCGTAGAGAATGCGTCCGCAGTTGGGGCAAAAGGCCAGCACTGCGCCGGTGTTGGCCTGTTGGACGAGTTGAGAGGGCGGCACTTCACCGCATTGGCTACACGCGCCGGCTTTGAGCAGAGTAACAGCGATCCCGTTAGGCTTCTTCTTGCGCAACGATTCATACACAGCGTAGTCTTCTCGGGGTAGGCTTCGGCGAAGCGCTTCGCGCTGAGCGAGGTCGGCCTCGACCTTTGCGCGCAGCTTGTGTTGTTCAGCCTTTAGGTGTTCGCTATCCTCGGCGAAGTGCCGTTCAGCCTGGATCATCGCCTCTCGACAGCGTGAGACATCAGCGCGTTGCTGCTCGACCTGCGCCATCATCGCCAGCATTTGGTCGTCCAGGGCGCTGCGCCGGCGCTTCAGCATGTCCAGCTCCTGCTGGACATCGAGCATTTCCTTTGGATTCCGGATGCGGCCGCTATAAAGCCGCTCTTCCTCGCTCGCGATCTTCTCATCCAGGTTCTGTGCTTCCAGCTCTAGTGACTTCAGCTCGGTCGTCGTTTGGCGCAAGGCTTGTTCAGCCTTGGTCAACTCGGCGCGGGTATGCGCCAGGGCCGGGCTGCCGGCCAGGGCAGCTTCGATCTCGCGCCAGCGCCGGCGGGCCTGGTCCAGCTCAAGGTCCAGCAGTTGAAGGCGATAGAGCGGCTCTGCGCGGGACATCGAGCAGCTAGTATAGCGAGCCGCGCCAGCTCACTGCGCTAAGGGGAATGCTCAATTTTGGGGGGTGACTTGGCTTACACCGCCGAGGCACAGAGCGCGCGGAGAGACAAGCTGAAGCATCTCTGCGTCCTCGGCGTCTCCGCGGTGCACGCTTCTTACAGCACTTTAAGTGGCGCACTCCCCGCTCGCACGGGAATGCTCAATTTGGGGGTGAATTGGCTTACACTGTCGAGGCACAGAGCGCGCGGAGAGACAAGCTGAAGCATCTCTGCGTTCTCGGCGTCTCCGCGGTGCACGCTTCTTACAGCACTTTAAGTGGCGCACTCCTGCGCTAAGCCAACCGCTGGGCAAACGTAAAATAAGCCAGCGAGGCGCAGCCATGTTTAACAAGATCATGGTTCCCCTGGACGGGTCCTCTTTCGCAGAAGAGGCACTGCCGTATGCGCGCGGGCTAGCTGAGCGTGACAACGCGGTGCTTCTGCTTGTCCGTGTGGACGAAACCTTCGAGCCGCCGCCGGGCGTGTTCGTGCCGGTCACCGCCATTCCAGAGGTCTTTCAGCTCAGCGCGGGGGAATATCTCGAGCAACAGGCGGCCCGGCTTACCCTGGCTGGGCTGAACGCTCAGACCATCCTGCTGGAAGGAAAGGTCGCCGACGCGCTGCTGAAGTGCGCCCGCGAGGAGTCGGTTGACCTGATCGTAATGTCCACGCACGGGCGCACCGGCCTTAGCCGGCTGCTTATGGGCAGCGTGGCTGAACAGGTCGTCCACGGCGCTCCCTGCCCAGTCCTGCTGATCCGGCCTCAGGCAGGCCACGCGTAACGACGCGATTTATGAGCGCACCGAAGTAGTCACTTTGTTGTAGAGCTTCATCAGGCGCGATTTGCGACGCGCAGCGTTGTTTTTGTGAATCACGCCTTTGCCGGCTGCGCGATCTAAGTAGCTGATCGCCCTGCGCAGCTCAGCTTTAGCCTGCTCAAGGTCTTTCGCCATGAGCGCCAGGCGCGTCTTTTTGATCGCTGTGCGCGCCCGCGAACGATGAAGTCGGTTGTACTGCGCCTTGCGCGCGCTGTTGCGCGCACGCTGTTTTGCTGATTCGGTGTTTGCCATGGTTTCCCTTAATAAGCGTTTGCGCTCTGACTATTGATGATTGAGTCAGGCGGTGTAACCGAACGCTGATTCTACCAGCAGAAGGCGCGAGGAGGGGCGCGGGTGCATTCACAGCCAAGGTCAAAACCTTGGGTGGGCGACGGCAGTGCCGTCGCCCACCCTCTATCGCTGGCAGCATAGCTTGTGGAAGATGCCCCTATTGGTGAACGCACCCGTGGCGCATTCACCAGTATGGACAAACGCGATTTTCTAGAAGCGCCGCCTTCTAGGCGGCCAAAGATGCCGGCGGTGATATATTCTCCGCCGTCATGTGGCCGTCCGTGCTCCTAATCGCACTCGCTGGCGCGCCACTGTTAGGAGACGCGCTTCGGAGCGCTATAGTGCGCATCTCACCGAACCGCCACGCGCTGCGCGCGCTTGCCCTTCCCCTCGGCGCTGGGCTGGCCTTCGCAGCCGGCTGGCTGCTCATGACAGAGGCAGATTGGCAGATCGTCGTCGGTGGATGGTCGCCGGTGTCGCTCACTGGCTCGCCGCTGGCGCTGGCCAGCTTTCCCCCAGCCCAAGGTCTGCTCATAGCCTGGATCGCTGCCTATTCCGCACACTTGCTGTCGAATCTGCCCGCTGGCCAGCGGCTACATCCCTCTGGCTATGCGCTCTTTACTATTGCGCTGCTCCTGGTCGCCTTCGCCAGCAACCTCATCACGCTGCTGGTCGGTCTGGGTTTGGTTGATCTGCTCACGCTCCACTATTATCTTCTGCGGCGAAAGCAGGCAGAGGATGCCGGCGTAGCCTTGCCCGACCTGGCGCTCAGAAGCCTGGCGGTTTTGGCCTTGGCCCTGGTTGGCACGGTCCACGCTGCCAACGGCGGCAGCCTTCATCTGCTCATCGCGCAACTCCCGCCATCGGCCGCGCCAGTTCTGGCACTCGCAGCCGCCCTGCGCTTGGGGTTCGCTCCGTTCCGCCTCCCGGCCAGCGCGCCAGCGGGGTTCGTTCCGATTGCCGGCGTGCTTAGCGCTTTCTTGATGCTGATGCACTGGCCTCGGTTCGGGATTACTGCGCTGCCGAGCTGGTTCTACGCCCTGGCCATTATCAGCGCGCTGCTCCACCTGTTATTGCGCGATCCGCTTATGCCGCATCGTTCTGTTGCCGCTGCCGGCGCACATCTGGCTGCCCTGAGCATAGACCTTGATGTACCAGGCGCAGTCGCCGCTGCTGCGTCAGCCTGGCTGCTGGGCATCATGCTGGTTGATCCCTCGACACCCGGATCGGCAGCGCCGCGCTGGGCTGGCTTGGCGACGCGCGTATTGGGCGCAGCCTGCCTGATCGGCTTCCCGCTCAGCATAGGCTTTATCGGCCAAGCCGGCTTGCTCACCTCGTGGATTGGACAGAACACAGCAGGCTGGCTGCTGGCCACCGGCTGGATCGCTGCACTGGCCATCCTGGCAGACGCGCTGATTGCGCTGGTGGCCACGTCCTCAGGCCCACTGGCTGCCCCACTCTGGCGCTGGTGGATGAACCGGCTGGTCCTCTTTATCCCTGTGGCACTCTTCAGCATCTTCCCTTCCCTGCTCGGCGCTGAGAGGTGGGACGAACTGCTGGCGCGTCGAGCACTGGCTGACGTGCTGTTCTGGCTGCCGGCTATCTCGCTTGGCGTTCTGCTTTGGCAGATCAGGGTGCGCTGGCCGGTTGGTTGGTCAGCGTTGCGCACCTACGTCGCCCCAGTGCTGGGCCTGGACTGGTTGCACACACTGCTAACGGGAACGATGCGCCGCGCATCCCGCCCCTTCCAGCTCGTGTTCACAGTGCTAGAGGGCGACGGCGTCTTGGTATGGGCGGTGATTATCACCTTGGTGTTAATCCTGCTCGCGCGCGCTGGGGGGCCGTAACCGGTGTCCATACTGCGTGTGCGTCTGCGTTGGACATTGCCGGCCTTGCTGCTGGTCGCAGCCGTCATTGCGATCTGGCTGCCCGCGGACTGGTTGCGATGGTTAGATGTCGTCGGCAACGCCGTCTGCCATCGAATCAGCGAGCGTTCGTTCTTCGTTGCGGGCAGGCAACTGCCATTGTGTGCCCGCGATACCGGCATGTTCTCTACAGCGCTGCTGGGACTGCTGTACTTCGGCCTCACGCTGCGTCAGCCGGCTGCTGATCCGCCCAGACGCCCTTTCATCTTCGTGTTTATCGCCTTCTTCTTGATCTGGGCGTTCGATGGGTTCAACTCTTATTGGGTTTTGCTCACCGGTCAGACGCTCTTCTACCCGCCGCAGAACTGGCTGCGCTTGACAACTGGCGCAGGCATGGGCCTGACGCTTTGTCTATTGGCCGTGAGCTTGACCAGCCAGATACTCTGGCCCAGGTCGGTCCACACGCCGTTGGTGGCCTCATGGCGGGAGATGGCGCGGCTATTGCTGATCGCTGTGAGCGTGATTGCGCTCTTCTCTTGGCGTCCCGACCCGCTCTACGGACTACTGGCCCTCATCAGTAGCTTAGGGGTGCTGGCTATGCTGACGCTGGTCAACAGTCTACTGGCAGTGATCATGCTGCGCCGCCAAGGGCAGACCAATCGGCTTGGGCTGCCGCTCCTCATCGGCATGACGCTGACCATTGCTGAGATTGTTGCGATAAACCTGTTGCGCGCAGCGTTGATTGGGCTGTGATGGTTCGCAGAAGGATGGTGCAATTCCTGTTTGTTACGCTCGCCAGTGCCTGCGCACCTGCGGCGACACCGACGGCCACGCCTGTCCCCTCCCCTACTCGCCAGATCACGGCACCCATAGCGACGGTTATTCCTGTCCCCTCTTCAATCCATCAGATCGCCGGCCCAGCGCCGGTGGAGCCACCGGCGCGGCTATCGCTGGCCGGCGAAGGCATCAACGTGGTGGACTACGGCGAGGCCAACCTGGCCCGCTTGCGCCCGCTGGGGTTTGGCTGGATTCAAGTCTTCAACCCGCCGACCTACCGCATTCATGGCTACAAGGTGCTCTATCGTGTCCCCTTGGACGAGGCAACCCATGGCGATCAGGCCGCCGTGAACACCTGGGCCGAGCGCCTGGAGAGCCTGGCGCGCGAACGCCGCGGGGTCATCCACGCCTACGCCATCGGCAATGAGGTGAACCTTTCGCGCGAGTGGGGTGGTCAACCACCCGATCCTGCGCGCTACGCGCGCCTGCTGGCCATTGCTTACGCCCGCATCAAGACCGCTGATCCGGATGCCCTGGTCATCTCGGCGGGCATTGCGCCCACGGGTGGCGCCAGTGCAGGCGCCGCAGACGACTTGGCCTACGCCGAAGCCCTCCTTCAAGCCGGCATCGCCGATTACATAGACGGCTATGGCTTTCATCCCTACGGCTTCGCCTATTCACCGGAGCACGCCCCTGATGATCCCGCGGCGCGCGGTCTGCTCTTTCGCCGCGCCGAAGCCCACCGCCGCTTAATGGAGGCGTATGGCGCAGGTGACAAGCTCATGTGGGCCACCGAATTCGGCTGGCTGCTCGACCCCAGTGAGGAAGGCATGGCCTGTTCCTGGCCCGAGCTGGATTGGCAGCGCGTAACCGCCCGCCAACAGGCCGATTACACCGTGCGCGCGTTTCTGTTCGCCCGTGCCAACTGGCCGTGGATGGGGCCAATGTTTTTGTGGAACTACGACTTCAGTCGCGCACCACAGCATCCTGACCCCTGCGAACAGATGAAGTTCTTCTCGCTGCTCGACCTGCAGGGCAATGAGCGCCTAGTGATGCGAGTGCTGCGACAAGCAACGGCCAGATAGCGCGATGTGCGGCCGCTATACGCTCGTAGCGAGCACGGAACACATCATGGGGCGCTTCGGCTTACAAAGTGCTGAAGCCGCGATAGCGCCCCGCTACAACATCGCGCCGACGCAGCCGGCTGCCGTGGTGCTAAACACTGCGCCACAAACGCTCTCCATCGCCCAGTGGGGGGTAGTGCCGCCTTGGCCCTCTCAAAGAGGCACGGCAACTCGCCTGATTAATGCGCGGGTAGAGACGCTGGCTCAGAAGTTCCGTCGCTTGTTGAACCAGCGCTGCCTGGTGCTGGCCGATGGCTTCTACGAATGGCGCCGCCTGCCGAATGGGGGAAAGCAGCCTATGCGCATCACCCTCGCCTCTGGCGAACTGTTCGCCATGGCCGGCCTATGGGACATCCATCGCCTGCCCGACGGTCGCACCATTCGCACGTTCACCGTCATCACAACTGCGCCCAATCCGCTGGTCGCCTCGATCCACGCGCGGATGCCGGCCATCTTGCCAAAGGAATCCGAGATAGACTGGCTCAGCAGAGATCAGTTCGACCTTAGCGCGCTGCATACCCCCTTCCCCGCCGACAGCATGATTGCATACCCTGTCTCGCCTCGCGTGAACGACCCAAAATATGACGATCCGCAACTGATCCAACCGTTGCGTTAGTCATTATCGGGCTTCGACGAGAATCAGCGTTCGATAGGGCTGTCCAGCCCCGAAGTCTATAGTTAACCGCAATCGCCATCTCCCTGGCTGCGGGAGCTGCACCCCATCAAAGAAGTAGGCGCCGCTGGCATGGCGCACAGCCATATACCCCTGACCGTCCGCCTGCATCCATTCAGATACCTCGAGGTGCGGTCGCACGTGCAATACTGCGCCGCTAAAGCGGTCCACCACAACTAGGGTGAGGGTCACTGGCTGGCCGGCGCGCGGGGGATAGGGCGCCAAGCGCACAGTGAGCCTGGCTAGTGCGATCACTTGGCTGCCGACACCATATTCGTCCAGCGGCAGAGCGATCGTGTCCATCGGCACTGGCACGTCCACTTGCTGATTTACCGCTTGGGACTGCCAGCGCACCAGCCCGATCCCTATCCCCAACAGACACGACGCGGCAAACAGCGCCGCGAGGATCCAGCGCAGGCCAAGGCTGAACACGCCCTAGCTCAGGTAGAGCACGGCAAAGATGACCAGCCACACGCCAGTGATGAAGTACCAGTATGCGGCGGTGGCTTGCACCAGCAGCCGCCGGCGGCGCGAGACATGGCCGAGCAGCGCGCGCACCAGCACAACGCCCATCAGCGCCACTCCGACGAAGACCCGTAGCACGTGGAAGATCAGCAACACCGTGAACGCCGACCCATAGGCGCTGCCTTGAGCCAAACTAGCCAGAACAGTGAACTCTACGGACTGAATCGCCATGAAGGCGATGCCGAGCGCGCCCGCAATGCTGATCCCAATGAGTAAATCGCGCTGGCGATCGCGCGCAACAGCGCGCTCAGCGAAAAGCATGGCCACGCTGCTCAGGAGCGCGACGGCGGTGTTGATATATGCCGGCAGCGCCGGCGGCGGCGTCACCCCAGGTGGCGGCCAGCCTCCTGCGCTCGTCGCGCGCAGGTAGAACCAGGCCAGGAACAGCCCAAGGAAGAACATGGACTCCGAGACGATGAAGAGCATCACGCCTAGCAGGCCGCTCTTCTGCGCCTGGGCTGCCGCTGGCTGTTGATTAAGGCTGACCGTGCGCATCGTCTAACCCGTGGCCTTCGGTGGCGACGCTGGCGCTGACGATCTCATCGTATAGCCATGTCCCCAGCCCGACCAAGATGCCGATCGCGCCAAGGATGATCAAGGCAGGGCCAAGCACGATGCCAAAAGCCGCCATCGTCATGCCGGCGGCCAGGATCAGCGGCGAAAGGCTAGGCGCCGGCATGTGCGGCTCACCCGCCTCGGGATGATCGTCGGCCAGGGTTGCCAATGTCTGCGTTAGCGGCTTCTCTTCGGTTGATGCCATCACCTTACGCTGTAAATGTTCGCCCACAGAATCCCCAAGCCGACCCCGACCAGCAGCAGGCCGAAGCTGATTAACGTCATGATGAGGGCGCGCCGTCTCGCTTGCTTGGGGATCATGGCAAGTGCGAGGCGCGCCAGCGCGCATCGAACAGCGGGCGCTCGCTCTCTACGACGGGGATCTCGCGGAAGTTGTACTCCGGCGGTGGCGAGCTTGTGCTCCACTCCAGCGTATTGCCCTCCCACGGATCCTCCCCAGCCGGCTGGCCATTGCGCAGCTTGATCACGTTCAGGATAAAGATCAGCACGGAGAGGGCCAGCAGGAAGGCGCCGATCGTCGCGATCAGGTTGCCGCTCTCCCATCCGCGACCTGCGGCATAGGTAGCAATTCGGCGCGGCATCCCCATCAGGCCGAGGTGATGCATGGGGAAGAACGTGACGTTGAAGCCGATCAACATCAGCCAGAAGTGAAGCTTGCCGAGCTTGTCGTCGAACATGCGGCCAGTGATCTTCGGCACCCAGTAATACAGGCCGGCAAAGATGCCGAACACGCTGCCGCCGAAGAGGGTGTAGTGGAAGTGGGCCACCACCCAGTATGAGTTGTGCACATATTGGTCAATCGGGATGGAGGCCATCATCACCCCACTCAGGCCGCCGATGACAAAAGTTGTTAGGAAGCCCAGGCACATCAGCAGCGGCGTCTTGAGGTTCAGCGAGCCGCCCCACAGCGTGGCCAGCCAGTTGAACACCTTCACGCCGGTCGGCACTGCGATCACCATTGTGGTGAACATGAAGAAGCGCTCAATGACTGGGTCCACCCCGCTGACGAACATGTGATGCACCCAGGTCGTGAAGCCCAGCAGGCCAATCAGCGCTGTGCTGATCACCACTGCGCGCAGACCAAACAGGGGCTTGCGCGCAAACACCGGGATGATCTCCGAAACGATGCCCATCGCCGGCAGGATCATGATGTACACCGCTGGGTGCGAGTAGAACCAGAACATGTGCTGCCAGAGCTGTGCCTGGTTGGCCGAGAAGAACTGCGTGTTGAAGTTGCGGTCGGCCACCAGCATGATTAGCGCCGCGGTCAGCACTGGCGTGGCCAGCAGAACCATCACAGCCGTGGTCGCCATCGCCCATCCGAACATCGGGATGCGCCACGCGGTCATGCCCGGCGCGCGCATGGTGTAGAGCGTGACGAGGAAGTTCACCGCGCCCAGCGTCGAGCCGATCCCCAGCAGGATTAGCCCCAGCAGCCAGATGTCCATGCCAATGGTGGGCGAGAAGGTCTTGTTGGAATAGGGCACATACGCTGTCCACGTGGCGTCTGAGCGTGCGCCGAAGAGGAATCCACCAAACATCACCAGGCCCGCCCCCAGGCTGATCCAGAAGCTGAAAGCATTCAGCCGTGGGAAGGCCACATCGCGCGCGCCTATCATCAGCGGCAGAAAGTAGTTCCCAAAGCCGCCCACCAGCATGGGGATGGTAAAGAGGAAGATCATCACTGTGCCATGCATGGTGAAGATTTGGTTGTAGGTGTTGGGGTCTACGATCTGCATGTTCGGCGCGGCCAGTTGAAGCCGGATCACCAGCGCCAGCAAGCCAGCGATGACGAAGAAAGCAAACGCCATCACCATGTACATGACGCCGATCTTCTTGTGGTCCACCGTCGCTAGCCAACCCAGCAGGCCGGTCCTAGCGCGCTCACGAAGCGGGAGGGGAATGCTGATACTCGCCATCGTTAGTCTACCTAAAGATCATTTCAAAGTCTGGAGATACGCCACCAGGTCGGCGATCTCCTGAGCTTTTAAGTTGAGGTTGGGCATGGCTGTGCCTGGTTTCACAGCCTGTGGATTGCGCAGCCAAGCAGCGAGGTTCTCGGCGTTATTCTCGAAGCCCTCCAACTGCGCAATGGTCGGGTAAGCAGCGAAGCGGGTCAGCTCGCGCGGCGCAACCCGACCCTGCGCTTTGGTGCCTTCGATGTAGTGACAGGCCACGCAGGAGCTGTTCATGAAGAGCTGCCGACCAGCTTCAGGATCGCCTGGTCGGGTCGCCGTCGAGTTTGCTGCTGCCTGCCTGGCATACCATTCGTCGAATTCCGCCTGCGGTAGCGCCTTCACCCGCGAGATCATGTTGGCATGGGCCACGCCACAATACACGTTGCACTGGCCGATATACTCCCCGGGCGGCACGTTGAACCACACGTAGGACATCTGGCCTGGGTTGACGTAGATCATTGGCCCCAGCTCCGGCATCCACCAGGCGTGGATCACGTCCGCAGCGGTCATATCCAGTCGGATGTTCTTGTTGGCCGGCACGACCAGCTCTTCGTTGGTGATCACGCCATCGCCCCCTGGATACTTATATTGCCAAATCCACTGCCGACCCACCACCTCGATCACCATGTCCACTGGCTGCGCCCGCTCCACGCGCCGGCGTGCTTCTTGATCATTGATGGCGTGCACGTGCGCGACCGGGTTGGAGAGCGTGCCACGCGCGGTCATCCGCCCAAGCGTATCTACCGATAGCACGAAGATCACCGCCACCACGATCGCCGGCACAACTGTCCAGACCAGTTCCAGCGTCCGATTGCCGTGTACCTGTTCAGGCATTTCATCGGCCCGCCGCCGCCTAAACCGGATTACAGAGTAGATCAGCAGACCCTCAACGACGACGAAGGTGAGCACGGCCAAGGCCAGCACGGCGTCATAAAGCGCGCTGATGAGCTGCGCGTCGCGTGTAACTGGAGGAAGCATTTTTATCTAGCGTTAAGGATTCTAGCATGGGAGCGCAGAGGCCTGTCGTGATTTATTGCTTAATTCGAGCATGACATTTGGCCAATTCGCCTTCCCGGCTGCCTACCTTGCGCTCAACTTTCACTGATATTTACGCTGTACGCTGCGCCTATGGTGAACGAACGACCGTCCAGCCGACCCAGCCGCCGGCGTTTTCTGCGCACTGCCGCCCTCGCCTTCGCCAGCGCAGGGCTGGCCGCCTGCCGCGCCACTGCCATACAACCTACCGCGCCCTCCGTCCCTGCTGAGCGCCCGTCCGCCGCCGATCAGCCAGCTGTTGAGGCACTCGACCCCATCCTGGTGCCCACGCCAGCTTGCGATGATGGCGACCCGACGCCACCCCAGACTGCCGGCCCCTTCTACACGCCCAATTCGCCCCAGCGCAGCGCGCTGCGCGAGCCTGGCATCGCCGGCTTGCCACTCACCATCACCGGTTACGTACTGGACACGCAGTGCCGCCCATTGCCAGGCGTGTTGCTGGACTTCTGGCACTGCGATGCCGACGGCCAATATGACAACGTCGGCTATCGCCTGCGCGGGCATCTCTTCAGCGATGCACAAGGGCGCTACGTCCTGGAAACCATCCAGCCTGGCCTGTATCCTGGCCGCACACGTCATGTTCACGTTCGCGTCCAGGCACCCAACAGACCGGTCCTCACCACCCAGCTCTACTTCCCTGGCGAGCCGTTGAACGCGCGCGACTGGCTATACCATCCAGCGTGCTTGATGGATATTCAGCGCCTGACCGACGGAAGCCTGGTCGGCCGGTTTAACTTCGTCCTGGCGGTCTAGCTATAACAGCCCCAGCTTCTGCTTCTGGCGGGTGATCTCGGCGATCTCCTTGCGGCCGAGCAACTGGGGCTGGGCAGGCGCTGCATCCGCGCTTGTGTCTTCGCCGGCGGTTGTGCCTGAGCGAAGGCGCGCCGCCGAGATCAGCCGGCGGACGCGCCGGCTGCCGCAGGCAGGGCAACCGACTTTTGCGCGCGCCGCTTGCACCCGCGAGGCAAACCACCGCTCAAACTGCTGCCCACACGTCGCGCAGCGGTATTCGTAGATCGGCATGTCTATCTCCCGATGGCAATGCTTGCCTGTTTGATCTCGGCCAGCGCGTCGAGCCAAAGGGCAGGGCTGGCATCGCTTGGCATCCGCCAATCCCCGCGCGGCGAAAGCGCCACTGAGCCAACTTTTGGCCCATCCGGCATGGCGTTGCGCTTGAACTGCTGGGCGAAGAAGCGCTGGTAGAACACCTCTAGCCACGTGAGGAGCGTCGCGTCGTCGAACGCATGTGGCTGCCCGCTCTGGCCGGCAAAGGCACAGCGAGCTAGGTAGAAGACCTTATTCGGCGCATAGCCGTAGCGCACGTGGTAATAGAGGAAGAAATCATGCAAAACGTAAGGGCCAATCGCCGCCTCGGTCTCTTGCTGTAGTTGGCCGTTTCGGAGCGGCAATAGCTCTGGCGTAATCGGTCCGGCACTGATCGCGCGCAGTAGCCGCGCTGTCTCACCGCTGAACGCTTCGTCGGCGCACCACTCAATGAGATAACGCACCAGCGTCTTGGGCACGCCGGCGTTAACGTGATACATGCTCATATGGTCGCCGTTAAAGGTGGCCCAGCCCAGCGCCAGCTCGCTCAGGTCGCCAGTGCCCACAACAAACCCGCCAACCTTGTTGGCCACGTCCATCAAGATCTGCGTGCGCTCGCGGGCTTGGGCGTTCTCAAACGTCACATCGTGCTGGTCGGGGTCATGACCGATGTCCCGGAAGTGCTGGTTTACCGCTGCCTGGATGGGGATTTCACGGGCTGTCACTCCCAACGCCTGCATCAGCGCCCGCGCCTGCCCTAGCGTCCGCTCGGTCGTGCCAAAGCCAGGCATCGTAATGCCGATAATGCCAGACCGCGGGTAGCCCAGCTTGTCGAACGCCCGCGCCGCCACCAGCAGCGCCAGCGTCGAGTCCAGCCCACCCGACACCCCAATCGTCACCCGTTGCGCACCGGTGTGGAGCAGCCGGCGCGCCAGGCCGGTGGACTGGATCGCGAAGATCTCACGACAATGCTTGGCCCGATCTGCCAGATTCGCCGGCACAAACGGGGTCTGCGAAAGCGGCCGCCGCAGCACATCCCCGAACGGGGCCTCCATCCCACCCAGCGCAAAGCGTATCACGCGCAGCGTATCCCGCCCGCCGCTTGCTGCGTAGCTGGTGTTCAGCCGGCGGTCGTGCTGCAGCCGCTGCAAGTCCAGGTCGGCGATCGCCATCTGCGTGCCGAACTGAAAACGCTCCGTTTCAGCCAGTAGCGTGCCGTTCTCACACACCAGGGCGTGACCGCTATACACCACGTCGGTCGTGGATTCAGCCGGCCCAGCGCCGGCGTACAGATAGGCCGCGATGCAGCGCGCCGACTGCTGTTGAACCAGCGCGCGGCGGTAGTCGGCCTTGCCGAGCTGCTCTGGGCTGGCCGAAGGGTTGAGGAGGATCGTCGCGCCGGCCCGCGCCAGCTTGCCGCTGAGCGGTTCAAGCGCCCACAAGTCCTCGCAAATCTCGACCCCCAACATACACCCCGGCAGGTCCTCCGCCAGGAATAGCAGGTGCGTGCCGAAGGGGACGCACTGGCCGTGAATCATTACCTGGTCGGTCGTTGCGAACTGCGCCGGGCTAAACCAGCGCTGCTCGTAGAACTCGCTGTAGTTTGGCAGATAGGTCTTTGGAATCAGGCCTAGCACCTGCCCGCCGCTGAGCACCGCTGCGCAGTTGAAGAGCCGTCCGTCTAGCGCCAGGGGCAATCCCACAATTGCCGTGATGCCGATCTGCTCAGTTGCCTGGGCCACGTCTCGCAGGCCGAGCAGCGCCGCCTCTAGCAAACGCGCCTGCCGGAAGAGGTCGCCGCACGAATAGCTGGTCAGGCCCAGCTCCGGAAAGAGCGCCAGCCGGACGCCTGCCGCGCGCGCTGTGCGCAGCGCAGCGATTGTCGCTTGTGTATTGAAGTCCACATCAGCGATGCGCACATCGGGCGAGATCGCCGCTACCCGCAGCAACCCCAACGCCGCACAGGAGAACGGGTGCGTCATTGCGCGTTGATCATAACGCCGTAGGGGCGCATCGTGATGCGCCCCGCATCGTGATGCGCCCCGCATCGTGATGCGCCCCGCATCGTGATGCGCCCCGCATCGTGATGCGCCCCGCATCGTGATGCGCCCCGCATCGTGATGCGCCCCGCATCGT
>Ga0308398_1000281_pt1 | contig 33875 bp, 27 predicted proteins | sample Hotspr20SampleT9_FD_202360 | JGI IMG/M metagenome (GOLD analysis project Ga0308398, IMG submission 202360) | Hot spring phototrophic mat microbial communities from Mushroom Spring, Yellowstone National Park, Wyoming, United States - 20051001_T9 ...
CAGGATTTTCAAACATAAGACTAAAAGCTCATTTCGATACTGCTAATTTTAGCATAGTACATAGCGAAAATGCTGATGCTGTTGTTTTAAAAGGTGTTGGCGAATTAAATAAACTTATAGTTCATCAGCCTTCTATAGCTTTTTCGGAAATAGATTTCGATAGGTTAAAAATGCAGTATAGCCTTTCTATTAAAGATTACAGTATTGAATTAGATAGTTCTACTTATGTATTAGTAAACAAATTAAAAGTTCATCCATTTGTTTCATATCAATCTTATCCCGAAAAAAAATTGAAAATTAAACTAAATGAGCCTAATATTGATGCAGGATCTTTTTTTACTTCGTTACCGCAAGGATTATTTCCAAATACAAATAATATTAAAGCAACTGGTAATTTATCGTATCGTTTGAATTTTGAAATAAATTTCAATTGTATTGACTCATTAAAAATAGAGTCGGAGTTATTGCCTAAAAAATTAAAAATAATTTCGTTTGGAAACTTGAATATTGCTAAACTCGATTCTGAATTTGTTCATGCGGTTTACGAAAAAGGTGAATTTGTAGAAAATATTCATATTAGCTATTCAAATACTAATTATGTACCATTTAAAAATATTTCACCTTATTTAATAAATGCTTTATTATGTACCGAAGATGGTGCATTTTTTTGGCATAAAGGTTTTATACAAGATGCTTTTAGAGAAGCTATGATAGAAAATATTAAGAAAAAACGATTTGCAAGAGGTGGAAGTACCATAACAATGCAACTTGTAAAAAATTTGTATCTCAATCGTTATAAAGTTATCTCGCGTAAGTTAGAAGAAATGCTTATTGTTTGGTTAATCGAAAATTTAAGACTTACATCAAAAGAGCGAATGTTTGAATTGTATTTAAATATTATTGAATTTGGTCCACGTATTTACGGTATATCAAAAGCAAGTTGGTTTTATTTTATGAAAAAGCCAAATGAAATAAATTTGCCAGAAGCTATATTTTTAGCTTCAATTGTTCCTAAGCCCAAACATTTTGCATCGTCTTTTGATTCTACTGGAGTTTTAAAACCGCAAGTTCAAGAATTTTTAAAATTTGTTGCCCAAAAAATGTTTAATAAACAAATGATTAATGAACAAGAATTTCTTAATTTTAATCCTAATATTGAATTAAAAGGAGCTTCGAAGGATTTTCTAAGAAAAAAAGAAGGTGATTTATTTTTCGAAAACAAATAAAAGTCTTAAATTCAAAGTTAAAGCATTTTTTAGTTGTTTTACATAACCTAATGGATTTACAATATATTGTAAATCGGGCTGAATTGTAAAGTATTTACCTAATTGCTTTACGTAAGATATTTCGTAAACGGTTTCGGAATCAGAAAAATTTTTTCTTCCAACGTGAGCTACACCGAAAATTACTTTATTATTTTTTTCTGATTTATTGATGAAGTTTAAAGATATACCTGCACCAATATAAAAATTATAATTTGCTTTGTAATAAAGACTTTGGCTAAATTGAAAGATAGTTGAAATAATATGTTTTTTTAACCTTACAATTTCGCTACATACAATCGAGTATATTCCATTATGCGGATTGATAATTACAGAGCTATCTGTATTAGATAAGCTTCCAGAATGATTGTATAAACCTAATTTTATTTTATTGCTATTAATTTTTTTTTCATATTCTGCAATAGAAAAAATACCATCGTTGAAATGAATTCCAGTTTTAATATTTTGTTGAGTAAATGTTTTAGGGAAACCATCGTATAGTCCTAATTTAATGGTATTATTATCGTTTATGTTATATAAAAAATCTGAACCAAATGAAGTAATTGGATAAACAGAAACAGGAGAATTATTTGTTATATTAGAAGGGATACCAAATGATGAATTTAATAACAAATCTGCTCCTTTTTCGCAACAAACAAATATTTCGTTCATATTTATTATACCTGCTTTAATTTTCATCTTTTTGAATTCCAAGAAAACTTTCGAAAATAAAGAAGTCAACATCAGCATCAATATTAGACAAGACATGCAAATCGCCAACTAATTCTTTTGTAGGAGATTTCCCAAAAGAATAACAAAACGAACCTTCGTATCCGAAATTTTTATATTTAATTGTTGGGTCAAAAGCTAATAATCCTTTATAAACAGTGCCTTGTTTTATTCCGCCTTTAATGTTATTTACAACATCGTTCCACGATTCAAAAGCGTAGTTAAATTGTAAACTGTCTTGTGAAAAAACATTTACAAATTTTAAAATCAACAATATCAAACTTATGTACTTCATTTTTTTAGGCAAAGTAATGATATAAAACAATCAACTAATATACTAATTTATGATGATTTTTTGATTAGTACTAATTTAAAATTAGTATTCTTAAATTGTGAAGTCTTAACTTGGCTAATAACGATAATTGTATTAAATTTGCTGTTCAAAAAGTTTATAAATTTTTTTAATTTTTATTTATTTTTTAATAGTGTGTATATCTGATTTTCATTGATGCAATTAAGGTATTTAAAGGAACTATTTATGTTAAGAAAGAAAAATTTGATTTTTCCGGGAAAAATAGGGCAACTGTTAACATCGCCTTTTGAAAGTTTTTTCAAATTTCAATCATCGGGTGGGGTAGTTTTACTTTTAGTTTCAATAGCTGCAATAATAATAGCAAATTCTGGTTTAGCATCTTTTTACTTTAAAATTTTAAATTTGAAATTATCCATTTCAGTTGGTTCTTGGTCGTTAGAAAAATCTTTGCTTTTGTGGATAAACGATGGTTTAATGACCGTTTTTTTCTTTTTAATAGGCCTTGAAATAAAACGCGAAATACTTGTAGGTGAATTATCGAGTTTTAAACAAGCATTAGTTCCTGTTTTTGCTGCAATAGGTGGAATGATTGTACCAGCAACATTTTATTTAACTTTAAATAATGAACCTACATTTATTGATGGGTGGGCAATTCCTATGGCAACTGATATTGCTTTTTCTTTAGGAATACTAACAATGCTTGGTAAAAAAGTACCAGCTTCGCTTAAAATATTTTTGCTTGCTTTTGCTATAATTGACGATCTTGGTGCAGTGATGATAATTGCTTTTTATTATAGTGGTCAGGTAAATTTTACATTTCTTTTTATTTCACTTTTTATTCTGGCATTTTTGTTAATGCTAAACTATTTAGATTACAGAATTATAGGCGTTTATGTTTTTATTGGGTTAATAATGTGGTATTTTATGCTAAAATCGGGCTTACATCCTACATTAACAGGTGTTATTGTAGCTTTTACAATTCCTGCTAAAAGAAAAATAAATCTTCATGTTTTTCAAGAAAAGTTAAAAAATAATATCGCCCCTTTTTCTAAACCTTGTGGAACAAATAAAGTTTTATTAAATAAACAGCAAATAGAAGCCATTGACAATATTGAAACTGCTATTCAAAAAGTTCAAAGTCCTTTACAATCGTTAGAACATCATCTTAATGGTTTTGTTGTGTATGTAGTAATGCCTGTTTTTGCTTTTGCTAACGCCGGAATTGTTTTTAAAGCTGGAATAGGATCACTAACAGAATATTTGAGTTTGATTATAGCTTTTAGCCTTGTTTTTGGAAAAGTTATTGGAATTATGTCTTTTACTGCAATTGCTGTTTATTTCCGATTTGCTTCTTTTTCGAAAGGTATTACATGGGGGCGTTTATTAGGAATTAGTTTTTTAGGTGGTATTGGTTTCACTATGTCAATTTTTATTGCAGGGCTTGCTTTTTCGGATGCACAAACACTTAATAGTGCTAAAATTGGAATTTTAATTGGCTCGTTGTTTGCCGGTATTGTTGGTTACTTGATATTAAAATATATGCTTAAAAAAGATGTTGAAAATAATAATGGTGATAGCATTCAAAATTCAGCTGAATGTTAATTATTTCAACTTAAAATTATACAGTTTTATTCGTATGTCGTTTAAGAATCTGTATTCAATTTAGCATATAGCAAACTATTTAATTATAAAAAATTTAGTATTACAAAAACAAATTTTATTCAACAACTTTCGAAGAAAGTCTTTTTATTTTTTTATAAATATATTTAGATTTGTTGTTTAAGTTATGATAAAAGTTTCTTTATCAATATTAGCCGGAGGTAAAGCAAGACGGTTAAATGGCATAAAAAAATTTGAAATTATATTAAATTCAGAACGTTTAATTGATAGGCAATTACGAAAATTTAAAGGTTTATTTGACGAAATATTAATTATTTCAAACGAAAAAATTGATAATGTCGTTTATCCTATTTATAATGATATATACGAAAATATTGGTCCACTTGGCGGAATACATGCTGCTTTGTATTATGCTAAAAGTCCTTATATAATGATAATTCCGGTTGATATGCCTTTTATTAAAACCGAATTTGTTAAATTTATCGTAAAAAAAGTTAAAGAAAATAATTACGATATAATTGTCCCTATACACGATAATTTTATAGAGCCATTATGTGCCGTATATTCAAAAAATTTAATTAAAATTATTGAGGATAGAATAAGTTTAAAACAATATGCTGTAAGAGAAATATTTAATTTTGTTAATGTTTATTACTGCGAAGTGTTTGAAAAATACGATAAACAAAAAATGTTTTATAATATAAATTATTTTGATGATATTGAAAAAGCTTATCAATATGAAAGATATTATGAATGTAGAAGAGATTAAAAATATTCTAAAAAAATTTAAAACAGAACGAAGTTATATATTAAATGCTTTACATGCTATTCAGAATGCAAATCCATACAAATACCTATCAGAAGAAGCTCTAATTGAAGTTGCTAAACACTTTAATCTAACTAAGGCACAAGTTTTTGGTGTAGTTACTTATTATTCCATGTTTAGTTATAAACCACGTGCTAAATACATAATACGTGTTTGTAAATCGCCAGTTTGTTATATGAAAAATAGTATGAATTTAATAAATTACCTGCAAGAACTTGTGTCGAAAGATAATTCTAATACTTTTATTGTTGAAAATTCTGAATGCCTTGGTTTATGCAATAAAGCACCAGCTATGATGATTAACGAAGAAATATATACCGATTTAACTGTTGAAAAAGTAAACCAAATCATCGAATTTTATAAATCTAAATCTTTATGAATTCAAAATATCCAAAAGTAGTTTTAAAAAATTTTGGAATAATTGATCCATTTTCAATAGATTCATATATTCAAAATGGTGGTTTTGAAGCATTTAAAAAGGCTTTAAAATTAAATCGGATTGATGTAATAGATGAAATTAAAAAATCTGGATTAAGAGGGCGAGGTGGAGCTGGTTTTTTTACAGGGTTAAAACAAAATTATACAATAAGCTCTTGCGAAGAATGTACGGAACGATTTGTGATATGTAATGCCGATGAAGGCGAACCAGGCACTTTCAAAGATAAACTTATAATGGAAAACGATCCGTTTGTTATAATAGAAGGAATACTAATTTCGGCTTATGCAATTGATGCAACAAAAGGTTTTATTTATATACGTGGAGAGTATGATAAATCAATTCAAGTAATACAAAATGCTATAGATCAGGCTTATGAAAAAGGTTTTTTAGGTAAAAAAATTTTAAATACTAACTTTTCGTTCGACATAGAATTGTTTTTAGGTGCTGGTTCATATTTATGTGGTGAAGAACTAACGCTTATAGAATCGCTTGAGGGGAAAAGAGGATATCCAAGAATAAAACCACCATTTCCAGCTGAAAAAGGATTGTGGAATAAGCCTACTCTAATTAATAACGTAGAAACATTTTCCAATATACCTTACATTATTCAAAATGGTTCGGAATGGTTTTCTTCAATAGGAACTTCAGAATCGAAAGGTACAAAATTATTTTGTTTAAGTGGAAATATTAAAAATACTGGTGTATATGAATTGCCTTTTGGAATTAGTTTACGTGAAATTGTATATGATATAGGTGGCGGAATGTTGCCGGGCTATGAGTTTAAAGGAGCAATACTTGGAGGTGCTGCTGGTACATTTGTTAATGATAATTTTATTGATGTTCCGATGGCATTTGAAACTCTTAAAAGCATTGGAGCAACATTAGGGTCAGGAGCTATTATTGTTATTGATCAAAAAACTAATTTATTAAAATTACTAATCAATATCATTGAATTTTTTAAACACGAATCGTGTGGAAAATGTGTGCCTTGTCGCATAGGTACTACGTTAATATATAATAAACTAAAATATAATAAATTAACAGAAAATGAATTTAATTGGATTTTAGAACAATCTGAATATATGGCAAGAACATCATTGTGCCCGTTAGGGCAAAGCCCAATTTTGCCAGTAAAATCTGCAATTAAGTATTTCAAAAAAAAATTATTAGCTTATGGAAAATAAAGTATATATAACAATTGAAAATAAGTTAATAGAAGCTAACGAAGGTGAAAACTTATTACAAGTAGCACGAAAAAATGGTTTCGATATTCCAGGTTTATGTTATCATCCAAGATTAAGCATTACCGGTGCTTGTCGTTTATGTGTTATAAAAATTGAAGGACAAGCAGGATTAGTAATGGCATGCACAGTTCAGGTAAAAAACGGAATGAAAGTAATAGCTTTTGATGACGAATTGGAAAATAATAGACGGAATACATTAGCTTATTTACTTTCAGAACATAATGAATCGTACGATAATACATATATAGATGAATTAAGACCACTGGTTAAAAGATATAAACTTGAAAATGTAAACGAAAGACCAATTAGCTCAATATGGCAAAATATACCTCAAAAGGTTGATGATACTTCGCCAGTTTTAACTTATGATTCTTCTAAATGTATTAAGTGTTTTCGTTGTATTAAAGCATGTGAGGAAATACAGGGTAAGGGAGTTTTAAGTTTTGCAGATAGAGGCATTCAGAAGTACATTGTAGCAGGTTTTGGTAAATGGGGCGAATCGGAATGTGATGGTTGTGGCGAGTGTATTCAGCTTTGCCCGACAGGTGCTATAGTTGAAAAACCTAATAGGAATAAAATTAATGTTAATGATATAGATAAAAAAGTAAATACAACTTGCCCGTATTGTGGTGTTGGTTGTCAAATTGAAGTATGGGTTAAAGATAATGAAATATTGCGAGTAAACGGAGTAGAAAATGTTTCCCCAAATTATGGCAGATTATGCGTAAAAGGTAGATTTGGTTATCAATATGCTAATCATAAAAAACGCTTAACTCAGCCACTTGTCAGAAAAAACGGAAAATTAGAACCAGTGTCTTGGGATGAAGCTATTCAATATACGGCCAATCAATTTCTTAAAATTAAAGAAAAATATGGTTCAGCTTCTTTAGCAGGATATAGTTCAGCGAAATGTTCTAACGAAGAAAATTATTTGTTTCAGAAGTTTATACGAATAGCTTTTGGAAATAATAATGTTGATTACTGTACACGACTTTGTCATGCTTCTACTGTTGCTGCAATGATAAGATCGTTAGGCGATGGTGCAGGAAGCAATTCTATAGAAGACTTTGAAACAACCGATTGTTTAATTGTTATTGGTAATAATATAATAGAAACTCATCCGGTTACTGCTACATTTGTAAAAAGAGGTAAACAAAGAGGACAACAAATAATAGTAATAGATCCTAAATGGACTCCGTTGGTTAAATATGCCGATATTTTTCTACAACCACGATTAGCAACAGATGTAGCTTTATTAAATGGTATGGTTAATGTTATTATTAAAAATAATTTAATAGACAAGAAATTTATAGAGGAACGTATTGAAGGTGGTTTTGAAAGTTTTAATTATTTAAAAGAAGTAGTTTCAAAATACACAGAAGAATTAGTCGAAGAAATTACAGGTGTTCCAAGAGATTTGTTTACGAAGGCTGCAATAATGTATGCAAAAGCTCCTACTGCGATGATAGCAACAGGTATGGGAATGAGTCAGCAAACAGTAGGCACTAATAATGTTTTTGCTTTGTTAAATATGTGCTTAATTACTGGTAAAATTGGACGCGAAAAATGTGGTATAAATCCACCACGTGGACAAAATAATGTTCAAGGTGCAACCGATGTTGGTGCAAGTCCTATTATGTATCCAGGTTATATACCGCTAACAAACGAAAAAAACAGATACGAAGTATCGAAAGTTTGGGGCGTACCTTTCGAAACACTTGACCCAAATCCAGGATTAACAACACTTGAAATTATGGATGCCGCTTACGATGGTAAAATTAAAGCACTTTATATAATGGGCGAAAATCCTGTTGTTACAGATCCAGACCAGCTACATACTATAAATGCATTACAAAAACTTGAGTTTTTAGTTGTTCAAGATATTTTTGAAACGGAAACATCTGCTTATGCACATGTAGTTTTACCAGCTTCTTCGTTATTCGAAAAAGATGGAACTGTTGTTAACAGCGATAGAAGAGTATTAAGACTTAGAAAAACTATTGAACCTATTGGCGAATCGAAACCAGATTGGCTAATAATAATAAATATTGCTAATAAAATGGGCGTAAATATAGGAAATTATCATAATGTAGAGGAAATATGGGAAGAAATAAGAAAAGTAGCTCCTATCTTTAAAGGCATATCATATAATCGAATAGAAAATCAGGGAATACAATGGCCATGTTATGACGAAAATCATGAAGGAACTTCTACTTTATATAAAGAAAAGTTTAACACGCTGTCAGGAAAAGCTAAAATTTATCCGGTAGAATATCAAAGTCAATCGGAACAACCAAATGAAGAGTATCCATTGGTAATGAATACTGGACGTAATTTATATCAATATCATTCATCAACAATGACTAGAAAAAGCGATGTATTGAATAGTTATTTAAATGAATCTTATGTGCTTGTTAATCCAGTAGATGCTAAAAAATACAATATTCAAGATAGAAGCAAAGTAAAAGTAATTTCGCCAAGAGGTAATCTAGTAACAACGGCAATAGTAAGTGATGAAGTTTTATCAGGTGAAGTTTTTATGCCATGGCATTTTCATGAGTCGCCAGTAAATGCTTTAACAAGAAATGAAAAAGATCCAATATCCAAAATTGCACCATTTAAGTATTCTATTGTAAGAATAGAACATTTGTAATTTTTTTGAAATATTTTTAACAAAATTCTTTAATAATTTTAATGAATTCGTTGGTTTTTTCAATATGAAGCCAATGTCCTGCTGAAGGAATTGTTTTTATGGTTACGTTATTAAATGTTTTTTTTATGTTTATTATAAACTCATCTCTAATGTATTGTGAAAGTTGTCCTTTAATAAAAAGCGTAGGTTTTTGAATTTTAAAATCATCAGTCCAATTTTCGAAACCGTCAATAATGTGAGGTAGGTAAGTTTTTAATATAGGTAAATTTATTAGCCAATAAAATTCATTTTCTTTGTTTCGTTGTAAATTTTTAAGCAAAAATGCTCTTATTTGTTGATTTTTTATTGATTCGGAGAGTAAAACATCGGCGTCGTTACGATTTTTTAAAGATTTTACATCAAGTTTAAGCAAACTGTCTATAATTTTTTTGTGAAAAGTAATTTCTTGTAGTCCGTAATTAGAGTAGTTAACAGGTGCTATATCTACGATTATGAGTTTCGACGCAATGTTTGGAAATTTTCTATCAAAAATTAAAGCTAATTTTCCGCCCATCGAATGACCAATTATTATTGGCATTTGAATGTTATGTGTTTTAATAAAATGATAAATATCGTCGGCCATTTCGTAATAAGTATGACTATTTGTATGTGGTGAACGGCCATGATTTCTGAGATCGGGCAGCCATACAGTAAATATATCTGATAAAAATCGTGCAATTGTTAACCAATTATCGGACATTCCATATAATCCGTGTAGAATAATAAGAGGACGTTCGTTACCTGTTTTACGATAAAAAAGCTCCATAGAAAGCATAAAAAAAACCGGTAATTACCGGTTTGTGACCTCGGAGGGACTCAAACCCCCAACCTTCTGATCCGTAGTCAGATGCTCTATTCAGTTGAGCTACGAGGCCATTGTTACAGACCGCAAAAATAATATCTTTTTTTAAAAGAATAAAATTTATTTTCTTTTATTTCTGAAAAAATATTCGTAATCTAAAAAGTAAAACAATTTAATTAAAAAAGTGTTTGTTTGGGGATATTCATCTAATGCAGATAAGTTGTCGAAAAAGTTAGAATAAACCAAATTGCCTTCATTAAAAATTTCGTTTTTCCATATTAGAAGTAAATTACTGCCAGGAGCAAATTGCCACGAAAAAATTAAATCAACATTCAAAGAGTTAAAATTGAAATTGTACATAGTTTGATTTAATGTTGTTAGAATACTATCAGATAAAGAACCGTTTTCGAGTAAATGATAAAAATCTTTGTATTTACCTTGAGAAAAATAATGTCTGAATTTTAAGCTAAGCGACAAATCGTTTTTGAAAAAATAGTTTGCAGTTATAGAATTTGTTATGCTTGTTACGTTTCTCTTTCCAAAAATAGGTTTCAATAATAATTCATCAATTGAAGCAAACCCTATCTGATTTTTAATTTCGTTATATTCAAGTTTGTAACGGTACGAAAAATGATTTGTTATTCTGCCTAATGGTGATATATGTATGTATATGTTGTTTGTTTTAAATTTAAAATTATAATTATAATTTACTGATACATCAATAGCAAAAGGTTTTCTGTAATCGGTCGAGATTCCAAAGTTACTGTTCCAGTTTTGCCCTGTTCTAAAGTAAAAGTTTTTCATTCTTGGTTCGTAATAGTCATAACCATCATATAAGTCGTAAGAAATATCTGCCCAATAACTGGTATATTTTTTTGTAGTAATCCCCGAAGATAAGCTAATGTTAGACTTAAAAATATTCATAGTAGAGAAATGATATTGTTGTGATATTTGAAATTGAGTGTTGTAGTTTAATAAATTTCGCCTTGGCTCGAATTCATTATACTTTATATAAATGTTATTGTTGAAGTAATTGTTATACAACGTTATACCAACTTTGTTAGCATTAAAGTTTTTATCCATAATTGCTGTAGAATAACCGTATTTAAGTTTACCTAAAATTTTATCGACAGAAAGACTAGAATTATATCCTTGATTTTGTTTTACTTCAGTTGTTGTATAAGGAAAATAAAAAATTGATGTAACGCTCATAATATTTAATCGCCATATATTATGTTTGTCAGTAATGCTTAAGCCCGATGCACAAACATTTGAATTTTCAGTTTTGTTTGTAAAATAGTTAGTGTTTGTAAAGTATATGTTATTTCCTCTTTTAAAGGCTTTGTCTAATACAAATACATTATAATTTGCCCAAGGTTCTGTCAATATTTTTCTTTGTTTTCCTTCATTGTCTTCGATTTTGGCATAAGTGTTTGATGTAATAGCATTTAATATACCTAAAGCTAAGCCATTTTTATTTCGTCCTGATATTTTAAACGCATTAATTAGTTGAACTTGTGTTGGATTTTTCTTTATAGTTTCATTAGTATCGGTTAATGAGCCAATTTTATAAAAAAGTTGAGGTGTTTTGCCAATACGTCTTGAGTAGAAAATATTTCCTTTATTGAATAGTTCTACCGATTCTTTAAAAAACGGGCGTTGTTCTTCGTAAATGGTTTCGTATGCAGTAAGGTTTTTATATTTATTATCGGATTGTATCTGACTAAAATCGGGAAGTAGCGTAACATCAATAGTAAAACTTTCGTTTATGCCATATTTTAAATCTGTTCCACCACTAATAAGTTTGCTCGAGCTTTTAGAACTTTCTATCTGAAACCCCGAAGTTAAATACGGACTTAATGAAAGTCTTAATGGTACTTTTATATTTTCAATTCCTTTTAATTGTGCCCAGTATAGCATTGCATTATTTGCTTCTCTCGGTTCAGGTGCTATTTTACTCTCTTCGCGGTTTCTGCGAATATATCGAACTATTTGTAATCCCCACTCCTGAGTATTTGTTTTAGGCAAACGAAGTGCAGAATAAGGAATTTGCATCTCAACAACCCAGCCGCTGTCTACTATAGCTGTACTACTTTTCCATACAGCATTATACGAATTATCTTGTGTACGTCTATCAAATTGAACACCAGAAGAATAAACTCCAAACCAAAAAGCATCTTGTTGCTTGTTATATGTATCGAAAGCTATGCTAAAGTAGTCGGCATTTAAATTATAAAAATCTCTATTACCTAATTGTTTTAGAATACTATCGGGATAGTTATCTTTTAAAAAAGCTGCTACGTAAATTGCATAATCGTCGTACAATATATAAACCTTTGTATCGTACAAAGGATTTTGCCCAAAATAGGGATTTGTTTGTGTAAAACCTGTTATACAGTTAGTATTGAACCATATATCTTCTATAATACCGTCTATTATAGGTATTTTATAAGTTCTATTTGCGTAAAAAATTTTTGTACTATCTTTTTTTGTAAAAGACAATGCACAAATACTTGTTAATAGCGAAAATAAAAAAATTAAATGCTTCATTAATTACATCAATATATTTTCATTTCTATCTGGCCCAACTGATATAATTTTAATTTGAGTTTGTGTATAATCTTCAATAAATTGAATATATTTTAATAATTCGTCAGGAATTTGATTTTTATCTTTTATATTGCGTATATCTTTATTCCAGCCTTTAAACGATTTATATATTGGTTCAATAATATCATCGAAATTAAATGGTATATGTTGAATTTTACCATTTTTTGTACGATATTCAACAGCAACTTTAATTTCATCGAAGTTATTGAGTACATCCGATTTTGTAATGATTAGTTGATTTACCCCGTTAATTTGTATAGCAAATTTTAATGCAACTAGGTCAAGCCATCCACATCTTCGAGCTCTCCCGGTAGTACTTCCAAACTCGTGTCCAATTTTTCGCAATCTTTCCCCAGTAATATCATTAAGTTCGGTAGGGAATGGTCCATTTCCTACTCTGGTGCAATAAGCTTTAAAAATACCTATTACATTACCAATTTGTTTGGGCGAGATACCTAAACCTGTACAAGCCCCTGCCGATGTAGTATTAGATGATGTTACAAAAGGATATGAGCCAAAATCTATATCGAGCATACTTCCTTGTGCACCTTCTGCTAGTATTTTATTATTTGCCGATAATTGATTTTGTATAAAAATATTTGTATCGGTTAATTGAAATTTTTCGAATATCTCACAGGCATTGAACCAATCTTGTTCTAAGTCGGCTATATTAGTTTCATAATTTAATAATTTCAATATAGATAAATGTTTTGATACAAGTTCTTTGTACAAATTTTTAAAATTTGAATTGAATAAGTCGCCAATACGAATCCCCTGACGTGATATTTTATCAGTATATGTAGGTCCAATTCCTTTTAGTGTAGAACCAATTTTGCGTTCCCCTTTTGCTTGTTCGTATGCAGCATCGAGTAATCTGTGTGTTGGTAAAATAAGATGTGCATGTTTTGAAATGATTAAATTTTTGTATATCCAAGGGCAATAAGGTTCTAAAGTTTTTATTTCTTGTTTAAAAGTAATTGGATCCAATACAATTCCATTTCCAACAAAATTTTTAACTTTTTCTTGAAAAATTCCAGAAGGAACAGTATGTAGTACAAATTTTTTTTTATCAAACTCAAGAGTGTGTCCTGCATTAGGTCCACCTTGAAAACGTACAATAACATCGTATTTGGGCGAAAGATAATCTACTATTTTTCCTTTGCCTTCATCGCCCCATTGAAGTCCTACTAATACATCAACTTTATTTGTCATAATGTAATCAAAAAAAATTTGGTTTTGAAGATACAAACTATTTAATTAAAATTATACTAAATTTTTTGTTATAAAACAGCCTAAATATTGAATTTTTTAGTTTATTAGAAAAAAAAATCTTTATAACTTTAAAAAAAGTTTTTTATGGTAGAAGATTTACAAGAACGTTTTTCAAATACTATTAAAAGTAGCAAACGTTCGGTGATACGTGAATTATTAAAATTAACCCAAAGAAAAGATATTATTTCTTTTGCGGGCGGATTACCTTCACCAGAATCATTTCCAGTTGAAGAGTTAAAGGAATTGGCTGTTGAAGTATTAAATAATGATGGCGCAATGGCACTTCAATATGGTGAAACAGAAGGTGATTTGTGTTTAAGAAAAACTTTGGTAGATCGATATCAAAAAGAAGGCCTTCAAGTAGATGTTAAAAATTTAATTATTACAACAGCATCACAGCAAGGATTAGATCTATTAGCAAAGATTTTCATAAATCCAGGTGATAAAATTATATGTGGCTTACCATCTTATTTGGGTGGGTTAAGTGCATTTCGCAGCTACGGTGCCCAGTTGATAGGTGTTCCGTTAGATGATGATGGAATGAGAGCAGATTTGTTAGAAGAAAAGTTAATTCAGTTGAAAGCAAATAATGAGAGACCAAAATTTATATACATTATACCCGATTTTCAAAACCCTGCAGGTATAACGATGCCCGAATATAGAAGAAAGAAAATACTCGAAATTGCTTATAAGTACGATGTTCTTATTGCAGAAGATAGCCCTTACAGAGAAATACGTTTTGAGGGCATATCTCAACCTATGTTTTATCAGCTAGATAATAAAGGTATTGTTATTACATTAGGCACATTTAGCAAAACTTTTGCACCTGCTTTCAGAATGGGTTGGGTTATAGCCCATGAAGAAATTATAGATAAGTTCGTTGTTGCTAAACAAGCAACAGATCTTTGTACTAGTGCCTTTCTGCAAAAGATTGCTTGTTTATATATTCAAAAAGGTTTATTTGATAAAAATATCAAACAAACAGTAGAAATGTATAAAGAAAAGCGCGATGCAATGTTGAAGGCAATGGAAGATTATATGCCAAAAGGAGTTACATGGACAAAACCTGAAGGCGGTCTTTTTTTATTTGTTACACTTCCTGAATGGATGGATAGCGAAAAATTGTTTCATAGAGCTATACAAAATAATGTTGCTTTTGTATTAGGTAATGCTTTCTTTTGCGATGGTAGTGGTAAAAATACAATGAGGCTTAATTTTTCTTTTATGAGTGTAGAAAAGAATGTCGAAGGAATAAAACGCTTAGCAGAAGCAATTAAACAAGAAATGAATGAAAAATAAAAAGACTAAGGGCTGTTTGTTTAGCAGCCCTTAATCTTTAATACAATTTGTTGTCTTATTCTATTTTAATGGTTTTGGGTTCTTTTTCTTTGGCTTCCTCTTTTTTGGGAATAGTAATTGTTAGGATGCCATTTTTGTGTTTAGCTTCGATTTTATCAGAATCAACGTATTCGGGTAGGCTGAAAGAACGTTTAAAACTGCAGTAACTAAACTCACGACGCAAATACTTTTTGTTTTTTTCTTCGTTTTCTTGCTTCTTCTCTGCACTGATGGTTAAAACATCGTTGTGTAAATCAAGTTTAAAATCTTCTTTTTCTAGGCCTGGTGCTGCAATTTCCAAACGGAATTGATCCTTTTCTTCAATAATGTTTACTGTTGGCATGTTGTTTTTTACTGGTACGATGTTGAAGAAACCATCGAACCAATCATCATTTAAAAATTCGTTCATTAAGCTTGGAAATGAACTTTTAATTACTGGTAACATAGCTTTGCCCTCCTTTTTTTTTAGTTTTTAATTCTGATAAATAGATAACAACATTTATACCACTAATTATAATAAGACAAAATGACTTTTGTTTTTATTTTTATTATGACAAAACGACAGTAGCAAATATTTATATTATTTATTTACAATAATTTATAAACTAAAATTATACTTAACTTTTATTACAGAGTTCACTTATATACAAATTATAATGTAGTTAAGATATGCAGCTAATTAACTATCTGTAATATGCTGATTTTATAGTGAACAAAATATATTTTAATTCAAATAAATTATATGGCATATTTGAGTTTAGCTCAATCATTAAGTTTAAAAAAACTTTTAATGAATTGATTTTATATAAGTAAATTAAAAATCTTAATGTAACTTTGTTTTATGTTTTATACATTATTAAGTTATTTAAAGTACTCGGTATTTGCGAGATATAAATATGGTCATGGGATTCATTCGCCTTTTTTGTACGACTTTATTGTAAATATTCTTAATGATAAAACGGTATATCCTGAATATTTAGAAATAGAAAAAGCTATAGAAAAATTAAAAAATAATAAAATTATTATTGAGCCATCGTTTTATGGTGCAAATGTTTCGACACATAAAAAGCTTCCTTTAGCTGTTATTTTAAGAAAGTCTTCTGTGCCGTTAAAATACAGAAAACTATTGTTTCGGCTTGTTCGGTATTACAAATCAAAAAACATTTTAGAGTTAGGAACTTGTTGTGGTATAAGTACATCGTATTTATCGAAAGGAAATGAAAATGCTCAAGTTGTTTCAATTGAAGCACATGAAAAATATGTAAACATTGCAAAAGAGCTATTAGAAATATTAAACATTTCAAATGTTCATATAGTTCAAAATACATTTGAAAACTCATTACCTAATTTAGTTACAAATCCATTAGATTTAGTTTTTTTTGACGGAAATCATACATACGATGCAACAATATGGTATTTTGAAAAATGCTTAAGGTGGAAAAAGAGCAATAGTATTTTTGTATTTGATGACATATATTGGTCAAAAGAGATGAATAATGCTTGGAAATATATTGTTAAGAATAAGGATGTACGCTTGTCGGTTGATTTGTTTCGTTTTGGTGTTGTTTTTTTTAACGAAAATATTTTAAGTAAACAACATTATATTATTCGTTATTAATTTGTATATTGGCAGTTTATTATATGGATAATAATGTAGTTATAGAATTAGAGAAGTTGTTTAAATTTTATCAGTTAGGCTCTGAAATAATAAAAGCTTTAAGGAATGTAAATTTAAAAATATTAAGAAATGAATATGTAGCTATTATGGGACCATCTGGTTCTGGCAAATCTACTATGATGAATATTTTAGGATGTTTAGATACTCCAACCTATGGTAAATATATGCTAAATGGAAAGGATGTTAGTAAGTTAAGTGAAAATGAATTAGCCGAAATACGAAACAAAGAAGTAGGTTTTGTTTTTCAAACTTTTAATTTGATGCCTCGTTATACTGCATTAGAGAATGTAGCTTTACCACTTGTATATTCTGGTGTAAAAAAAAGAGAACGTATGAAAATTGCTGCAGAAGTGCTTGATAAAGTGGGACTTTCCGATCGTATGACACATAAACCTAATGAACTAAGCGGTGGACAAAGACAAAGAGTTGCTATAGCAAGGGCATTAGTTAATAATCCGTCAATAATTTTGGCTGATGAACCAACAGGTAACCTCGATTCTAAAACTTCTATCGAAATTATGAAACTTTTTGGCGAAATTCATAAGATGGGAAACACAGTAATTATTGTTACACACGAAGAAGAAATTGCCTGTTATGCTCATCGTGTTATTAAATTAAAAGATGGTAAAGTTATTGAAGATGTTAAAAATTCAACACCGAAATATTTAATGGCATAAATATGAAAATATACACACGAAAAGGCGATAATTGCGAAACTAAACTTGTAGGTGGAGTTACTGTTCCAAAAAATCATATCAGGCTCGATGCTTACGGTACAATTGATGAACTTATCGCACATTTGGCATTATTACACGATTTTTTAGAATACGATGATATAAAATTGTGGTTAACTAATATTCAAGATAAGTTGATGATAGCAGCAGCTTTAATAGCAAGTGACGGTAGTACACAAGTATCTTTGCCATCTATAAACCAAAATGATGTTTTATGGCTCGAAAATACAATAGATGAAATGGATAAATGTTTAGTATCGCTAAATAATTTTATTTTGCCCGGTGGTGATGTTTGCGTTTCACAAGCACATATTTGCCGAACTATATGCAGAAGAGCTGAAAGGCACATTGTAAGCGTTCATAAAAAGTATAGAGTTGAACCAATTTTATTATTATACTTTAACCGTTTATCAGATTTTTTATTTGTTCTTGCACGTTTTATTGCAAAGAGAAAAAATGTTGAAGAAAAAATTTGGAATCCAAAAAAGGCTTAAAATTTAATAAGTAGCCCTGCTTGTACTTTAAAACCACTAAATGCTATTTGGAAATTTTCTTGTTTACCATTTATTGTTACACGTAAAGGTTCATTTTCTTTATTAACAATTTTGTTGTATTTAGTATAAAAATAAGACGATTGTATAAACATTCCTATATATTTTCCCCAGTAATGAGTAAAACCAATGTTTGGCTCAATAAAAAGGTTTCCAGCAGAAACTAATGTATTGGTTTTTAAATTTTTAAATTTAAATTTAGATGTTCCTCCATTTATGCCGATGTAAATATTAGATTTTTTGCTCCTTAATGTAAATATTTTTAATGATAGAGCAGTTAAGTTTGTTTTTGCCGATTGAGCAGAATCTTTATCGGAAGGGAAAGTTAAACGAGAAAAACTAAATCCTAAGCTTATATTTTGGGCTATAAAATACGAAGCTCCCAAATTCAATATTGTAGAAGCTGTAATTTTATTTTCACTATTCGGATCATTATGAATAAGATAATAAAATCCTAATCCTCCTGAGGTATGAATAACAAAATCGTTCCGTGAAAGAGTATCAAATTCTTCATAATCTTGTGTTTTTGCACAATAAGAAATAATCGAAAAGAATATGGTAAAAAATATAAACTTAAACATTTTATTCGCAAACCCATTTGGTTGTTTGATCGCCTATTGTAACAGGTGGTTCATTCTCTTTTTGCTCTAAATCTTGATCGCAATATTCTTTAGCTGTACCTTCTTGAATTACATTTCCATTCTGATCGGTAGTTACTGACTTACAATCTTTACAATCTTTTTGACAAGATATTAAAGCAAAAATGAAAAATGTAAGTAAAATTATTAAATTTTTCATAACTAAACTTTTTACAAAAATAATCAATATTTTAAATTGTTAAAAATTTTTCAACAGAATTGTTTTCTGTTAAAAGATTTGGATTTTCTATAAGTTCTTTTATTCGTTTAAGAAACAAAATAGAATCTTTGCCGTCTAATACACGATGGTCGTATGATAATGCAATGTACATCATAGGTCTGATAACTATTTGATTATTTTCAACAATTGGTCTGTCTTGAATAGCGTGCATTCCTAAAATAGCGGTTTGTGGATAATTTAAAAGCGGTGTAGCAAGTAATGAACCGAAAACTCCACCGTTTGTAATTGAAAATGTTCCGCCTTCTAATTCTGATATTGATATTTTTTTATTACGGGCTTTTTCGGCTAATATAAAAATTTCTTTTTCAATTTCGGCTAATGTTTTTTTATCGGCATCTCTTATAACTGGGACAACTAATCCTTTTTCGGTTTGAACAGCAATGCTTAAATCTACGTAATTATAAAATGTTAATTTATCACCATTTAAACGTGTATTAACGTTAGGAAACTCTTTCAAAGCACGTATTGCAGCAATACTAAAAAATCCCATCAAACCGAGTTTTATACCGTGTTTTTTGAAAAACAATTCTTTGAACTCATTTCTTATTTTAACGATATTTGTCATATTAACTTCATTGAAAGTTGTGAGCATAGCGGTAGAATTTTTTGCTTGTAACAGGCGTTCGCTAAGTTTTTTGCGTAATGGACTTAATTCTTGAACAGTTTCTCTGTTTGAAATATAAGTTGTTTCTTGAGATGTAGATTTTTGCGATAAAAAGGATTTTATTGTTTCGGATGTTATTCGTTTGTTGTAGTTATCTTTTAATTGTTCTACGTTTAAATGTGAACTTTCAGCAATTTTTTTTGCTAACGGAGTAATTTTGATGTTTTCTAATACTTTGTCATTATTATTTGTTTGTTGAACAACATTTTTATTTTGTTCGTTTGTATTTTCATCGAGTTGTGTTTTTTCTGTTATTATGATGCAAGCAACATCTCCAACAAAAACTTTCTGTCCTTCTTCAATAAGTAGTTTTACAATTCCACTTTGCTCGGCTATTAAAGTTAGTGTGGCTTTGTCGCTCTCTATTTCAGCTAATTCTGTATCTTTTTCAACATAAGAACCATCTTTTATAAGCCATTTTGACAATACAACTTCGTGTATAGATTCGCCTGGTGAAGGAATTAAAACTTTTATTTCCATATTTTTAAGAATTTTCAGTACATTTCATATAACAATATTCGTCTATATTTTTACAATCACATAATTTAAAAGCTTTCTCTATAATTTTTTCCTGTTGTTTTTTGTGTAAGTCGTAAAGTCCTAATGCTGTACTTCCACTTGGGGGTCTGCAAATTCCAATTAAATTTAATTTTGTCAAATTTGTTCTAATAAAATTCCAAGCTCCCATATTTGCAGGTTCCTCTTGTGCCCAAGCAATTCGTTGATTGTTGGGATAGCTTTTAATTATTTCATAAATTAACTCTTTATGTAATGGATATAATTGTTCTAAACGTATAATTGCTGTATCATTTAATTGATTTTTTTTACGAAATTCGTATAATTCGTAATATATTTTACCACTGCATAAAACAATTTGTTTGATTGTTTCTTTTTTTGCTTCGTTGTCATCAATAACTTCAGTAAATTTTCCATAAGCTAATTCGTCGAATGTAGATATGTTAAGTGGATGTCTTAATGTGCTTTTTGGTGTAAATAGTATTAATGGCAAACGATATTTCGATTTTACTTGTCGTCGAAGTAGATGAAAGAAATTTGCTGGTGTTGTAACGTTAGCAATTACCATATTTTCATTAGCAGCTAAAACAAGAAAACGTTCTATGCGTGCACTAGAATGTTCTGGTCCCTGTCCTTCGTAACCGTGAGGTAAAAATAGTACAAGTCCGCTCATCATGCCCCATTTATCTTTTGCAGAGCTAATGTATTGGTCTATAATTACTTGACCTACATTGTGAAAGTCGCCAAATTGTGCTTCCCATATAGTTAAATCGTTTGGTGAAGCAAGAGAGTAGCCGTATTCAAAGGCTAAAACTGCATATTCGGATAGTAAGGAATTATAAATATAAAATTTAGCTTTTGATTCGGACAAATTTTTTAAAGGAAAATATTTTTCGTCGGTGTCTTCTATAACAAGGGCAGCATGACGATGGTTAAATGTTCCTCTTTCGCTGTCTTGTCCGCTTAATCGTACTGAATGGCCTTCTACTAATAAAGTTGCAAAAGCCAAATGTTCGGATATTGCCCAATCGACTTTTTCTTGATTTATTAAGCTTATTTGCTCTTGAATTATCTTTATTGCTTTTGAAAAAAATTTTTTGTTGCTTGGTAAAGTTTTTAATTGTATAGCTAATTCTTTTAATCGTTCCTTAGAAAACGAAGTTTCAACAATATCGAATGCGTTTTTTTTACTTAAATGTTTGAAATCTTTCCACTTGTTTTCGAGAAAATGGTTAACCACAACAGTTTCGTTTTGTTTTGCTACATCGAATTCCTTTTCGAGTTTATTTGTATATTCTTTTTCAATTTCAATCAATTCATCTTTTATGTTCTGATATTCGTTTGTTAATTTGTCAAAATAAATTTTTCTGACTGGTTGGTGAGCTTCGATAGCTTTATATAGTGTAGGTTGTGTAAAACGTGGTTCGTCTCCTTCGTTATGTCCGTGTTTTCTGTATCCAAGTATGTCTATATAAACATCTCTATGAAATTTTTGTCTGAATTCTAATGCAAGCATAACAACGTAAGCAATAGCTTCAGGGTCGTCGGCATTTACGTGAAAAATAGGGGAGTGGGTAATTTTTCCTATATCTGTTGCATATATACTTGAACGTCCTTCTATGTAATTAGTTGTAAAACCAACTTGGTTATTAAGTACAAAATGAATTGTTCCACCAACACCATAACCTTCTAATAATGACATTTGAGCTGTTTCGTAAACTATACCTTGACCAGAAATAGCGGCATCTCCGTGTATAATTATTGGTAATAATTTGTTGTAATTTCCGTTGTGTATGTTATTTATTCTCGACTTTGCAAAACCTAATGAAACAGGACCAACAGTTTCTAAATGCGAAGGGTTTGGAAGCAAAGACATAAATAGTTCTTTGTTGCCAATTTTTTTAGTTGAATTATAACCTAAATGGTATTTAACATCGCCAAGTACAGAATCGTCGTCGTAATTTTTTCCAATATATTCACGAAATAATTCGTTTAAAGGTTTTTCGAAAAAATTTGCCAAAACTGTTAAACGCCCTCGATGTGCCATTCCAAGTGTTATTTCTTCTACTTCAAAATTAATTGCATATTCAGCTAAAAATTGTAATGCTGGTATTATAGCTTCTATTCCTTCTAATGAAAAACGTTTTTGACCAACAAACTTTTTGTGTAAAAATTGCTCGAAAAAACTTGCTTCTATTAAATACTTATATATTTTCTTTTTTTGTTCAATAGAAAAAGTAGGTGTGTTTTTTATTGTTTCCATTTTTTCTTTGAACCAGGAAACAATTTCGGGGAAACGTATGTACATAAATTCAACACCGATAGAACGACAGTAGGTTTGTTTTAAATGGTTTATTATTTCTTGTAGTGTAGTGTTTTCTGGTAAACCTAATTCTTTAGCTGCTTTATATTTTTTTGTAAGATGATGTTCAGACAAGTCGTAATTGTTTATATCGAGTGTTGGACTGTATTTTCTTCTTTTTCTAACAGGATTAGTTTCGGTAAACAAATGACCTCTTTTTCTGTAATCATCTATTAAACGTAAAACTTTAAATTCTTCGTGAATGTTTTCTAAAAATTGTTTATCTGGAATTTCGTAGCTATTATCCTGACTTAGGTAAAAACCGTCGAAAAAATATTTCCAGCTCTTGTCTATTACCGAAGGATTATTAAAGTATAACTCGTTTAAATCTTCTACATAGTTTAAGTTGTTTATGCAATATTCGTCAAAATTCATTATTTTTTTTTTCAAAGATACAACAATAAATTATTTAGAACTATTATAAATTAGTCAAATTTTCTTAAAAAAATTTTGAATTTTTTAAAAAAATATTCAACTTTATGCGAAAGAATAAAATAAAATGTGTTTATGAAAAAGTTTTTAATTATTAGTGTAATAAGTTTTTTATATTCATTAATTTATTCACAATCGCTAACAAAAATTTTAGCAGACGATATTTTGTTGAAACAAAAAATTAACGAAGATCCTTCAATACTAGATAGATATATTCAGTATGAAAAAGATTTTAAAATATTGGTAGATAAATCAGTTTTGAATAATTGGCTCGAAAAAACAGATACTTTAATAAATGGTAAAAGAATAATTCCAGTTGTAGTACACGTTATTCATAAGTATGGAAATGAGAATATTTCGGATGCCCAAATACACGATGCAATAGAAAAATTAAATATAGATTTTTCGAAACAAAATGCCGATACAGCACTTACATATTATTTATTTAAACCACGAGCAGCAAATTGTTCAATTGAATTTCGTTTAGCTAAAAAAGATCCTAATGGAAATTGTACAAACGGCATAAATAGAATATATGATTTACAAACAGATTGGGCATATTTTAACACAATGAAACAATATCACTGGCCAACAGATAAATATATGAATGTATATGCAGTAAACTTTATTTATCCTACAGGAATGACTTTGCCCGATGGGGCTTTTATTGGTGGTATGAGTCCTTTTCCTCCAAACAATCCTTTATCACAAGCTCTTACTGGTGGCGATTCTGATATAGATGGAGTTTTAATAAGGCAAGATTGTTTGGGAACTATTGGAACTGCAACTGATGTAGGAGGTATGGGAATAAATTTAGTTAATAGAACTTTTACACACGAAGTAGGGCATTATTTAAATATTTATCATACTTTTCAGAACTTAATGCTTGGTTTATTGCCTGCTTCCAGCGGTTGCCCATCATTTCTTGCACCAAACGGCGACGAAGTTTCTGATACACCACCTGTGCATGCTGCAACACAAAATACATCTTTGGATTGTTATGTTCCAGGAAGTAGAAATACTTGTAATCAAGATAATCCAGATGAGCCTGATATGATAGAAAATTATATGGATTATCAATGGGGTTATTGCAATAATATTTTTACAAACGGGCAAAAAGCACGTATGGATGCTGTTTTGATGGGGATTCGTCGTCCTTTATGGAGTAAAGAAAACTTAATTGAAACGGGGGTTATTGACACTATACCAGCAGAATGTGCTCCAATAGCCGATTTTCATGCTTCACATTATTCAATTTGTGCAGGTTCAACTATTACTTTTTATGATGATTCATATAATGGTGTGGTTACAAATAGAAACTGGACTTTTACAGGTGCGGATCCACAATCTTCGATTGATGCGACACCAACTGTAACTTACAATACACCAGGAATATATTCAGTAACTTTAACAGTTGAGAATGCTAATGGACAAAGCACAAAAACTAAAACAAACATCATTAAAGTTATTGATCCTGTTAGTCAAATATTTGCACCTTTTGTACAAGGTTTTGAAAATGGCATAAATAACGATTGGACTATTGTAAATGATGCCGGAAATGGTTGGCAAGTTACAGATACATCGGCAGCAACCGGAATAAAATCGGCAAGAATTTTGAATTTTTCAGGAAATCAACCAAACAGTTACGATGCTCTTATCAGTCCACCAATAAATTTAACATCTTTATCCACAACAGTAACTCTTAAATTGAAGTTTAAATATGCATATGCAGGAAAAGTTATTCCTGGTAGCTTAGGTTTAACTCAAAACGATACAGCATACGATAAATTAAAAGTATATGTTTCTACTACTTGTGGTAAAACTTGGCTTGTTAAATGGTCGAAGTTAAATGAAAACTTGCAAACAACAACTAATCCCCTTCAAAATAGTTTTAAACCAGGAATTAACGATTGGAAAACAGATTCAATAAATATTCATATTTATCTTAGTCAACAAAAAACTAATTTTCAGTTTAAATTTGAATTTCAATCAAATGGAGGAAACAATATTTATATTGATGACATTAACATAGACAACGGAACTTACCTTAGTATGAACGAATACTCAAGAGATATAATTGATTTAAATGTATATCCAAATCCTGTAACAGACAATTCTACAATTGCATTTCAATTACCATACGATAGTCGTACAAAAATTGAATTATATGATGTTTTAGGTAAATTAGTTAATAGTTTAGATGATAGATATTTAAAAGCTGGACAGCATTATTATACGATAAGTAGATACAATTTCAATTCAAATGGAATATACTTTGTTAAAATAACAACTAGCGAACATTCTTTTGTAAAACAAATTTGTGTTTATTAGTTGTAGTTTAAAAATTATTAGTCGTTCCTAATTAACATATAAACATTTGCAATTTTTAAAATAATCCAAAGTTTGTTTCTGTGAAACATTTTGTAATCTTCGTTGTTTTAATTTTTCTTCACCACAGAAGACACAGAGAAGCACAGAAGTTTTTTCTATGTGAAACTCTGTGTTAGTCTGTGAACTCTGTGGTTAATAAAAAATAACTTTTTAAGGGACAACTATTTAGGCTTTGCTGAAAAATTATTAACAATTTGATTGTTAATAACTTATATCGTATTTTTTGCCTTAAAATGCAAGGAAATTTGTATATTTATTAAAAAAATCTTGTATTTATGATACGATATAAATCGAATAATCAGCAGAAAATAGAAATATATTCAGCACTCCTTTTGAGATGAACCTGAATCCGAACAATCGTTGGGTAAAGCTATCAAAATCAATTCCTTGGGATAAATTGGCAAGTATCTATTATCAATCTATGAATAGCCGCAAGGCTGCTCCTTCAATAGATGCTCGGATAGTAATTAGGTGCTTTAATCATAAAACAAATGCTTCGGTTAGATGATCGTGGGACAATAGAGATGATAAGCGAAAATGTTTACATGCAATATTTTCTTGGTTTATCGGCTTATACAGATAAGCCTGTATTTGAACCGAGTCTTTTTGTAGCAATCAGAAAGCGTTTAGGTTTAGAAGGCTTTAGTCAAATGAACGAACACATCATAAACAAAGCCTTAGGTTTCAATTCACCAAAGGCAACGGTTCAAAAAAAGAAAGAAAATGAAAACCAATATCATGAAAATCCTAAGGGATTTTTTATTGTCTTTTTTCTCGAAAAAAAATTTTTACACATTTTTGCTTTTGAAAAGAAAAATTACTATGAATTTGAAAAATTATTACTTAATTTCAGTTTGCAATTTTTAAGCAAACCCTAAATAAGTTTTATTTATTTGAAAGTATAAAAGAAAGGCTGTTAAGCAATAGCCTCTCTTTTGTTAATTTTTCTTAAAAATGCAACAATGTTGCAAAAATGTATTATTTTTGCAATTTAATTGCAAAATAATGAATAAAGAATATCTATCAAGAATTCTAGTAAAAAACGGACTGTCAGTTACAAAACAAAGACTAGATATTTTGTATCTTTTTTTAAAAAATAACCGTCCTTTTTCTAAAAATTATTTAGAAAAAACTTTAAAGTACGATAGGGTAACAATTTTTAGAAATCTAAATATTCTTACAAACAAAGGTATTTTGCGAAAAATATCTGAAAAAGACACTGGTATATATGTTTTTGTTAAAAGTAATGAGCGGACTTATCATTTGCACTTTAAATGTAAAAAATGTAATCAAATATTTTGCTTCGAAAATATAGAATTCAAAAAGAATTCTTTACCAAAAAAATTTAAAATTGATAGTTTAGAATTTATTGCTTATGGTTTATGTTCAGATTGTTTAGTTAACAATTAAATATATGAAGACAAGTTCTTTTATTATTATTTCGTTATTAATTTCTTATATTTCCTATGCACAAATAAAATTTAGTGGATATGTTTTCGATAATGAAAATAATCCATTAGAAAATGCTCATGTTATTGCCGTCGAAGCAAATAAAGCCACAATTACTAACAAAGATGGTTTTTTTGAATTGACAAATTTGCCAACCGGTAAAATAACTATTAAAGTATCTTACATTGGCTTTTCAAACTTCATTGAAACTTTTAATTTAAAAACAAATTTACAAGCTTATAAAATTCAACTGAAACCAAGTCCTATACAAAGCGAAGAAGTCGTTGTCTCTGGAGGTTATACTTCAAATCAACATTCAACAGCTGTGAAAATAGATGTAATACGGTTAGAATCAATAAAAAATACATCTTACTCGAATGTTGTAGAATTATTGACTCAAATTCCTGGTGTCGATATGCTAAGCCAAGGAATAGGTATGGAAAAACCCGTAATTCGAGGATTGGCTATGGACAACATATTAGTTTTAAAAAATGGGTTTCGTTACGAAAATTTTCAATATTCCCGACATCATCCGTTAGATATAGATGAACACGGAATAGAACAAATTGAAATAATAAAAGGACCCGCATCGTTAATGTATGGTAGCGATGCAATGGGAGGAGTAATCAATTTCATAAGCGAAAAGCCCGCTAATATTAACAGCTGGCAAGGAGATGTAAGTTCTACTTTTTTCTCAAATAGCATTGGATTTAATAATAATATTGGCATAAAAACTACCAGTAAAAAATTTTTTGTAGGACTTCGTTATTCTCAAAACAATCATGCTGATTATTTACAAGGCGGTGGTAAATTTGCACCAAATACAAGATTTAACGAAAATAATATTAAACTATTTACAGGTTTTACTCATTCTTTAGGCTTAAACAAATTGCTTTATGAATATTCTACAAACAAAATTGGTATGCCCGAAGAAGATGCTATTGAAGAAATTACAAATAGAGGAAGAAAAGTAGAAGAATTATTTCAAGCTTTTAAAACTCATTTACTACAATGGCAAAATAAATTATTTTTAAATGATTATAAGTTAGAACTAAATGCATCGTATCAGAATACCGAAATGACTCATACACACCATGAAAATGAAAAAGAAATAGACTTACAATTAAACACTTTGCAGTATGAAGCTAAATTGTTTTTGCCTTCTGAAAACAAAAGAGAATATATAGTTGGTTATCAAGGCAATACTCAAATTTACAAAAACATTCATAATCCGGAAATAATACTCTTACCAAATTCAAATACACAGACACATTCGGCATTTACAATATTTAAGCTAAATATTTTCGATAATTTAACTTCTCAATTCGGTGCTCGTTACGATTATAAAAGCCTAAAAACAGAAAAAGTCGATAGCACTGGCGAGAATTACTATAGACCAGGGTTAAAAAAAATTTACCAAAAAATTAATTCTTCTGGAGGAATTGTATACAATCCTTATAATGATGTTTTTATACGTATAAATGTCTCAACAGGCTACAGAGCACCTAATATTGCTGAGCTAACTTCATACGGCAAACACGAGTTACGCTTCGAAATTGGAAATTCCGAATTAAAACCGCAGTCATCGTTAGAATATGATTTTAGCATGCACATACATAAAGCCAATATGACATTCGATATTTCTGCTTTTTACAATAATATTAACAAGTTTATTTACATAAAACCTTTAGGCGATACTACTTCCGATGGCTACTATAAATATCAATACAAGCAATCTGACGCTTATTTATACGGAGGTGAAGCAGATTTGCATATACATCCGAAAAATCACAACTGGATGCACTTTAAAACAGCTTATTCAATGGTTTACGGTTATAAAAAAAGCGGAGAACCTTTGCCTTTTATTCCTGCCCATAAACTTATAGGCGAATTAAGATTCAAGAAAAACAAAATAAAATCGTTAAAAGAACCTTTTATAGAATTTAGCGGTACATACCGGTTCAAACAAAACCGTATAGATGAAGAAGAGACCCCAACAAGCGATTATTTTATTTTAAATGCCGGCATTGGGTTTACAGTTTTTACTATGAAACAGCCTTTGATTTTAACTTTCAATGTTAACAATGTATTTGATAAAAAATATATAGATCACTTATCTTTACTTAAAGAAGTCGGATTATTTAATCCTGGCAGAAATATTGTCGTATCGCTTAAATATAAATTTGGAAATAATGTCGAAAAATGAAAAATATGCTAAAAAACAATTGTTCCTATATTTTCGTTGCCATTAAGAATTTGAAACAAATTACCTTTTTGATGTATATTGAAAACTATTATTGGCATATTATTTTCTTTGCACATTGTAAAAGCTGTTAAATCCATTACTTGCAGATTTTTTTCGTATGCTTCCTCAAAAGTTAGCTTATTATATTTAATAGCATTTGGATTTTTCTCGGGATCGTCGGTATATATTCCATCAACCCTTGTACCCTTAAATAAGGCATCGGCTTGAATTTCTATTGCCCTTAAAGCTGCTGCTGTATCTGTTGTAAAATATGGATTACCCGTTCCGCCTGCAATAATGCAAACAACCTTTTTCTTCAACAAATTTATAACCTTGTCTTTACTATAAAGCTCGCCTATAGGTTCCATTCTAATGGCAGTAAAAACTTTGGCTTCTATACTCTCCGATTCTAAAAAAGATTGAAGTGCAAGACTATTTATAACAGTGGCAAGCATTCCCATTTGGTCGCCTTTCACTCTATCGAACCCTTGTTTCGTCCCTTTTAAACCTCTGAAAATATTACCACCGCCAAGAACAATAGCTACTTCAACACCTAAATTTAATGCTGATTTTATCTCGTTGCAATAATGATACAAGGCTTCGTTATCTATACCATAATTTTTGTCGCCCATTAGCGATTCACCACTTAATTTTAGCAAAATTCTTGAATACTTTTTCATAACTAAAATAATTTTAACACTTCTTGTTGATCAATCGGAAATTTCTTTGATATTAAAAACTTTCGTACTTTAATATAACCTTTTGTTTTAACTCCTATTTTATTTTTCATCAAACCAGCCATAAGCGATGGAATACTACTAACTGTTTTATCTACTTTAAGTTCAAGTAGTATAGGATACAACTGATTTGATTTTGCCGGAATTCGTATTTTATTCAGTTTATTAACTTTTCCAATTTCTTTATCATTCAATAAAATATCTAAATTAATTTTTGATATAGTGAAACCAAAATTATTAGGATTACTTACCGGAACAGAAAACTCAATATTTGCTTTATTTTCTCCAACATTTACTAAACGGTAATTTTCAAATTTTCCTATTTCTATTTTCTTTATTTTACAGGAACTTACAAATATTATGATTAAGAAAATATAATAAAATATTTGCTTCATGATTTGCACTATTGAACAATAAATGAACTATAACAATTTTTATAAGAAAGCCCTTTTATTTGTGATAAAAACTTTAAAATTGCCTCTGTAGTTGTAATTCCCGATTTAGCTGCTTCGCCCAGCCGGTCAAATTTATATGCGTTGTACAAATAGCTTCCAATTGCTACTTGATAAGTTTTTGTTTCGTCGAGTAAATTTCCAGATAAATCGTAAAGTTCTATTCTAAATATTTTTTTGTTTTCGTTTAGCCACACTTTTGAAGTAAAACCAGAAGAAAAAATGTCTAACTTTCCTTCTTTTTCGTATCCAAAATTAATTATTTGACGCAAATTTTCTGGTTTCATCTTACATACTAATAATTCATTATCAAACGGATCGAGTTCGTATATTTGTTTAATTGTAATATTTCCTTGTGGTATCATCGAGATTCTTATTCCTCCGCTATTTTGCAATGCAAAATCTGTCTTTAAAATTTTTCGGTATGCATCTGTCATCATACAACCTAATGCTTGAATTCCAATAACAGAATCGCTTGCATAACCTATAACTTTCAAAAATTCCTCATTATTGTTGTAAAAATTAACCTTATTAAGAATTACACTATCAGGGTTAATGTTTTTAGTTATAGGAAGTAACGTGTCCCATATTGTAATAATTTTGTTATTATTTACTTTAACTTTCATCACTCCAAGGTATTTTAAATAATTCTCGGCTTGTACAATGGCTACGTTATTAATTTTTTTCATTGGTTGAATTTTTTTATGAGAATGACCTCCAACAATAGCTGTAATGTAAGATGCTTTTGTTGCTAATAACGAATCTTGTTCATAACCCATGTGCGAAAGAACAATTTTCACTGGATATTTTTTTAACTTTGGTAGCCATTTTAAAGCAGTCGTAATGCCTTGTTCAAAAGCAAATTCTTTTACTCTGTCGGGATGAGTATCGGGATAACCATTTGCACTTACTTGAGTTAACCCAATTATAGCAATCTTTACACCTTCAATATCAATTACGTCATAAGGTTTTAATTTGGGAAAATAATCAGGTTGCTTAACAATGTTAGCCACTAAAACCTTATGGTTTAATTCTTTAATTCTTTCAGTTAAAACCTTACCACCAAAATCGAATTCATGATTACCAAGAGTAGAATAATTTAAAGGCAACATATTCATTAAATCAATCATCGGAAATCCTGGTTTCGGATGTCTATCAACAATAGGATTGCCACTAAAAATATCGCCTGCCGACAAAAACAAAACATTTTTATTCTTTTGTTTTATATCTTTTACTAAAGTTGATAAGAATGGAAACTGGTCAATTTTGCCGTGCATATCATTAACGTACAGTAAAACCAATTCTACTTCCTTGGCTTTTTGAGCAAAAGCATAAATTTGTATAATAAAAACTATCGAAATAAATATCAGTTTCATATTTTAAAAATAATCATAATACTGCCAACAAGCAAAGCTACAATAATTTTAATTCCTTTTATAATAAAAAATGATTTTTTATCTTCTGCAAGTAATGGTATTCCTGCATGTCCTTCCTGAACAATTGAATTAGCCAATAGAATGCTAAATGGTATAGCTTGTTCTATGAATAACGAAAAAAATAATAAATGTGGTCCAGACAAAGGCAATAAACCTACTATTAAAGCAAATACAAGCATTAACCAAATATTTTGATTTACAAATGCTTTAAGCAACAGATAATGTTCTATTAAGTGAACAAACAAAATTGTTGCAAATGTCCACAAAAACAGTTTAACAAAATGATTTTTAAGAACATGATTCCATATATGTTCTATTAAAAAATGTTCGGGCACAGTAATTATAATAAAAACGCTAATTGCAATCATTATAATAAAAGAAATAGACTCCAACGATAATTCAGAATGCGAATGTGCTTCCGTACCACGAGAAGCTAAAAATGTATTAATAAGAAATAAAAACATTATTCCTAACAACAACGCTCTTTGAAAAGTTATTTTTCTTAATTGATGAGTTATATTTATCGAAGGCTTACAACAATATTCATCATGTATTTGTATTTGATGATTTTGTGTCGGTTTTTTTACAGTTTTAAAAAGCACAAATAAAGCACTTACTAAAATAGAAATTATTGCTAAAAACAAAATTAAACGAAAACCAACATCTGAATTAGTAGCAAATATAACAAATGCTTCGTCGCCAAACGAGGCTATTGTGCCAGCCAATAAAGCTGCAAAAGAAACAAAATTATGTGTGTATAAAGAAACAACCGCAAAAGCTCCTGTACAACCTGGTGTTAAACCTAATAATGTCGAAAAAAATACTTGAAAAAAACCATTTTTTACTATCCCTTTATTCCATTTTCCTAATGATATTGTATGCAAATATTCTATTAAAAGCATTAATAATAACACAAAACCAGAAATAAACAGTGTTTTATGCAAAATATCAATTATCGTATGCATATATTAGTTTTTCATAATTTTTACAATAGCTTCCCATAATTTTTCAGCAGATAAATCCCACGAAAATTCTAAACTCCTTTGTAAACCTTTTTGTATTAAAGAATTTCTTAAATTTTCATCTTTATAAAGAACTATCATAGCATTTTTAATTTCTTCCACCGATTTTGGATTTACAAATATAGCCGCATCTTTTGCTATTTCGGGCATAGCCGTTACATTTGATGTTATTACAGGTATTCCTAGCGACATAGCTTCTACTAATGGAACACCAAAACCTTCAAACAAAGAAACAAACACCAAAGCTAAAGATGATGCCAAAATTTTAGCCACTTCATCAGATTTTAAATAGCCAGTAAAAATTACTTTATCTTTATGTTTTAATTTATTATATGCTTCATCAATGATTTTATCTTTCCACATTGGTTTACCAACAAATAGCATATATACAGCACCTTTTGTTTCCTCAGCGAACAAATCAAAGGCTTTTAATATTCTATCGGTATTTTTTCTTCTGTGAAGCGAACCAAGATAAATAAAAAAAGGAAAACCACCTGTATATTTTTTACGAACTTCGTTTTTTTCTGCTTCTGTTAATATTTTACCTTTTATGTTTGGTGCGTTATATACTACATCAATTTTTTTTGAATCAACATTAAAATTATTTATAACATCGTTTTTTGTATATTCTGAAACACAAACCAAACCATTTGCTTTTTTAATATATTTAGGAACAAAATATTTATAATACAATGCTTCAAAAAAAGGCAAGTTTTCCGGATTATGTATAAAATTTAAATCGTGTATTGCTAATAAAGAGGGAACTTTAGCTCGTAATGACAAAAAATGATCGGGCGAAAAAAATAAATCTATTTTGTATCTCTTTATTACCTTAGGTATCACAAATTCAAACCATAATAAATATAAAAAAGGATGACGAGCAGGAGGACCATAAACTAAAGGAATAACATTTTCGGAATAAATAAATTTTTTGTCGTAATTTCTATCAAATAAAAAATAAAACGTATGTTCTGGATGTATTTTAACAATTCTACTCAACAGTTCGTGAGTAAACCATCCAATCCCTTCCAATTTATCGGACAATAATAAACGAGTATTTATCAAAATGTTCATATCACAAAATTACACAAAAAAAGGCTGCCTTGTTTCAAGACAGCCTCTTAAAATATTATACAAATTGTATTTAACGAACAACGTTAATTTTTTGTGTAACTACTGC
>Ga0308398_1000284_pt1 | contig 33710 bp, 42 predicted proteins | sample Hotspr20SampleT9_FD_202360 | JGI IMG/M metagenome (GOLD analysis project Ga0308398, IMG submission 202360) | Hot spring phototrophic mat microbial communities from Mushroom Spring, Yellowstone National Park, Wyoming, United States - 20051001_T9 ...
AGCCGTTCAGCTGCTGTTCGGTGTACGTCGCGCTGCCGTTTGCGGTGGCGGCGATAGGGGATCCCGTGGGCGTGGTGGCAATCCGGAACGTGGTAGTGTTGACCACCTCCACCACGTAGTAGGTAGTGGTGGTATTGAGCGGTGCCGGCGGGGATCCAGAGAACCGGATCCGATTGCCCAGGACAAGGTTATGCCCGCTGGATACAACGACATCAGCACTGTTGGCAGTGAACGTAGTCGTGCCCGTAGTCGGCACGAAGTTAGCCAGGCAGTGATACCTGGTGCCAGCGTGGAAGCTGTCGAACAAGTGCAACAGAGATTCAAGCGATAACTGCATACTTTCTCCTTAGTTTGAACAGGGGTTGAGCGGTGGCCAGTCGCCGGTGGCTGGCGCAAGCTGGATGGCATCAATGCGGATTTTACCCAGGTACTCGTTCACCTCTACTCGGATCCCGTCAAACGGTTCTGCTTCCGCAGGAATAATCAAGTCCATGCTGACGTACCCGGTTGTCGTCGAGACTTCCCAAGAGTCAATGTACGGAGAACTTTCTTCCTGGATCGTGTAAACATAGATTTCTCCTTCGTCTTCTGCTTTATAGATCACCCGGATTCTCAGCGGTCTCTCCCAGTTAAGACTGGTGGAGTCCACGCTGAGATCGACAACAAAGTAAGAGTTCTCTGCTTCCACTGCATAACAAGAGCTGGCATCAGCATCGTAGACAATAACTGCTGCTCCTCCTGAAATCTCTCCATTCTCTGCCTCCAGCGTCAGGCCTTCTGCTTCGCCGTCATCTTCTTCCTCGTCACCCGTGATTTCATAGGTCGCGTCCGCGGTCAACCCCAGCCAGGCTTCAGGGATCCCAAGCCATCCCGCTCCTACGCCCGGGTGAGAGCCGTCCGCTTCACTCACACCGATCCCTATTATCACAGATGCTGCAGGAGCCGACACATCGTACTCGATCTCCACCGCCATACCCAGCCAGGGATCCCCGGGGATGATCAACACCTCGCTTGTCTTCATCTCGCACCCGATCCCTACTTGTGGAAAGCGGGTGGGGCTTACAGTAATCAGAGGAATAAAACTTGGGATCGTGCCCGGCGGGAACAGTCCTGGAGCAGATTCGTCTGGCGGGATCGTGCCCGGCGGGAACATGCCAGGCGGGAACGCATCTGAAGGGATCGTGTTTGGCCGACCCGCCAGGATCCCTGTGGCCTCGAACTCCACCCCTTGGCCGGTGCCCCGTAAAGTCTCGCCTACTAGCCAGAACACCTCGTTCCCGATCCTGGCCAGCGTCCAAGGGCGTGGATCCCCTAGCCACTCGGGCGGTGGCGGCATCTTGATGCGGCGGGCAAAAGCTCTGCCTGCGATCTCAATCGCTGTCCATCTGGCCGCTGCTTGCAGCGTATAGATAATCTTCTCACGTAAAACTTTTATCCGTAGCTCCAAGCCCAAGGATCCCGGCTGTTCGTCCACTGTGACGCTCAGCCAGGGAACGGTCAGATAGACCGGCGGACCAGTGAACCCAGCTGCACTCACTTCTTCTGATAGTGCTTCGGCAATCCTCTCGATTACAGGCAGATTGGGCGGTTCATCTGGTTCGACAGACTCAGGCGCAGGTGCAGGTGTGAGTGTAGGTGGATTCCAAAATTGTTCTACCCAGTCAGGAAACTGAATCTGTTGATTCGGAAGAATCTCAGTAACAGTCGGGAGGATTCTTATAGCTTCATTAAAAGTATCTGCATCCTGAGTGGTACCTAAAGCTCGATTAAGTAGCCGTAAGATGTACAGAGTCTTGGCTTTTTTTCGAGACCTTACTGCTCGACCCAAAAAGCTATACTCTTTGATAAAGTACGCCAGATATAGATCGTCTCCAGCGTTTGGGAAAAACCTCCATCCAGGCCAATAAATAATAGTCGTCTTCTTGGCTACTATTTCTCCCTGAACAATCTTGTTGCTGATTGTTCCGCTTCCTTGCTGTTGAAACCTCTCGCCACTTTCTTTTGTTCTCTCGTATCTCTTGTAAGTTAGAATTGCATTCCTAAACCCTCCGATTATACTGAAAGTCACTTTTAGAGAGAAAACTTCTTTGATAATGCTATAGCTTGTGCTATCAACATAGTATTGGAAGTTGGTGTACGCCGATAATATTGTATCTGTATAAGTTCTTTCACCAATAGGGTTACCGTATTCGTTAAAAACAGTTCTCGTGATCTCAATAGGCTTATAAATCTCCTCTCTTACTACTCTACCGAGAGAATCAAGGTAAGTTAATGTAATTGTGCTTCCTGATCTCGCTACAAGAACATCAGGTCTTTCATCTTCTTCGTTGGCTACTTCGCCAATCTCTTCTCCAGTCTCTTCTCTAGTCTCTTGCGCTGGCAGCTGAATTAAATAAGCCAAACTAGCTGATGCAATCACTGATCCAGGGATCTCCAGCGCCGGCCGTTGCCTTGTAAAGTCAGAGACTTGCTCCAGAGTTCGCGTCAGCGTGATCCTGGATTGTGGGCTGGCATAGCTCGCGCTTCCGCTTGGAAGAGTAAACAAAGTCGCAGGGAGACCCCACTTCAGCCTTGCTACCCAAGTTAACTCTTGTAACACTTTCACAGGGCTGGTCAGATCGGTGCTGATCTCCACTTTGTCTCCCCACGGAGCATCACCAGGGATCCTCAATGCTCTCAACAAAGACAAGGGATCATACTCCCCAAACGGGATCACCTGCCTGTGGTTTGCCGCGGCCAGCACATCTCCCACTTCCAGCTCCAACCTGGGAGCGGTGCTCCAGTCGTCGTAGTAGGCCAACAGAACGGATCCCGTAAACACCAGGTATCCAGCCACAGTTAGGCTGCAGCTTGTCCCTTGCCTCCATAGCGAGTTAGTAAGCGGATCTAGGTTGAGATCCCTGCCTACTACAGGGCGCAGTACCAACTTACCCCGCCACCAGGCCGGCGTACCCATATCCGGCTGCTCGCGGGCCAGCTCCCACGTCTCCACGTGAGGCGAGACGTCAGTGCCCCCGACAACCCATCGCCAATCGACAGAGAAATCAATCAGCATCTACGCGTCCCAAACAACCACACCACCTGGCCAAAGCACCGCCTGAGCCGGAGCCCCACCTTCGGCGCGACGAGTGATAGACACTCCTGTCATCTCTTGCCCTTCAGGCGTGACGATCCGTCCTGACTCTGTAACCATGGCTGGCACCACCCGTCCTCGCTCCGCCGTCCTCTTGTGATACCGAATCACCCAACGATCTGTGCTATTCATTGATCCTCCTTAACCCTGCGTTACCAAAGCACATTTCCAGCTCCGCCAGCGTAGCCAATTCTGCCTCTAAAGGGAAACGAAAGAATACCGAGAATACTCCAGTTCGCGTACTGGGATCAGGATCACGCTGTACGTTTCCACCCGATGGCTGTCGTGGGTTCCCCTGCCAAGTCGCCTGCCAACCTCCGTCCACCGCTATCGAAATGTCGACTGTGTTGGACTGGAACCAACTTGGGTTATACCACCAATCTTCCTCGTCCAAGCGTATCTTTACCAGCACCACCGCGTGAAACGGCTCCGGGAACGGCACAGCAAACCTCCCCCGAGCCCAGAACCCCACTTGCCGATCCTGTCGCAGGCACTCTTCATAACTATAGACACTGACGAGTAGAGCATGATCCCTAAACCCCAGTCCCTGTTCCGGCCCCACCTTAGCCGAACGCACACCACCCGGAACACGCTGGGCTATATAAACCCGGGATCCCCCTGGGGCAGTGTACCACCCCGGAAGGATCCCTCGCCTTTGGCTCTCAAAGTCTTCAGTGTAGAAGTTGTCTATTGTGGCGCACAGCCCGCACCGCCGCTGCGAGTCTAGCACCACAGGAGAGTAAGCCGACAGAGAGTAAGCCGACAGAGAATAAGCCGATAGAGAATAAGCCGACGACGACCCTGCGGGATCCCAAGACAGCGTGTCCAGTAGGTAGTTCCCCGGGGATCCTGTGACCAGTAATGGCTCTCCTGGCTCAGGTTTTTGTCTTGGCAAGAGTATCCCGCTTAGCCGCTGTCCCTCGGGCGTCACTGCCATGTCCCCGCCCAGGGAGACTGCGGGAACCACCTCACCCTCATTCCTCTGTATTGCCCGAACCACCCAATCAGTCATTCGCCACCTCCAGAGCCTCAAATGCACACCTCAGCATCACCTGCCCACCGCAGGCCATCGGGGATCCAGCTACCTTACGGGATCCCTCGATCTCTAGCGGCGGATAAGGGATCCACACCTGGAACGTGCTGCGGCTGTCAAACCCCCAGACTTCATCTGTCAATTGGACAGGCTGGACAGTCGATTGCTGCTGGCTCCACAGAGACAACAGCGTCTCCCATTGAGCCAAAGACAACACTAAGTCAAACAGAAACTTCCAGCGCAGCCGCCGCCCGCCTCCGACGATGGCGGATCCCTGGGGGGTGTACCCCAGCACCTGACGGTGAGTCTCAGGGATCGGCTGGCGCATGTACCCGATCCCGTTGAACTGGGCACGCGTCAGCTCCAGGCTAACCACCCCATGAGCCAACACCACCCGATTCCCTAGTCCATAGCTAGGAACGTACATGGATTAGCACCGCACCACCTTGTTCAGGTAGACCAGATCGAATGCCGAGCAGCGACCGGGAGGGGTAAACAGGCGGAAGTTGATGGTCAGCTCTTCTGCTGCCGGATCGATCTCTCCGCCGTCGAGAACCGGTCGGGCTGCCGGCGCGTAGAACCGCCACACCCTGCCTGAAGTGTTGATGAGCAGCGCCCCAATCTCAAACGTCGTGGTGATTGCCCCCGCCATCCGCAGCGTCGGCTGGAAGGACTGGGAGACGACCATCACCACAGTGCGGCCGATCAGGTCGTTGGTGAAGCGCACCTGTCTGGTGGTGTTGTTGGCCATGAACGACAGAGTCGCGTTCGCCGCAAAACCGTCGTTATCCCAGTTCACCCGGGTCAGCGGGATCGTCACTCCCAAGTCGTTCTTGGTGGTAATAACCAAAGGCCCGGCCAGATCCACGCCGGCACCCAGTGCGTCGGTCTCGGTTGTAGCTGGAAACCGATAGAGCCCGTCCGACGGCACCACTGCCTCTTCCTCGAACGAGATAGAGGTCGACGTACTGACGGTTTCGAACACACGCCCAAGAATAAACTGCATCACCTCGGGCTGGTACTGCCCTGCCCGATACATCACCGACAACTGGGGATCTTCTGAGGTGACGTACTGGTCGACGGGGACACTGATCCCTTCACGGTTAACTGCGGTCTGGATCCGCTCCTGGATCCCAGTAGCCAGCTTCATTTGGGCCGAAGGGATCGCAAACGCGCCTCCGTCGGGCCGACGGATGTACACCCGCTGCCCTTTGAAGGTCTCAAAGTGTTTGGTGGACATGTTCCTCTCCCAGCTAGGATAGAAGCGAGCATTAACTCACAGCCATGCTAGCCCAAAAGAGTCTCAAGAAGGTAAAGGGATCCTCTAACGGCAGTGGATCCCTGGCGGAGCCAGGGCGACCGCCACGCAGTGGCGGATCCCTGGCGGTCACTCCACGCACGGTCACCGTCTGTGGAATCAAAACTCAATTTTTCCCGCCTTCAGGCGCCCAACTGCTGCGACTATCCAAAGAAGGAGACGATTGGACGCGACAGACACTGCAGGCGCTCGCTGTCGCCTTCCCGGAGCTGGAGGAGGAGTACGGCATTGAGAACCTGACGGTGGAGGCGCTCAAGGAATGCTTGGCGATCCTGTTTGAATCGCTAGGTGTTGGCCAGGACGAAGTCTCGCAGTGACATGCCTCCCGTGACAGGCATCCCTGGAGACGCGGGCGGCACCGACAGTGCTGCCCGCAGTAAGTCTTGCAGCTTACCCAGTCCTGCCACGATCCGCCCGTCGTTGAACCCAGGCGGAGGCTGCTGTCTGTCCACCACCTTGACCGACTCGGCGCTGGTCAAGACAGTACCCGGTGCACTGAGGCGGATCCACTCGGTGGTAGCGTTTGGCGTGCCGTCTGGGTTGTCACCCACCTGGAGCAGATCTCCGGCCTTGAACGGGCCGCCGCGGGCCATAGGGATCCCTAGACGTCCGCCTGCCCCCGATGGGATCCCACTGCCGGACAGCGCGGGCGCTCCTGCGGGAGGCTTTGCTTTTGCTGTTCCGCTCTCAACTTCTTGTCGGATCTGAGAGTAGGTAGCCACGATCTGACGGGCGATCTCTAGTTGCTGCTGTAGGAGCGCAGCTTGCTTGGAGTTGGCGTTGATGGCCCGTTCGCGGGCCAAGGCGATCTCCAGTTCCAACACTTTCTCCTGAGCCTTTAACTCGTTCATCTTGGCCTGAAGGACCTGGGCTTCGCGCATCTTCTGCTCGCGCTGAGCCAGTAGAGCGTTGATCTCCGCTTCGCTGGCTCCGCGTTCTTTGGCTTTCTGGATCTGAGTGTCAAGCAACTGGGCTTGAGCGCTCACCAGCTCTGATGCAAGCTGGAGTTTGCTCACTTGCCCGTTCAGTGCCTGGATCTGCTGTTGTAGGACAGAGACCCGGGTGCGCTCAACCTCCAGTAGACGTTCGACGCGGACTTTCATGTCCTCGTAGACCTGGAGCAGAGGACGTATCCGTGCATTCAGATCGGCAAACCAAGGCCCTCCTTTAGAGAAATTCACCATAGACATCCGCAGAGATTCTGCCGAAGCCGAGAGCTGGTTGAAAATCCTCCGAACTCCCTCTTCAAACTGACTCGCTGCAGAGAACCCCATCGCAAACATGTCTTTTGTGCTCACACCGACGATCTCGGCCTTGGTTCTGAATTGATCGAGATCTATCCCTAGAGATTGGACTATCTCGCGGAAACCCTTAGCGAACCCGCCAAAGTCGAGCCTCAACGTCAGGAACGCTTCTCCTGCTCTGCCCAGTCCGGTCCCGATCTCCCAAGTGGCAGCAGCAGCCTGCTTGATCTGCTCAGTCGCTCTTCGTGCTTCTTCTGCTGCTCGTCGTGATTCTTCTACTACTCGTCGCTGGGCGTCAATCTGGCGGTTTAATTCAGCAGTTTGGGATCGTAGGTTTTCCAGCCTTTCCCTTTCAGCCGCAGCAGATTGTCCTTCTGCCTCCAGTTTCCTGATCAACTCAGCCGTCTGCTGGCGCTGCACCTCCAGGATCTGCCGCTGGTGCTCTAGCCGCCGCAATTCGATCTGCTCTTGCTGGGCCGCCAGCTCCGCCTGCTGAACAGCCTGTTGGGCCTGCACCCTGGCTAGCTCCTGCTCCAGGGATCCCAGTCGTCTGCGTCTCTCCTCCGATTCTCCTAGCGTCTCGTTCTGTCGTCGCAGAGCGTCGATCTGCTGCTGCAGCGCCTGGGCGCGGTAGCGGTCTGCCTCTCCCAGGGTTCGCTGTACCTCTATAGCCGCACGCGCCGAGGCCAGCTGGGCCTCCTGGGCCACCCTAACTGCGTTCAAGTAGGTCCGCTGTTGATCCAGTAGTTGGTTAAGAGAGAGCAGGGTGTTCTGCTGCTGGGCCAGAGCCTGCACCTGCTGCTGCCGCAGTTCCAGTACTCGCAGCTCGGCCTCCCGCTGTTGCTCCAGTTGCTGTCGGTTCTCGGCCAGTAGCCTTAAAGATGTCTGTAGGGAATTAGCCTGCGCCTCCAGTGTCCGCAGCCGGTCCTTATCCAGGTCACTCAGGGATCCAATAACCTGCTCCCGCGTTTTCAATGCTTGGATCTCGGCTTGGATCCCTTCCAATCGCGCCTGGACAGAACGCTGTTGCAGCTCCAGTTCCACTAGGGATCCCTGGTGGCGCAGCTCGATCAACTCGCGGGTCCTCTTCAGTTCTTCCAGTTGCTTTTGCCTCTGGATCTCTGCTGCTTGCTGCTGTAGGGCCGCCAGTCGCTGAGTGGCCTCTGTAATAGCTGTGGTGCCTTCAGCCCGCTGCGCTGCCAATCGCGCCAACTCCAGCTCTGACTGTAGGGCCTGATCCCTTAGAGATTGCGTAGCCTGGGCGACTTTAGCCTCTCGATCTGCCGCGGCCAGCGAGTCCTGGATGGCCTCTTTCCTCACTCGCAGCAGGTCTTGTTCCTGCTCAAGAGCGCGCTGGCGCTCGTTGGCAGCCAGTCGTACTTGCTCGACTTCGGCTTGCAGCTGGGTCTCTTTCTCTTTTTGGATCTGCTCAGCTAGCTTCAGCTCTTGCTTGGCGATCTCTGTCTTAACTTTCATGATCGCCTCAGCGTTGGCTTGTTCGTCTTGGAGTAGCACTTGCAGCTTCTCTTTGGCAGCATCCAAGATAGCTTGGGTGGTCTCCCTCTCAATCCTCAACTTGGCTGCCGCGATCTCTTGGGCGTTGACCAGATCGCCTTGGGCGATCTGCTGCTGCAACTCCAGCTGCTGCTCCAGAGCCTCCAAGTTAATCTGTTCTACTGTCTCTTTGTAGACCTGGGCCGCCGCCTGGGCGTCCAGCAGAGCCTGCTGCATCGAGCGCAGGCTAAGCTCTGCCTCTTCGGTGGAGCTGGCCACTTCCTGGTTGCGCTGCTCCAACCGCTCTAGAGCCTGGTTATAGAACTCCACATCCTGGGCCGTGAGCACGCCTTGTCTCGCCAGATCCTCCAGCTTGGCCCGGAACTGCTCCAGGGATCCCTCGGCCAGCCCGCTCCCGTCCACCACACTGTCGACCAGCTTCCCGAACTCCTGAGCTAGCTGGGTGGCGGCGTCCAGGGCGTCCACCTGCTGCTTGGTCAGCCCACCTCCCAGGACAGCCGCCAGGTCGATCAGCCCTTGGAAACCTTCTGCTGTGATACGCACTAGATCTGCCACCGTGTTGATAAGTGGTGGCAGGAGTTCGCCCGTTAGGCGAACAACCCAGGATCCCACCTCGGCTAGGCCCTGGACGACCACGGAGGCGAACTGCCCTAGGTCAGCCAGAAGTTGTTCGATTTTCCCCACGTCAAACCGGGCCAGCGCGTCCTGGAGCGCTGTTCCCAGCTTGCGACCGACCTGCTCCACCAGATCCACCACGAATCGGAAGGCGGTACCCAGGCGCTCGCCTACCGCGGAGGCAATCTCTCTCAGGGTCTCGCGGTTGGCCAACAGCAGGTCGTACACCCGGCGGAACCCGTCCACCAGCGGTTCCACCAGGGGTGCACCCATCAGCCGGAAGAACTCCTGCACCAGCTCCTGAATGTTGCTGGTGATCCCTGCCAGAGTCTTAGCCTGTAGCTCGTTGCCAGACAGGAACACCTGCAGTCTGGAGTTAATTTCTTCGATTGCCGTCCCCTGGGCTTTCCACTGGCGCACCTGCTCGTTGGTAATGCCCAGGGTCTTGGCCAATTGCGAATTGGCGTTAATAGTGCCAGACACGATGGAGTTGATCTCTTGTCTGGCTTGCGACAAAGGGATCCCGATTACACTCAGCCCTGCTGCAAACTTCACTGCCAGATCCGCTGCATCTTGGATCCCTCCGCCCACAGTGGAGATCTGGGAGGCCAGCACCTCGAACAGAGGGATCACGTCGTTGGAGGTCACCCCCGACAGCTTGAAGGTCTCCTCGCGGATGTACTCGAACGCTTTCTCGACCTCTCCTGTCAACGCCTGGATCTTCTGGAGAGGCTCGGTAATCTCGAATCCGTCGCGGAAGACCTGGCTAGTTCCTGCGATAGCAGTGGCACTGGAGAGGATCAGTCGCTCCAACTCCAAGTTCTGGGCGATGGCGCTGGAGTAGAACGCTTGCGCTGCTGCCGACAGAGCAGAGAACCCTTGCTGGGCCAGGCTCAATGCCGCCGAGACATCGGCAAGCGATTGGATCCATTTTTGCCCGCCTTTAGCTGCTCCTTCCTGAAGATCCGTCACGGCTTGCTTGAGCCGATCCAGAGCTGAGCGAGCCTCCTTCTCTTCGACGGAGACGACGATGCGTAAGTCCTTTTCCATGGCCGCAGTGCGGAAGTAACGACTCTATCGTAGCCAGAGAGCTGGCGTTCGGCTGGCGTACAACTTTCCAAGAATAGAGGGATCCTACTTTAGGAAAGTTGTACGCTGACGCCTTCTACAGCTCTACTGGTCGCTTCTGCTACCACGCTAGTCGCCCAAAAAACAAGAACAGGGATCCGTTGCGGATCCCTGTCTCATTGCTGGTTGCTAGACCTTAGTCACTTTGTTCCCAAGCGATAACTTGCCCCACGCGAACTTCGGGAGTGTGGCTCTCGACCACCACAGCGCCTAAACGTGGGTCATAACAGGCCACCCAACGGGTGAAGTGGCATTCGTGTACCAGCCAGCCGTACAGCCAAATAGGAGCCCGACCCGTCAGAACCACACCCATCCGGGTGTCGATCCCTGCAGGTAAGTGGAGCTGGGACAAAACATCTGGGGTGGCAACTCCATCCAAGCTGATCTCAATAACCTGGAACGTAATCCCGTCAGCCTGGTGGCCGGAAGACAAGCGGAGCGTGACCATGTAGAACCTCCAATAACTACACCCCTATCGTAGTTGCTGCCACCGCTACCGTCAACATCATCGACAAAACTCTTTGGAAGCAGCGTGTTCCAGTCTGGGGCGCTCGTGCCGGACAGTAGAGCCCAGGGATCCCCAGTCTGGCGCCGCTTTGCCCAAGCGTACAACTGTCCAAAATAAGAAGAATCCTATTTTAGGAAAGTTGTACGCCGACATACGTAAGTGGGCTATAGGCCAGCCGGTTACTTCTATCACCTACCCACTCATCCGCCCAGGGATCCCATACATCACTGCCCAAAAACAAACCACCCGTGGGATCCCACGGGTGGCAATATTCCAACGTCGCCGCGACTACCCTAGTAAGAACGGCATCAACAAGTACAGATACTCCGGATCCGCATCTGTCCGCCAGAAGAGTGGCTGGTTAGGCGCAGTTAGCCATACTTCGATTGAGTCGCCTGCCACGCTCAAGAACCGCATCAGATATCGCAAGTTGATCCCGACCTTGATCGGGGATCCTTCTACCTGAGCCGGCACCGATTCGGTGACGCTACCCAGGCCAGCAGCCGTTGCCGACAGCACCAGGCCATCGCTTACTTCCAGTGTCAGCTTGTCTTTGTCATTGTTGGCCACCAGCTCTACCCTGGACAGTGCTGACAGCAGATCTTTGCGAGACAGTCGCACTGTCGTCTTTGGCTGAAAGTCCGGCCCAGGCAACAACCGGCGGTAAGTTGGGTAGTTGCCGTCCAGTAGCCGCGTTGCCAGCCGGTAACCGGGTACTTCTGCCAGCAAGTAAGACTGGGAGAACGTCAGCTTCACAGTCTCTGCAGGCAGCCGCACCAGTTCTTGCATCCCTTCTGTGGGCACAGTTAGCGATGCTTTCTCTGCAACAGGCAGATCCATCCGCGTTCTGGCCAGCGTGTACCCGTCAGTAGCTGCTAGTTCCAACACTCCGCCTTCTAGCTCCAGCCGCACCCCACACAAGACGCCGCGCGTCTGGTCAGAGCTGGCGCAGGCCGCCACTCGCCGCACTCCTTCCCGCAGCAGGGATCCAGAAATCTCTAAGGTTTGGCCATCTGGCTCCGGCAGCTCAGGGAAATATTCAGGCTCTGCCGTGTTCAGCAAGAACTGGGATCCTCCAGCCGTCACCCTGGCTTGAGATCCCACCAGCTCAATCTGCAGCGAATCTCCCTGCAAGCGCGAGACAAGATCGCAGAACAAGCGACCAGGCAGCAATAAGTCTACTTCTCCATCTGCGGGCAGAGAAGCCTCAACCCACACTTGCGAATCGGTGGCTGTCAGCACTGCCGATCCATTAGCGCACCGCAGCCGCACATACCCGCAGTTCCAGTCTGCAGGTCGGACAGGCACCACTCGACCCAGTGCAGCCGCAATTGTCCTCAGCTCAGGCAAATTAAAACCCAGCATTAACGTCCCTCCATCACTACAAATTCAAACGACAAAAAAGCTTGACAGTACCAAGCTAGCTCTTGTCCTGGGCGCTGCAGCACATCCAGAGCAATTGTCCTCTCGCTAGGGATCCGATACGCATCGCGAGTGACCAAAACACAGTGTACTGCACGAGATAGGCGGGATCCAACCTCTACTGCTTGTACTTGAGCTTCCACTGCTTGAGTAGCAGGGATCTCCACCGCCACCGCCAGCCCGCATGCAACAGTCTGACGGATCCCTGTCTCCAGGTTCTCCTCGCGCACCTCGAAGACACGCAGGATCCCCTGTCGGGGCAATAGCCCTGCCCCGGGTCGCAAATGCAGGATCCACTGGTCGATCCCCAGTTCTGCCTGCACTCTATCGCGGATCGCCAGAATTAGTTGGCGCATACTTTGCCAGTAAACGACTCACGACTTGCTGCTCAGCAGGCGTCAGATCTGCTCGCAACAGCTCTTGCAGCAACTGCTCCTGCTGGGGCCGCAGTACTGCTGACACCAGTATCTCGGGATGATGGCTGGTGGTAGCCGCTGCTGCCACCACAGGATCCTGTAGTGCTTCCCGTACTTCTTGGACAGGATACCCTGTCCGTCCTGCCAGCCATTCGGCCACGGGATCCAGCCAGCGTTCGTCCCAGTTGCCGGCAAACACGCGAGGAAACAGCCGCCGCAAGGATCCCCGCCAGTCCACCCAGAACCCTGCCAGCCGCCGCAAGTTCTGCCCCAGCAGCGCCAGCACGGCCACGGATCCCACCAACCACCCAGAATCTAGGTACGGAGTAGCGATGGGCTCCTCTCTCCCCTCTAGTTCAATGACCAGTCTGGTGCCTGGGTAGGCCATATCAGAGCCTCCAGCGAAGGATCTTGGGCCATCTCTCGCTCCAGAGCAGCGCCCAGTTCTTCTAGTTTAGCTTCTTCAGGATCGTGGCGCAGCCGTAGACAAGCGAGCAAGTCGGCCAGATCCAGTTCCCAGACCAGCCGATAGTCGATGCCAGACCGCAACAGCAGCCCCATCAGATCCCCTGGCCCACGCAGAGGGATCCCGTCGCCACCTTTGAACCGCTCCAAACGCTGCCGCACGAACTGCAAGTAGGCGCCTTCACCCCACAGCTCTTGCCGTGTGTCCCAGGGTAGATCCCTGGGTCGGCTTCCACCCACCACAGGGATCCAACGCAGCAGTGCTGCCTCCAGGCTGAGAGTCTCAGGATCTTGCCCCAATCCTCTCTGGTAGGCAGACTGCAGAACCAGCGCCAGCTCCACCCCTACCCAATGTCTGGCCGCAGGCCAGGGCAGGAGCGCCCACACTTGGCGATCCCCTGGGACCAGCAGGCAGTGGCCCAATGGTTGACACAGTTTCACGACAGACCAAACAGCTCCCGCACGTACTCCACAGACACAGACTGGCAAGACAAGTAAGACAAAGCCATGACTACAGCGTCCACCTGGTCGTCATGGGGAGCGCTGGGGAACGAGCAGAACTCCTCCAGGAACTCCGCGTTCCACTCCCCCAGCGAGTAGGTCAGGCGGCCCGACTCCACCAGCGGCGTGACTGCTAGGGCCCGCGCAGTCTTGGATCCCTGGGGCTTCCAGGGGATCACTGGCAGGGGCGTGCTGGCCCGCAGCTCCTGTACTAGAGGAGTGCCTGCCGCCGAGTCTTCCACCAACAGGGCGTCGGCGGGATGCTGGCTCCACTCCCGCAACACCGACCGCTTAACTTCGGGGTATTCGCCCCGCAGTCGCACCACCCGCAACAAGTGGTACCCTGTCTCACTCTCTCCCACCCAGGCCCCGGCACTCCAGTCTCCAGTGGGCTTGCTGGCCAGATCCCAGGCCCACACCGTGCGACGCAGGGGCGGGGGCACAGCAGGCTGTAGCCAGTTCTCTTTGAATAAGCCACCACCCCGCGGCACCGGTCGCTGCTGGTAGAGGGCCGCCCAGTCGTAAGCGCTCAGCTCCCGCAGCGCCTGCAGCTCCTCGAGCGGGTAGCGCTCTGGCCACAGCGCCTCCCCGGGTTGCCTGGGATCCCGTGGGTGCAGCTCTCCCTCGGCAATAGCTGGTAGCGACAGCAGTTCCCAGTGCTCACCGCGTTCTTGCAGTAGTCTCCCCACCAAGTCGTCTTGGTGCCAGCGGGTGGACACCACCACGATCCTGGATCCCGTCTCGGCGCGGGTACGGAAGGTGGAGGTGTACCACTCCCACACCGCCTCGCGGTAGCGGGGGCTGTCGGCTTGGGCTCTGTCTTTCAAGGGATCATCGATAATTCCCAAGCGGAAGCCCATCCCTGTGATCCCACCGCCGACGCCAGCTGCGCGGTAGGATCCTTTGTGTTCTGCGATCTCGAAGAACTCATAGGTGCAAGCGCGGTAAGGATCCCGTCTGTCGGGCAGCCGGGTGGCCGGGAACACGGCACGGTAGCGGGGATCGGCCAAGATCCGCTGCACTTCTCGGCTGTTGCGGCTGGCCAGATCTGCTGCGTAGCTGCAAGCGATGACCGGCAGATCTGGATCCCTGCCCAAAGCCCAAGCAGGGAACAGCTTGGACACCAGTTGAGTCTTGCCGTGGCGCGGCGGCATGCAGACAATCAAGCGAGGAACGCTGCCGTTGAACACCCGCTCCAGATACTCGGTAATCAACCGGTGATGCCAGTTCCAGCGGTAGCCAGGCATCACGCGGTCAACGAATTCTACCAGGCCAAGCGGAGACAGCATCCCACGACGCTGCCGCAATAACAGTTCTGCGCGGGCTCGCAACTCAACGCTCGCCACGGGCTAGACGCTCCAGTTCTTCCACGGTCAGCTTGGACAAGTCGATCTCCACGCGGCTGGACGCTTGTCCTTCGACCAGCCGCTCGATCTCCACAGCTAACTTAACCAACTGCAGGGCCTCGGAAGGACGCAACGATGTGGGATCCCTGCCTTCCAAGGCGCGGATCCCTAGCTGGCCTAGGACACGTGCCCACCTGGCGTGGCGGGCCAGCATCTCCGCCGTGTCCACAAGCTGTTGGTTGGGATCCCGCTTGAGCCGCTTCTTCTGTTCCTTCCAGCCTTCAGCAGCAGCTCGGGCCTGCAGCAGCGCCAACGGAGGCCCGTCTCTGGCCAACGACTCCAAGGTCTCGCCGTTGAGGAAGCGTTGGCGGTATTCGTCCCATTCATATAGATCCAACATGTGTGCAGCATGGAGCAACCAACACTATCGTAAACTGCTTCCGGCTGTGCAGCGGGTGGGCAGGTGCGGTGGTGGTTGGGATCCCACAGGCGTACAACTTTTCTAGAATAGGATCCCTCTTATTTTGGACAGTTGTACGCTTGCTGCTTTGGCGGCGCTGTCATCCAGAGCGCAGACAAGGATCCAAGAGTCACCCGACAACAGGCGCAACTGTGGTGGATCCAAAAGCAGAAGCGGCCACGCTGGGTGGCCGCTGTGGAGTCGCTATCTAGTTTTGGTATTCTACAACGCTATTGCGGAATCCTTCGTTCCATTCGATAACCAGATACTCCAAGCTATCAATGAATCCTTTGTCATTGGAAAAGACCCAGCTTCCGGCTAAGTAAGAGTAATCCTTGCCAAAAGTAACTTCTCCGCCGACTGCATAGTCACCAAAATCATGATAAATCAGTGCTCCGTCCAAGCTATAAGGAAATCCTTCAAGGAGTATCGGGATAGAGACGCTGTACAAGTATGCTTCTTCCATTTGGAGTTGTCCTCCTTGACTACACTTATATCGTAACTCCATTCACTGCTATTGTCAACACCTTTGGTCACGTTTTCCGCGAGTTTTTGTGAAGATTTTGCGCTTATAAGGGCAGCCGCGGTCGGATTGGCGCGCAATTCCACTGCGCCAGCCTTGGCGCAGCCAGGGATCCATCGGCAGCCACCACAGTCGTGACGGCAGTAGTCGTGGCGACCGACTGGACATATAGTCCACTTACGTGGGTGTGGCGTACAACTTTCCTAGAATAGGATCCTTCTTATTTTGGACAGTTGTACGCTTGCTGCTTTGGTGGCGATAACGCCCGAGCACAGCAGTCACTGGCAGGGATCCCTCGGCTGCAGACAACTGCAGCACAGGCTTGGATCCCTGCTTTGATCTGGATGTGTGGCCAAAACAGGAACAGCTGCCACTGCCTGCATGGCATGGCGTACAACTTTCCAAAAATAGGATCCACTTTATTTACGGCAGTTGTACGCAGTGGCATGGGATCCGGGGCGGGCGACTAGGGATCCCACGACCGCGCCCACTATCTGCATTCCGTGGCCAACTGGAGAGCGCCCGGCTTGCTGCCAGGCGACGGCGGTAGCTGAGGCGACTAGCCGTGTCTACAGTCCACTTACGCGAGTGCGGCGTACAACTTTCCTAAAATAGGATCCATCTTGTTTACGACAGTTGTACGCAGTAGCATGGGATCCCACGCTTGGGCCCGACAAGCAGTGGATCCCCGCCGGCATGGGACGGCGACAGGCCAGAGAGGATCTAGGCAAGGTGTACAACTGCCCTAAGATTGGATCTTTTATCTCTAGGAAAATTGTACGCCTGGAAAATCCGCCAAAAGTGTTGACAAAAGCAGAGGTGAACGGTACGATAGAAGTGTAGTCGATGGGAGTAACCCAATGGTCAAGATCACTAGAGAGCAGATCAGCAAAGCTGAAGATCTTATTTGCCAGCAAGTAAAAGACCTCTACGACCAGCAAGCAGTCTTGAGTCAACTCTACCAGCAGGTAAAGTTGCTCAAGAAGCTCAGTAACCCCTGGGCAAGTAACGGCGAGCCTGCTGTTACCTTTTGCATTAGGGGGCAGCTTGATATTCGGCTGAGCAGGGCTGTTTCCGAAGCGCTTGGTCTGTAGCCTGCCGCCAGCAGCCAACAAGGGATCCCAATTCGGGATCCCTCTTTATTTTTGCCCAAACAAGCAAGCAAAGAATGACGACCAAGCTAGGCTGGCAGCATCTGTACGCTGTCACCCAACTTCGGCAGCGCAGCGTCCACTGCTGCAGAAGACGGTAGTGTACAACCATCCAAGAAAAGGGATCCGATCTTTGGAAGGTTGTACGTTTGCTATGTCTGTTGACAGAAGCAGTGGTAATGCGTAAGATAAGAGTGTAGTCGCTGGAGGACAATCCATGATCACAGTCACACACTCACAGCTCGCAATTGCCGAGCGTATCATCAAAGAGCGGGTAAAAACTCTTTGCTTGCGTAAACAGGCATTACAACAATTACAGGCACAAATCGCTTTACTCCAAGTACTTAACGAAGAAGACATCAAGTACATTAAATGGGTTACTGGCGACGAATTTATTGTCCGGATACTAACAGACTGGACCCAAGTTGATGGACACGATGTCCGCCAGCTGAACAAGGATATCTCTGAAGCTCTTGGTCTCGGCGATCTGTAGCCCATTACTGCGACAACCAACAAGGGATCCTACTGCGGGATCCCTGTTGTTCTTTTGGCAGTAGTTGCCAGGCTAGGATCGAGCAGCAGATTGCAAGTACAGCACATGGATCCCTTATTCTGCGTCGAAGTCTTAAGCCGAACGCCTGATCCAGAGCGAGTCATCTGGCTGGCAATGCACCAAGACTACAGCCTGGGCTTTGTCGGGCAAGACAGCCGCACCCCGACCAACTACAGCGAGGCGGTGGTGCGGCACTTGCTGGAGGGCGACCGTGGCCACTACGGCCCGCTGGAGCATCCGCAGATTACGTTTGCCGTAGGCTACTTCCCTCACGTGGTGATGCAGCAGGCGCGCACGCACCGCGTCGGCGTGTCGTTCGACGTCCAGTCGTTCCGCTATACCGGCCAGCAGATCCTGGAACTTGGATCCGATCCCAGCCCTGACCAATTGGAGCAAGTGTTCTACGTCCCCGCCAGCGCCAAAGAGGGCAAAGCCATGACCCGCCAAGGGATCCGTCCCATCGCCCCGGAAGCACTGGGGATCGTCCTGGAGCAGTACCGCAGCCAAGCTTTGGCCTACCGCCGCTTGGTGGAAGACTGCGGCGTGCCACCAGAAGACGCTCGCTGCGTCCTAGGGATGGGGATCCGGCAACACTTCGTGGTGTCGTTCAATTGCCGCAGCCTCATGCACTTCCTGGATTTGCGAGCCAAAGCCGACGCCCAGCGCGAGATCCGGGAGCTGTGCGAGCTCATCTGGCCCCACTTCGAGGCGTGGTGCCCCCACGTTGCAGCGTGGTACCGCAAGCACCGCTGGGGCAAAGCGCGGTTGGCTCCGTGACCTTTACATAAAGGATCCCTGGGCGTCGGCGGTGGATCCCTGGGATCGCTAACTTCGGGATCAGTGACCCACTGCGTAGCCGATCCCAGATAGCGATCCCGGGGATCAGTGACCCACTGCGTAGCCGATCCCCGGGGATCGCTCAGCCTGGAGATCAAAGCTGCCATTACGTGGCTGATCCCCGGGGATCGCTCTTGCAGATATGCCCAAAACTTTTTACAGAAATTCACAGAAAAATCTTGCCAAAGGTGTTGACAATAGCAGTGAATACTGTTACGATATAAGTGTAGTTGATGGAGCCAATCCAAATGGAGTGGAACAAATACATTTCTTGGTCTATCCAGATCCGATTAGTAAACTTTCCGCCCGTCTTTGAGGGAGCACCAATGCTATATGTGCACTCGTATTTCGCGGCAGGCGGTTTTGTTAAAGGTGACAGCCTGGAAGGCTGGATCGGTTCTTGGAGTGAAGAGGTACTGTCGTACCTCCAGGAGGAAGGTATCGTTGAGATCGATTTTCGCCGAATCCTCCGCGAACCTTGTGAATTTGAAGCGGTAATCTGGAGGTAAATTTTCGCCTCGAACCTGAAACAGCCACTGCTGCATAAGCAGTGGTTGTTTTTGTTGCTGCCGATCCCTGGGATCGCTAACTTCGGGATCAGTGACCCACTGCGTAGCCGATCCCAGATAGCGATCCCGGGGATCGGTGATCCACTGCGTAGCCGATCCCCAGATAGCGATCCCGGGGATCAGTGACCCACTGCGTAGCCGATCCCCAGATAGCGATCCCGGGGATCGGTGATCCACTGCGTAGCCGATCCCCAGATAGACACAAAAATTTTTACAGAAATTCACAGAAAAATCTTGCCAAAAGTGTTGACAATAGCGGTGGATGCTGTTACGATATAAGTGTAGTGATTGGAGGTAATCCAATGGACGAAATAAACGAATTACTTGAATCTCTCTTTTCTGAGCCCACTGAAATCGTTATCCTCGACTGCCCACCAGGGCTAGAAGGAGCAGAGATCGAATACTCGGATCTTGACCTTCTGGTCAGTGGAGTAGTGAAAAACGGCAAGCTCATCTCGGATAACGCCGATATTCCAGAGGGTGTGACGATTGCTTGGGGCAAAGGAACCTGGGTAATTCGTTGGTAGTCCACTGATCCCCAAAGCGGCCACTGCCACGCGGCGGTGGCCGCTCTCGCTTTTGGGATCAGCCAGAGCGAACTCCCAATTTTGGATCGCACACTGATCCCGACCATGCCGATCCCAGAGATCCCGATCCCAGACGTGGCCGATCCCAAGGATCCCGATCCCGACCCCGACCATGCCGATCCCAGGGATCGCGATCCCGATCCCGACCATGCCGATCCCGGGGATCGCGATCCCGATCCCCTGGGATCGCTCCCACAGATGAACACAAAAAATTTACAGAAATTCACAGAAAAATCTTGCCAAAAGTGTTGACAATAGCGGTGGATGCTGTTACGATATAAGTGTAGTGATTGGAGGTAATCCAATGGAAAACCTAGACATCTTCTTCAACCGCGTCGAGATCGCCATCGTTAACTGCCCACCCGGGCTGAACGGTGCGCAAGTGGAGTATGAAGACTCCAACTTGGCGGTCGTAGGGGTAGTGGAAAACAACAAGCTGGTTGTTGAAACTGCTGAAGAGATCCCCGAAGACGCGGTGATTGTCTGGGGACGTGGGCGCTGGATCATTAGCTGGTAATCCGTGATCCCCACAGCGGCCACTGCCACGCGGCGGTGGCCGCTTTCGCTTTTGGGATCAGCCATCGCTCGCTTCCATCCAAGCAAGGCCGCCGCCCCGCCGGGAATCGCTCAGATCTGTTGCTGTCGCATTGGATCCCGGGGATCCCGGGGATCGCTCAGATCTGTTGCTGTATGGTGGATCCTGGGGATCCCGGGGATCGCTCAGATCTGTTGCTGTATGGTGGATCCTGGGGATCGCTCAGATCTGTTGCTGCCGCATTGGATCCCACGCAACACCACGGGGAGAGCGATTGCTCTCCCCGCAGTGGTAGTCAATGGAGGTAGCCCCCTGGGCTCCCACTATTCTAGCAAGCTCGTCGAGGCTGTGGACAGTCTCTATCCGACCTTTCCACTGCGATTGCCAACGACGCTGGCGCTCGCTCAATTTCCGCCCAGGCGCTTTCACCTCAATCAAGAACGTCTCACCTTCAGGCGTGGCCACCAGCAAGTCAGGCACGCCGTTACCAACCTGGCTTAGAGATTGCACCGACCACCCCGCCCGCTCCAACTCCCGCATCACCGCTGCTTGGAGCGTGTCAGTCCGGTGTCGCACAGTCCGCCATCCCCGTCAGAACGGCAGCCACGTCGACGCCTGTCAGCTCCAACGCCAGCACGGCCAGCGCCACTACTTCGGACAGCCCGTCCCACTCCAGAGGCTCTTTGCCCGTCGAATCGAACCAGCGGTACATCTCCGCCACCTGGGAGACGACGCGAAACAGCCGCAAGACGACAGCATCCAGGGATCCACAGGGGATCGCCTGCACCACAGAGATCTCTCCCCGAGCTATCTGACAGGCGCACCACAGCACCTCCAGCAGCGACCACTGGAGCCGCCTGGGATCCCTGCGCAGAGCATGGCGCGTGCAATCCCCAGCAGCAGCGCACAGACCAAGCACCAGAGACCGCAAGGATCCCTGTCCCGACGCCGCTGCTTGTCGGGCAAACCGGTAGACCGCCTCAGCGGTATTTAGGGATCCGTCCATTGTCCACCTCGAAGAATGCCAGTACACTAGCCCGCCGCGTGTCACGCAACTGAGGCGCTGTGCCTCGCTCCAGCAAGCTGTCGCTGCAATCCAGCCAGAACTCTGGCGTGCCTTGGGGATCCCCGGCCACTCGTAGTGGCTCTACGATCCATTCCACCGTCCGCCGCCGCAGCCGGCTGAGACTGGGAGAGAACGTGTACCCCAGGTCGGCGCTCAACTGCCGGTTGACCGCCGCGTGGGCGGTCTCGTCCCCAGAAATATCCCGAGACACCACCCGCAGCGTCACCCCGCCAAACCGCCGCAGGAGCGGCAAGATGACAAAGAAAACGGAGGACTCTAGCACCGCCGCCTTGACCACCGGGGGATCCGGATGGGCCAGCCACTCTTGTCGCAGGGCCTGGGATGTTGCGTCTTCTGGTGAGGGATCCCAGCCGTAGGCTTTCGCTGCCATATTCAGCACCTGGTCGTGGCGCACCTCGTCCGCCTGGTTAGACCGCAGCGCAGCCACCACCGGCTCAGGCAACTGGCTCCACGTCAGCTCTGTCTCCAGCCAGTCCGCCACGTCCAATTCCAGGATGCGACAGGCCAAGGCTCGCTGCAGGCATAGCTCGGATCCCTCGCGGACGGGATCGGGATCCCCTACTGTGGGTGTCCAGGGGCGTTTGCGAGACACTGTCTCTGTGTAGAATTGTGGATCCATATCTGCTCCTATTCAGCGCAAGCAGGACAAAAAATCTGGTCTTTGGCCAGGTTCTGCTCTACCGGCAGTCGGTAGTAGGTCGACCGCAGAGGCGACTGCAGCCAATCTTCCAGCCACTGCCGGTCACACGGCGCTCCCGGCACCCAGAGGTTGTGGGAGATAGCATGGGCTAGCCCGGTGCGGTTGTACAGCCGCTGGATGGCGCAGCAGAGCCGGTAGTAGGCCCTCCAGCTCACGTCCCGGCCCGCCACTTCTACGCGCGGATGATGATCGTAGAACTGGACGCCAAACGTCTCCGACTCTCGCTCCACCCAAGCGCTGACAGGAGGCGAGATCTCCGGTGTAGTCGTCCAGCCTTCAACGTCGGTGTAGCGATAAGCAGCGCTGGCGGTCGGAGCCACAGTGAACGCCCGCCGCATCCCATATTGCCGCGCCACTGCTGCTGCTTCGCGGATCCCTTGTTCCAGTGCAGTGGCCAGTCTCTGTGCTTTGATACTGGCCCGTCCGCCTTCCAGCGCAGTCACCAGCTCTTCGTACCGGATCCCGTGGATGGCCAGATGGGATCCCAGTCCCAACAAGCCCAGCCCCACCTGGCGATCCACCCGTGGAGACAAGTAGACACCGTCTTGGTCTACGCCTGTGATCCCGTGCAGACGACACAGCCAGTCCATTGCTCGCCGGTAAGCTTCAGGGATCCCCGCAACATCCAGCCTTCCCAGGTTCAGATGGCTGAGCAAGCAAGTGCCGCGGTCGGGCAGCAGGATCTCCAGGCAGACATTGAGGTACAGCCGCTGCCCTTCGTCATACACAGGCTTGCCCAACCACAGGGATCCGTCTGCCACCTTGGCCAGGATCTTGTCCAAGTATGGGGATCCCAGTACCTCTGGCTCGACTGTCAGGCAGCGCTTGATCCAAGGCGTCTGGGCAGGATCTGTGTCCAGGAACTCTTCTACCTCTGGGTGATCCCAGCGCAAGTGGACGGTGATAGCCCCGTTCTTGTACGTGCCTCCCCGGCGCAACACTCCGTTCAGCTCACTGAATAGCTGCAGCAGGTGCAGCAGACAGGGCCGTTGCAGGTAGCGAGCCAGTGCTTGGTAGATCTGGGCAAACGACTCAGGGCCCGAAGCTACCAGACCGCGGTCGTTGACCGTGCCCGCCGGACGCAGCCGGTGCAGGTCAACCAGTACAGGCCCACGGCGGGCAGCCTCCCAGACAGCGCGCCAAGATCCCTCGATTGACCAGGCGCCATCCAGAGACTCGGCCATCGAGTCGGCCACAGGCACCAGCGTCTCCCCATCTGACGGCTCTACGGTAGGGCTCCATGTTACCCTCACCGGATGGGGGCAGGGCGGGATCAGACTCCTGGCCACCACCTCCTCCAGATTGACGGCCACACCAGCGCCGTGCCTCAGCCCGTAGGAGGTGAACACCAGGGCGTCCAACACGTCTTGCCAATCGTTCTTAACCACGCGCACGGTGCAACTCACCGGTAGCCGCCCCTGGGGATCCCTCAGCCAATCCTTCACTCGCCCTGTCACTGCCAGCCAGGGCATCTGCTCAAGTTCTTGCAATAGCTGCATTACCCAACGACCTCCACTGGACACCAAAACACTGGGACACCACCACCTGGAACACCGCCTTGCTGACCATCTCTGCGACTGACAACCACCCGGTTGCTGTTGTCCAACGGCACCAACAACAGGGATCCGCCTGCAGGGAAAGACAAGGGCTTGCCATCAGCAGGGTTCGGGCAGGCAACCTGCAGATCCACAGGCGACGCATTCCACAGGTAAACGCCAGTCGCTGTTGCCGGGTAGTTGTTCCCAGGCAGATAGCTCCACACCTCGCCGCCATAGGGCAAGTACTGGAGGATCGGTGACCCAGCAGGCTTCCAGCGCAGTCTCCCTGCACCTTGTAGCCCTTGTAGGACCCTGAATTCAAACTCAGGAAAACTCACAGCCGCGCGCTCCCGTCGAACCTTGGTATCTTCCAGAATACCCTGGCCCTGGTTCTCCCGACAGATCCAAAAGGATCAATTGAGCAAATCGTTGTCCAGGTCGCAGCGACAGCGCTTCTGGCTGACCGTGGGACAGACATAGGGTTATAGATCCCTCGTACCCTGGATCGATCCATTCTGCGCCTGCCAGCCGCCACCCCAGCCGAGCCATGCTCGACTTCAGCCGTACGACGCCCGCCGCCGTCACAGGGATCCGCACTCGCTCCAAGGTGGCCACTAGCAACGCAGGGCCAGCAGGGTGACGGTGGCGCTCTAGGATCGCGTCGACCAGCCCTGTTTCCTCTAGATAGAACCGCGCGTCTCGTCCCACTCTCAAGTCAAGACTGGCAGGGTTAACCAAAGAAGGATCCCAAGGGTCAACGCCACCTTGGGATCCCCATTCGATGAGTTTGGATGCTGCCCACGTCATAGGTTATTATTGTGGAGTAGTCTACTGGAGGCTTACATGAACGACTCTTACGCTTACCCTTGCCCTCACTGTGGACACCCCAGGTCTTGGGCCAACGGGCGCCACAGAGGGAAGAAATGTCTGTTACGCCGTCTTTGTCCAAAGTGCGGACGAAGCTTTACAGTCGGTGGTCCTATTATAGGCCACCGACCGCCTATAGGAGAAAGGGCCATGACTCCGGCTGAGCGCCAACGGCGGTATCGAGAGCGGCTGAAGCAGCGGTTGGCACAGCAAGCTGCTGCAGTAGAATAAGATTGACTCAAGGCCATCACACACCACGGGATCCCACAAGGGATCCCTTTTTGGTCTACAAGCCGACGTTGGGCGAGACTGCTGCCAAGTCTGCTTCTGCTGGAGCAAAGGGATCCGTTGCCGTAATGCTCTCTGGGGCAAACGGATCTGCCGATGCCGGATCCTTGGCTGCTGCTCTCAATTCGGGATCCAATACTGTCTCGAACGAGTAATTGGATCCACCGAACCGACTTTGGGCCACTTCTTCTGGCAGCAAGACACCTTCACGGAGGTAGGTGGCATCTGTCTGGGCTTGCATGTTGCGCAGACGCACCAGTTCTTCGTCGGTCAATTGGAACACGCTGTTCCACTCCCAGTGCCAGTATTCGGGCTCAGGGATCCCGGTTCTGAACAGCAGGCGCAACAGCTGCTCGATGGGGCGTCGCCACTGGGATTCTTGGGATGCGCGCACCTGATCGGCCCACTGCAAGCGTTCAGAGATCCCTGTGGCTCCCAAGCCGCTGGGAAACTGGCCTTCAAAGACAGCGGGAGGTAAGCCACTAGCAGCCAACAGGTTGCGCCGCAGCAGGTCTACCGCCTCCGCTACGCCCTTGAAGTCGCGGGTGAGGAATTGTAGTTGTTCGGCTTCTTTGTCCACGAACAGAGTGCGGAACGTGGCCAGCATCTGCCGGTTGCGGCGGGCGCGGGCCTGCAGTGCCGACTGAGCCTCTGGATCCCTCAGCAGTGTGCTCAAGTGAGAGACAGAGTGCACCAAGATTTCATAGTCTCGGACAGCAGCAGCCACCGACTGGATCGCCAATTGGTAGGCGCGGCAGGGATCCAGGATATTCCTCAAAACGCTATCGCTCCAGCCGTCCAACACCCGCATCACATCAGGTGGGACTGGCAAGCCGTCGAACCGCAGCACGCGACTGCGGTGGATGTAGACAGTGCCGCGAGTGGAGAGTAGTCGGTAGCGTTCGGGCCGCAAGGGATCCGTGTCGTGCTCTAAGACCGGGAACAAGTGCCAGCCGTCTACCACCCGCAATTCTTCGATAGTCCTCAGAGTGTTCCAGTCGATGGGAGCTGCCGGATCCCCGCCGCCTTGGGTGACTACTACGATCCCTGCTCCACCGTACAGGTTGGCGTAGCGCTGGGCTTGGACAAACTTGGTCTGGGCTTCCAGTCGCTGCAGCTCAGATGCCACTTGTTCGGCTGTGGCAGGATCCCCGTCTCCACCCACGTCCAATCGGCCCCACTCTCGCCCTGCCGCTTCAGGCAGCGTGTCCACTACCCGTCGCCCCACCCAGTGAGAATAGAACGCATCGGCTTCGGACTGCGGGATCCGAGCTGGCATAGCGAACCAGGTCTGTGACGAAGGATCCTCTGGCCCGCCCAAGCCGCTGGGAGGGTGAAACACTTGGGCGTCTGCGCGCTGTTGCTCTGCGCGGGGCCGCCCCACCCTAATCCAGCTCAAGAGACCGCGCCACACTCTCGACCACCTCCTCCGCGTCTATCTCCGGCAGCAAGCCTTCGGGGATCCCGCGCCTGCGCACTATCGCGTCCACATAGCCAGCGTAGAACAGCGAGGATCCTGCCACCACGGCCCTATCCTCGATCCTGACTCCTTCCAGGATGCTCCGCTTCAGAGCTCCGGTGCGCACACCGAACTTGCCGCGTGGAGACGGCAAGGACTCCACCTGCATCCAGTGTTCCCGCACCCGCTGTCGCAGTCGGTTGCGTATGTCCTCCAGTAACTCACGGGGGCGCGACAACTTGGCGTCCAGTTGATCTAAGGCCGCGCCGACCTGGCTCTCATACACCTCAAACTTCATCTCGACCTAGCCTCCGCAGCTCAACCGTGAATCCCACTGGCCCCTCTAGGGGCTCGCCCGTTACCACCACAGGGATCCAAGGTACCCCCAGCCACCAGCGGGTGCCGACAGCCAGTGCCTCTCTACCCAGGCCTGCTGCCTCCAATGTGGCGTGGGGTACGAACACGCGGTAGCGGTAGATCTGCTCGACGGGAGCGTAACCCGACGGTAGGCTGTCGCCGGCGCTCAGGCCCACCGCCTCCACCAGCGGCGGCGGCAGAAGCTCTACAGATCCCACTCTCACCCGCCAGTACACCAGGCCGCGGGATCCCAGAGCTAAGTCAATGCGGTGCTGTAGGTCGCTAACGTCCAAGGGATCCCTCCAGTAGGCCGAACAGGTTGAACAGTTTGGACGGTACCTCGCGGCGGCGTGCGTCCAGGAACTGGATCGCCAGGAAGCCGAGCGGAATGTCGCCACGGGTTAGAGCCCTACTCCACTGCTCGGCTATTCCTACCTGCAACATGTAGGCGCGGCACCCAGGGGAAGCCTCTTTTAGACGGTAGCGCTGCAGGGTTTTACCCTGCAGATCGATCCACTCCGCCCACAGCCTCTCCAATGGCACCTCGCGGTCTTGCAGTGGGGAAACGCCTGGGCGGCAGACTTCGCAAGTGAGGGTACACCGGAACAGGGCGCCGCCAAACAGCCGCCAGCCGCCATAGTAGATCACTTCGTACAGTGCCACCCTGTCCGCGCCTGCCACCTCCAGGATCTGGGACAAGACCTGCTGGATTTTGGATCCCCTTTGGAACAAGAAGACGGGGGCGCGGCGCAGCTTCCAGAACCTGACCAGCAAGACAGCCATGCCGACGCTTAACAGCAATAGTTGGCCCCCCAGCACTTTCACAGTGATCCAGTCGGCTAACTGGATCTCCACAGCGTCTAGCTGCGAAGCACTCTCTTGGCTCTTTCTGTCCATATTCGCCTGTCCTCCAGTCCGTTTAGGCCGCCGTTGATGACCAGGGTGATCCCGCGTAGATCGTCGCAGTCGGCCAGTTCGTTGAGGCTCCGGCCAGTGCGGTTGCCGACGTGCCAGAACCATCCTGCTGATTGGGCAGCCCAGTAAGGGGTGGCCACCAGATCAGGGTTGTCGACGATCTGGGGTTGGTTTACGGCTCGGGCAAACCGCTCGTAATTGGCTCGGCCTGTCAACTGGAACAGGCCGCGACCACGGAATCGGTAGCCATCGCCGGGTTGCGTGTTGCCGAGATCCCGGCGTCCTTCGTACCTGCGCTGGGCAGGGGTGGGTCCCCAGATCTCTTCCAGCCAGCGCAGACCACCTGTCTCATGTCCCACCTGTCCAAGAAAATGGGCGGCCCTTAGGTGGGTGGTGATCTGATAGCGGGTCATCACTTCGTTGATGGGATCCACAAACTGCTCCAGCCGGGGAGCCAATGGAAATAGCGACCGCAGTTGGGCGAGAGTGATGATGGTCTGTGGGCCTTGAACGAGCGAAGCGCCGCGCCACCGACGCACGAACTCGCGGTGGTCGCTTTCACTCAGCCGCGACCAGAGCCATTCCATTGCCTCTCTTTGGTGGGGTAAGTCGCGGTACCAGCGGGGCACATCGAGGATGTTGAAGTCGTCCATGACCGGCCAATGGGATCCCGTCACTATCGTAGCCGACCAGTTGAATACCAGCGACCAGACAATACTGCAGTAGCAATAGCGACTACTGTGCCTATAGGCTACTTACGTGGGTGCAGCGTACAACTTTCCAAAAAATAGGATCCCTCCTATTTTGGACAGTTGTACGCGGGCAGAGGATCCCTGGCAGGCCAACAAGAAGCGTCTACCGAGCAATCGATCTTGCTCTTGCGTGCATCTGCCAAAAGAAGTGGGCCACCAGCACAACCGGTGGCCCATGCTGTTGTGGCTATTCGTTACATCTTCTCAAATTCCAGAAGGTAGTAGACGTGCTCCACTCCTTCTTCGTTCCGAATGCGATAGCAGCGACCTGAGCGCGTGCCTGTAGAAGCAGAGAAGATCAATCGGTAGCCGTCCACATGGTTGATACCATTCCGATCCAGGAGGAGAAGATGGCGCATAAACTCCACTTCGGTGTAAGCCAGGTTGTTGAGGCTGAGCACTTCGTATACATCGCGAGCAGTTACCTGAATGGAACGAGGTAGTTCTGCGCTTGGCTTTCTCAGATAACCTGCTGCGATTTTTGCCGCCTTCCAGAAAAGCAAAAGAACCACTTTAGGATCAGGCTCTTTTTCTTTGGCTGTTTTTACAGAAGACTTTACAGTGAGCATGGAAGTGGCTCCATTGACTACACTCCTATCATAACAGCACCTACTGCCTCTGTCAACGCCTTTAATGCAGCTTTCTTCTGGACAAGGGATCCGACAGCGTACAACTTTCCTAAAACAGGATCTGCCTTATTTACAGCAGTTGTACGCGGGGCGCCGCCGGGCCCATGCGGTCGGTGGCGGATCCCAGGCGGGGCTGTTGCTGGTAGCAGTGGTAACAGACAGTGGCCACAGTTCGCGTAAGCAGTTCGGCGTACAACTTTCCTAAAGTAGGATCCACTTTATTTACGACAGTTGTACGCTGGCAGGGTGGCATACAATTGGGGTGGAAGCGGATCCCTGGAGCTCGACACCATGAATGTCCACTTTGTCTCTGCTCCCAAAAAGCTGACCCCTCCTCTCCAATGGGCAGGTGGGAAACGGTGGTTGGTGCCTTCCCTGGCAGACTTATATCGGATCCATCGCCATCGCAGATTGGTGGAGCCTTTTGTTGGCGGCATGGCCGTGTCTCTAGGGTTGATGCCAGAGAAAGCGCTGCTCAATGACGCCAACCTCCACCTCATCAACTTTTATCTGTGGATCCAAAAGGGGCTCTGTCCCAGGCTGGAGATGCGCTGCGACCGGGAGCTGTACTACGCCTACAGGGATCGCTTCAACCGGCTTATTGCCGAAGGCAAGGGCGACACCCAAGAGGCTGCCGAGCTCTTCTACTACCTCAACCGCACCGGCTACAACGGCCTCTGCCGGTTCAATCGCAGAGGTGAGTTCAACGTTCCTTTTGGTAAGCGTAAAGCTGTTGCTTATGCGCAAGACTTTGCCGAGTACGCAGAAGTTCTCCGCAATTGGGAGTTTACCTGCTTGGACTTCCGTCGACTGAACGTATTGCCTGGGGATTTCGTCTATGCCGATCCTCCCTACGACGTGGAATTCACCGAGTACAGCCCCGGCGGATTCTCTTGGGAAGACCAAGTGGCACTGGCCGAGATGCTGGTGGAGCACGCAGGGCCGGTGGTGGTGTCCAACCAGGCCACGCCAAGGATAGTAGAACTCTACAGCCGTCTGGGGTACGAGCTGCGGTTCTTGTCCGCGCCCAGGCGGATCAGTTGTGACGGTAATCGAGACAAGGCGCTGGAAGTGCTGGCCACGAGGAACCTTTGACGCGACACGCGATAGGGGATCCAGCCGGCGACATCGCCGCATTGGATCCCTGGCTTGCTTGCAGTGGTAGCTTTGAAGAAGTACAGACGACGCAGCAGCAATGGACAGAATCTCCAGCCAGCAACTGTACGCTGCAGCCAACTTCGTCAGGGAGTGGATGCGCACGCCGCACCTGCGTAAGCTAGCTCTCGACAACTTGTACGAACAGGTGGCGCTGATGCGGGTGGCAGGCGACGATTGGCCTGCGTATGCCACCTGGGACACGAGCCAGACGCCGATCTTTCTGCTGCCAGGCTACGACAAAGTTGACGGACGTCCGGTAGCCGAGTTGAACAAAGCTGTGGCAGAGATTCTGGGGATCCAATAGTGCTGCCGCAGTGGATCCCTTGCTCTGCGAGAGACGCCGCCGACTTACTGCCCCAGCAGCCCTTGAGCCGCCGCCTGCCGCAAGGCCTCAGACAAGCGGTCAGCAGCGGCCATCTCTTGCTCCTTGAGCTCTTGTCTGCATTTCTTGTAAGCAGCGATGCACGTGCCCCTACCGGTCTTGCCGACGCACCAGCGGCCTTTGACGCAGTTCTTGCGGGCGTCACGGCGGGCGTTATAGCGGGCGCGAGGCACAGTCAAGTCAGAGAGCAGGACGGTAATCAATTCACGTCCGTCCCAAGTAGCTTCCACTGGCTTGCCGTTTTCCAGGAAGCGGGCCACCCAGCCTCGTGAAGTAGGTCGCAGGGACAACAGCCGGTCGACGCCGTTGGTAAGGCGGTTGAGCAGACGGATGGCCGCTTGCCGTACTTCTGGTGGCACTTTGGCCAAGCCGGGATCCACAGAGAACACAGAGTCAAGCCTCTGGAGCAGTCGAGTAAAGCTGGAGAACATATGCAGACGACAAGCGCTGCCACTATCGTGCCACAGCGGCTTGGGCTGTGGCGCAGCGTCCAGGGATCCACGATATCGACAGCAGCCAACGTGGCGTACAACTTTCCAAAAATAAGATCTGCACTATTTACGGCAGTTGTACGCCAATGCAACAGTTGGATCCCTGGCCAAGGATCCGATTGCTGTCGACACAGCCACGCTGCTTCCAGAAAAAATCTTGCACAGGCTGTTGACAGTAGCGGTGGCCATTGGTACGATAGGAGTGTAGTCGATGGAGTCAATCATATGGATAAAGTTTTCTACCCAGATCGCACGCGCACTGAAACTGCGGCTTTCTGCCGTGAAGGGCAAATATTTTTCGAGACCACAGTGCGTCGCAAGCTTATCGACCGTGTTCTCTGCCCTGACTTGGACGCCGAAGAAGCGCTCGATATTTATGAAGAAGGGCAAGCCTTCTTCGAGTCTGTAATGCGGCGCAAGTAACCAGAAGCGTACAACACGGGATCCACCGGATCCCCGCTGCCGCCCCACAGCGTTAGCGAGGGGATCCGTACACAGCTAGTAGTCAAAAGAGGAAGCCATGCCTGGACGTTTCAAAACCAGCCCAAATCACATCATTGGGCTGCCTTATGCAAAGATCGCAGATTACCCAGATGACCGTCCAATCGCCCAGTCTCCAGACGGGAAGCAGCAGGTCTATAAAGGGATCCGCAAAGTCTATCTGGTGACCAACGGCATCGTGACAGATTTCTTTGATTGGGAAATCTTGGGCAATCAGTATCGCCATATCCAAAAACAAGCTCAACGAGCTTGGGGCATGACTTGGCCGATCTAATTGCCGACAACAACACGGGATCCACCGGATCCCCGCTGCCACCCCACAGCGACAGAGAGGGGATCCCACATGTGTAGTCAAAAGGAGGGTACTATGACAGGTCTGTACATCAAAAAACCTGGATTGATCGGCAAGTATTATAAAGATGTTGCCGACTATCCAAGCGCTCGTCCGATTGTCCAATCCCCAGACGGGATGGCAGTCTACAAAGGCTTTCGCAAAGTCTTCTTGGTCTTTGGCGGTATCGTTGTAGACTTCTATGAATGGAAGCCTTCTGGGGATCAGTACCGCCGCGTTCAGAAGAAAGCCCAAGCTGCTTGGGGATTGATTTGGCCGATCTAGCTGCCACAACCACAAAGGGATCTCGCTTGGGATCCCCGCTACCACCCCACAGCGTTAGCGAGGGGATCCCATGCACAGTCAATGGAGGTAGCCATGGAAGAGTTGTTGAAAGTTCTCACAGAGATCCGCGACCTGCTGGCACAGCAGCAGGCGCAAGAGAAGCTGGGGTTTGGGCCACCGCCCACGCCCACTACCATCTTTATTAACCGCTCTCACGGCGGCGTCTGGTATCGATTGGACGGCGGCAATCCAGTTGTAATTCCAGAGCCAGCCCTGACCTGCCGGCTACAAGGGATCGGGTTCGAGACCGTCTCCCGACGCGACCGAGAGACGTCTAAGCTGCACATCCGCGTCGCAGCCGACCGCCCGTACATCCTGGAATCTGGCGGCACCACCCAGTTCAGCCGCAGTTTCTTGGCGGCATGCGCCACTTTCCTGCCTGGTGCTCTGCACAACAAAGTCGTCACCATCCAGCCTGTTCCCGGAGACGATGACAGCGTGCTCTTCTGCCGGCTCTTCGTCAACAATGAGCTGGTGCGGGCAGCAGAGGTTCCGCCTGTAGGCGAATCGGAAGCCTGGCGGGCCATAGCCAAGCGAGCACTGGCAGCAGTCAACGGGTAGTCGCGGCACAGCACGATAGCCAAGCCAGAGATCCAGCACGTAAACTACCCGGCACCCGCGCTATGCGCAGGGTGCGGGCTTTATCCCAATCCCTAGCGGCCCCAGAGGACAGCTAAGTTTCGGAATTTCAGGCGAGTTTACAGTCGCCCCAAGGAGAGAGATTACTTGAGCAGCGTTATGGTCAGCATCCCCTTCCCACCCGCAGTGTCCACACTTGAACGACTTACCATTGCGGTAGGACTTACCCCGCTCAGGGTGGATGTGCAGGCATTTATGGCAGGTCTGACTGGTGTAGGCAGGCGGCACCAGCACCACAGGCACTCCAGCAATGGCAGCCTTGTAGGCTACAAACATCCTGAGCTGGTAGAACGCCCAGTTGTTAGTCCTGCGCCGTTCGGCTTTGCTCCGAGGTTTCTGATTCAGGCAATCTCTGATGCCTGTCAAGTCTTCAAAAGCCAGTGCCGCACCAATAGCCTGGGCATCCCTGACCAAGGTTTTGCTGATGTTATGGTTCAGCCATGTCTGGTAGCGCCGTTCTCTCCCAGAGAGCCTTCTCAGCAGCCTCCTAGAGCTGCGAGTGCGTTTGGATTGAACCTTGGCGCGTACACGGCTGAACCGGTCACGGACGGCCTGGATGTGTTCTCCACCCCAAGAGCGTCCGTTGCTAGCGGTGGCGATATCCCGCCTGCCCAAGTCAACTCCGATTACCTTTGGAGTTTTGCCAGTCGGGGGAGTATCCAGCTCAACAGCAATGTTGATGTAGTAGTCCCCTTGCTTGGTCTTGGACAGGGTTGCGCTTGTCGGCTTCTGGCCTCGCAGAAGCGCTATCTGGTAGCCGCCAATCTTGAGCTTGAGCCAAACCCGTCCGCTCATCAGGGTCACGCCCACGGCTTGGTCGGACTCTCGGTACTTAAAAGTACGAGCGTCCAAAGTCAGACTGGTGGGGCGGAACTTGTGGACTTGCTTCACCGCCTTGGCATTGCTAATCACCCGACGGAGCGCCTGACAGACGTGGTTGGCCTTCAGCCCCGTTGCTGCCCTTACCGGCCGATAGACCAAGTGGTGCAGCTTGGCGGTGTTCCAGCAGTTCTTTTGTTTGGCGGTGCCGAGAATCTGGTTGCAAGCATTCGCAAAGCCCTGCAAAGTGCGGTCAATTTCTTGACGCAACTCTTGTGGGACTATCAGCTTGCAACGTACCGATATAGTCTGGCTCATGGGCTTATTGTAGCTCATACAGACTTTGCCCCAGTACACTTATATGGAGGCGGGCTTTCCTCCCGGCACCAAGCCTGCGGCTATGGTGCGGGCCTCCAGCCCGAAAATTGGTGATGCAGGTGCTGTCTGTCGTAGATAGATAGGTGGTGTTCACAATGTTGTCTCCAGTTGTTCTAGGCGCTCGATAATCTGCAGGTACTGCCGCCAAGTCAGCCGAGAGGGCTCTAGCTCGTCTGGTGAGATCCCTGCCGCTTCTGCGATCACTTCCTGAGCCT
>Ga0308398_1000285_pt1 | contig 33694 bp, 30 predicted proteins | sample Hotspr20SampleT9_FD_202360 | JGI IMG/M metagenome (GOLD analysis project Ga0308398, IMG submission 202360) | Hot spring phototrophic mat microbial communities from Mushroom Spring, Yellowstone National Park, Wyoming, United States - 20051001_T9 ...
TTGGCTTAGATCTGAAAATTTTAGAAACTTTCTAGGAGAGGATTTAGAGCCTCTGATAAAATTTTTCGAGTTTTAAATGCTAGAGCAACTTACTGTCTTACAAGGTCAAAATTTAATGCCTGTCTTTCATTTGATAATCATAAGTTTAGTAGTTTTCTTGATTTTCCTAGTGATTGTAATTTTACCCTCGGCTAGAGAGCAAAAACGGCGAGAGGAGAAACTCAATTCTCTTAAACAAGGTGATACAGTTATGCTGACAAGCGGAATAATAGGTACTTTTGTGAGATGGGATCAAACTGTCGCTGTGGTAGAAATTTGTCCAAAATGCCATATCAAGGTAGAAAAATCTGCTATAAGAGAGAAATTGTAGTAGAGGATTTTTTGAGATTTATGAGGACCTTTAGCTATACTTTAATAACTCTTTAAATGGATTTAAGGTTTAGGTTTTGGGTAATTTTCGGGGTAGTCATTTTTATTTTTTTAAGTCTTTTGCCCACTGTTTTGCCATCAGTATTTTCAGATGAAACTAGACTGGGTAAGGCTTGGATTTCTAAGCCGCTTAAATTAGGTCTTGATCTAAAAGGCGGGGCATATTTTTTATTTGAGATAGATAAGGAGAGTTTTTCTAAGGTATACATTGATAAAGAAATCAAAGCCTTGAGATCGGTTTTTAACCAAAATAACATAGCTTTTTCCTCCGTTTCTAAAGAGGACAAAGAAACAGTAAGAGTTGTATTTTTAACTTCCACTTCCTTACAAAGGGCTTTGAATTTGATCGAAGGTTTGGATAGGTGGCAGCTGCAAGCAAGAGGTGAAGATTATTTAGTTATCCGTTACAAGTTTGATCACTTTGAGAAGATAATTAAAGCGGCGGCAGATACGGCTGTTGAAGTGATAAGAACAAGAGTTGACCAGTTTGGAGTGGCTGAACCGGTTATCCAGCGGATGGGTATTGACAAAATTCTGGTTGAGGTTCCGGGAGTAGTGGATCAAACCAAGTTGAAAAGCGTTTTGGGGCGGGTTGCTCAGCTAGAGTTTAGATTCCTTGCGCGTTCTCAAGGAGTCCCCACAATAAAGCTTCCTGTCGCCAGGACGGGGGAATTTTTCGAAGTGGAAGATGAAATTGTTTTGACTGGAGATCTTATCCAAACAGCCGCCGTAGAGTTTGATCCTCAGCATGGAAGTGTGGTTTTAATCAACTTCAATCCGCAGGGTAGCAGAGAATTTGCTAAAATAACCCGAGAAAACATTGGAAAACAGCTGGCAATAATTTTAGATGGAGTAATTTACTCCTATCCTACAATACAGTCGGTTATTGCCGAGGGCTCTGCTATGATTACTGGGTTAAAAAACTGGGAAGAAGCAAAGGAGCTTGTAGTTGTTTTGAGAAGTGGAACTCTGCCCGCGCCAGTCAAAATCTTAGAAGAAAAAATTGTAGGACCAACTTTAGGAAAAATTTACGTTGAGAGGGCGGTTTACGCTCTAATTTCAAGTTTTGTTGCTGTATCTATTTTAATGATTTTCTTGTATAAGATAGGTGGTTTAGTTGCTAGCTTAAGTTTGCTGCTTAATCTTGGCATAATAGTTAGCTTGTTGAGTGTTCTGGGAGCCACTTTAACTTTCCCTGGTTTGGCTGCTCTAGCCTTAACCCTGGGCATTGCAGTTGACTCTAATATAATTATTTTTGAAAGAATTAAGGATTTTCTCAAATCGGGATTTGAAACTGATTCGGCGATTGAGCAAGGGTTTCAAAACGCGTATTCCGCGATATTTGATGCTAATATTACCAGTTTGATCACATCTTTCATTGTGTATTTTCTAAGTCATGGGCCCATAAGAGGTTTTGCCGTAGTTTTTGGAATTGGAACCATAGCGACTCTGTTTTGCGCAGTTTTTTTCAGCAAGGTGCTACTTAGTCTGTTAAGCTCACGAGGCAAGATTCAGTTATGAGCTGATTTTGTTTATGATCAATTTTTTAAAACTTTTTAAACTATTTGGAGCTATTTCATTAGGGCTTTTTATCTTTGCAAGCGTAATTTTAGTTACCAATTTTCGAGATAGATTATCATCAGAGTTTACAGGAGGAGCTTTGATAACTTTAAGGTCAGAGTTAAGCCTAAAAGATCTTCAATCCGAGATCGCTAAATGTGGCTTAGAAAATTTTCAGTTGAAAGAGGTATTGGGCGGAGAGGGATTTTTGTTGCGTTTAACTGAAAGCTTTGCTGAGAAAGCCCAAGAGTGTCTAAAAGACAAAGTATCTGTTACAGGAAGCGAGTTTGTGTCTGCCATTATATCAGAGGAGACGAGAACTAAAGGTTTGATTGGTTTATTAGTGGCTCTTGGCGCTATGTTAATCTATTTAAGTGTAAGATTTGAGAAATTTTTTGCTCTGGGAGCCTTAATCGCGTTGATACATGATGTGGTTATTACTCTGGGGTTTTATATCTTTTTGTTTGATAGGTATCTCTCTCTCCAGCTTTTAATAAGCGTTCTGACTCTAATAGGTTACTCTGTTAATGATACGATCGTAGTGTTTGATAGATTAAGAGAAGAACTAGATAAGGAGGATACGGTTAACAGTGCTTTCAATAAAGCTTTGAATCTGGTTTTGGGTAGGTGCATCAAGACAAGTTTGCTAACTTTAGCTGTCGTAGTTTTGTTGATTTTTATTGGAGGAGAGGGGATAGCCGATTTTTCGTTGTTTTTCTTAGTTGGAACAGTTGTAGGAACTTACTCTTCAATTTTTGTAGCGGCTCCTTTCGTTTATAGCCTCCTCGTGGCGAAAAAAAAGCTCAACTAAAAAGCATAAATTTAGAAAGTCTATGAAAAAAATTGCTGTTGTCGTTCCCAGATTTGGGGCATCTGTAAAAGGCGGAGCTGAGGTGGCAATATGGAAGTTAGTGCATCACTTAGCAGAGGAATTTGATTTTACAGTTTTGACTTCAACAAACTTAGATAGTTATTCCTTAGAGCCTAATTGCGGTGAAGGAGAGTATAGGATGAATAACATTACGGTTGTTAGGTTTCATTTTGAATTTAATTTAACAAAGATCGAAAAAATCTTGGGAAAGATGAGTAAAAGATACTTAGTTTTGCCTGAGGAGGAAAAATTGTTTTTCAAGAATTTTGGTTTTTCTACTGGCCTACTCAATTATCTTGAGGTTCACGCAAGGGAGTTTGATTTGATACTAGTTTCTCCGTACCTTTTTGGAAATTCTGTTTTTTGTTGCCTGAGATATCCGGAAAAAACAGTTTTTATACCTTGTTTGCACGATGAAGTGTTTGCTGAACTAGAGTTGGTCAAATTAGCGTTTGATTTGGCTAAAGGTTTTATTTTTTATTCAGAGCCTGAAAAAGAGTTAGCGCTTAGGCTTTTCAATGTAGATAATTTTAGTGTCGTTGGAATTCCTGTTGGGGATGAGTCTGAGGACCTTTCGGAAAAAAATATTAACGAAATTTACGCTCAGCCTTATGTTGTTTATTTGGGGAGGAAAGATTATGCAAAGGGTCTAGGACTTTTAATTGAACAGTATTTAGCTTTTAAGCAGCTTTTTAACTCAAATTTAGGACTAAAAGTTGCAGGTCCCAGGCTTATAGATATTCCCAAGAATTTTAAAGAGCTTAGTTTGATTGAACAGCTTGATGATGTAGATGAGCAGGAGAAAAAAAATCTGTTGAGGCAAGCAGTTGCTTTAATTCAGCCCTCTCAACTTGAGTCTTTCTCCTTAGTTTTAATGGAGAGTTGGTTAGAAAAAACCCCTGTTATAGTGAACGCATTTAGTCCTGTCACCGCGCATTTTGTAGAAAAATCTAAGGGGGGCTTCATTGTCGCTAATTTTTTGCAGTTTTGCCAGGCTTTAAACCTTCTGCTTAAGTCGAAAGAGCTGAATTTGTTGCTAGGAGAGAACGGATTTAAGTTTGTCAGAAAAAATTTTCAAGCAGATCTAATTGTCCAAAAATTCAAGCAGGCATTATTGAAATTTTTATAATGTCGTTTATCGGTCGTGGCTGTGTTGTTACAATACGGTTATGAAGCCTGTTTCAGCTGATGTTGATTTTGCAAGCCAGGAAGAAGAGATTTTAACTTATTGGAGAGAGAATCAAATTTTCAAAAAAAGTTTGGAAAAAAGAGCAAAGGGTCCGATTTTCTCTTTTTATGATGGTCCCCCTTTTGCCACTGGTACCCCTCATTACGGGCATTTACTAGCTGGAACCATTAAAGATGTTGTGCCTCGGTACTTCACGATGAAAGGTTTTTACGTTGAGCGAAGATTTGGATGGGATTGCCATGGTTTACCTATCGAGATGATGGTAGAACAAGAGTTAGGCTTGAGTGGTCCAGCTGACATTTCACGTTTTGGAGTTGCCAATTTTAACGAAGCTTGCAGATCTTCAGTTTTAAAGTACGAGAAGGAATGGCAAAAAACCACAGAAAGAATTGGTAGATGGGTTGATTTTGAGAACGACTACAAAACCATGGACCGGAGCTTTATGGAGTCAGTCTGGTGGGTGTTTAAAAGTTTATGGGACAAGGGTCTTATTTACAAAAGTAAAAGAGTTATGCCTTACAGTTGGAGGTTAGCGACTCCTCTGTCTAACTTTGAGGCAGGTTTAAATTATAAGAATACCCAAGATCCCAGTTTGTATGTTAAGTATTTGGTTCCTCAGCTTGGTTTATTTCTAGTTGTTTGGACAACAACTCCTTGGACTTTGCTGGCAAATGTTGCGATAGCAATTTCGCCAAAGCTTCGTTACGCCAAGGTGAAACTAGCGCAAGAGGAGTTAATAGTATCTGAAAGCTTTGCAAGAAAATCTGGCTTCGAGTATGAAATAGTACACTCAAGTGAGCTCGTAGGACTGGAATACCAGCCTATTTTTACGAGCTCTGCCGTAAACGATTTCGTATTTAAAATCGTAGAGGGGGATTTTATCGATGAGGGGCAGGGGACAGGGCTGGTGCATATCTCGCCTTGTTATGGTGAAGAAGATTTTGATTTGGGTGTGAAGCACAAGATGCCTGTGGTGGATGTTTTGGATGAAGCAGGTAATATTAAGGCAGAAATTTTTGTAAATGGAGAAATTTTTCATGAAGTAAGAGGATTAAACTTTAAAGAGGCGGCTAATCCTATTATTAGGAAACTTAGAGATTTGGGTCTGTTGTTTAAAAACGAGACAATCCACCACAGCTATCCGTTCTGTTATAGAAGCGAGACCCCATTAATCTACAGAGCCATAGATGCTTGGTATTTGAAAGTAGAGGACTTTAGAGAAAAGTTAATTGAGGCTGTTAAGACCACTACCTGGGTTCCAGATTACGTTAAGGACGGCAGATTTGGTAATTGGTTAGCTCAAGCTAGAGATTGGAATATTAGCAGAAATCGCTTTTGGGGGAATCCTATACCAGTTTGGGTGTGTTCCGGGTGTGGAAAAATGGATTGTATTGGAAGCGTGGCTGAACTTGAAACAAAATCAGGGTGCCAGGTTTCAGACTTACATAAGCATTTCGTTGATAAGCTTTCATGGAAGTGCTCTGAGTGTGGAGAACAGATGCGAAGAGTGCCAGAGGTTCTAGACTGTTGGTTTGAAAGTGGAGCTATGCCTTTTGCCCAAAATCACTATCCATTCGAGAACAAAGATAAGTTTGATCAAAGCTTCCCCGCTGATTTTATAGCAGAAGGTATAGATCAGACTCGAGGTTGGTTTTACACCCTTTTGGTGCTTGGATGTCATTTAATGGGCAAAAGCCCTTACAAAAATGTAGTAGTTACGGGGATTGTCCTTGCTGAAGACGGGAAAAAAATGTCTAAGAGACTTAAAAATTATCCAGATCCCAGTGATGTCATTCAGAAATTTGGAGCTGACGCGTTACGACTTTATTTAATAAGTAGTCCAGTGGTTCGTGGTGACAATTTAAGGTTTTCAGAGGCTGGGGTCTCAGACATTGTTAGAAGAGTCCTTCTTCCCCTCTGGAATGCTTATAGTTTCTTTGTAAGTTATGCTTTGATTGACAAGTTTAAGCCAAGCTCCCATTTATGTTGGTCAAACAATGTGCTAGACCAATGGATTGTCTCCAGACTTCAGTCTCTGATTTCTGAAGTGGACTATGAAATGACGCGCTTTCGACTTTATAAGGTCGTTACCCCGATGCTCAATTTTTTAGATGATTTGTGCAATTGGTACATCAGGCGCTCGAGGAGACGCTTTTGGAGCTCTGATTCGCAAGATAAACAAGAAGCCTATCATACTTTGTACCATGTGTTATTGGATGTTTCCAAAGTTTTAGCATCATTCTGTCCTTTCATTAGCGAGCAAATTTACAGAAACTTAAGCTCTCTTGTTCCGGACGCGGAAATAAGCGTGCATCTTTGCGATTTTCCAAGCGCTAATAAAGAAATTGTTGAGAAAGAAGTTGAGGAGGTTTTCAATTTATTCAAAAGAGTAGTAGAGGCGGGAAGGGCTTTGAGAAGTCGCTTAAAGCTCAAATTAAGGCAACCTTTGAAACAGCTGACTATTGTGAGCAAAAATCCTTTAACTGAGAAAATGAGATTGCTTCTAGGGGATCACATCAAGGATGAACTTAATGTTAAAGATCTCTTGTTCTCCGAAAGTGAAGAGGATTTAGTAAGTGTAAGAGTACGACCTGTAACTCCAATTTTAGGTCCTCGGTTGGGAAATCGTCTTAAACTTCTGGCAGAGGCTTTAGCAAAATTGAGCTTGAGGGATGTAGTTGAAATTGAGTCTTCAGGTTTTTTTACTTTCCAGGATATGAAGATTCCAACAGAGCATTTATTAATAGAGAGAACTAGCTTGCGAGATGATGTAGAAACTCTTTTTGATGTCTCGGTTTTTTTTAACACTGAAATTGATAGATCTCTTTACCTTGAGATGTTGTCTAGAGAGTTTATAAATAGAGTGCAAAAACTACGAAAAGATATGAAATTTGAGCTAACTGACCGTATCAACATTCTTTTTCGAAGTGATGACGCTGAGTTAAATGATGCGGTTAAAAGTCATGTTTCTGACATAAAGGCCGAGTGTTTAGCCTTAGACGTGGTTTCAAGCGATTTGGCGGACGTTCAGGTTGAAAACATTGAAAGCTGTAATCTCTTTCTCAAGCTCGAGCGTATGGATGGTTTTTCGTAATACAGAAAACTCGAAAAATCTGTTCTACTAGAATTGTCGCTGCTAGCCACGATGGAAAAGTCATCTTAGACAAGGATAAAATCTTTTCAGACTGATTTAGGATTACAGGTGGAATTCCCGATTTTTGACCTATCAGGAAAGTTTTGGTTCGGCTTTGATCTAATAGCAGAGAGGCGAACTCTTCTGTAGAAATTAAAACTCCTTTGGACTCTAAAGACAGGAGAGGAGCGGGTAAAGGCCGTAGATCTCTGTAGTCTTCGTACGGGATTAGTTGCAAATCTAGTTGTTTAGTGAAAATTTTCAAATTAGTAAGAAGACTCTTTGGTATTAAAGAACAAGATTTTTTAGGAATCAGAATTTTAACAATCATTCGAAACTTTTAAAGTGAACACTTTTTCCACCAACTGTTATAATATTAGTAAAAACTATGAATGCAAAAAAGTTGATTAGAAAGCTGTTGGTAATCGGGCCGCTTGTTCTTTTCAGTCAGAATTTACGAGATTGTTTTGTCTCAGGAAATGCTACGTTTGACGCAATGGTAGTTTTTATATTTCAGATGTTAACAGGCGGATTCGGCTCTTTGATTATGATTGTTTCCGGTATAGGTGCAATTTTAGCGGCAGCTTTCGGACAGTACAGGGCTGCATTAAGTGCCTTAGTGGTTGCTTTAGGAGTTTATGTTCTGCAGATTTTCATCACAGCATTCTTTGGAACTGATTTTAGCTCTGCTGAGTGCTTCTTTGAATTAAATAGATAAGCTACATTTAATTGCTAGTACAAATTATTGAGAGAAGCATGAGTGTCAAACTTTTAAATTAATTTAGCAAAAAAGTACACTATTAAATTAACTCGTGTTTGGTGTTTAGGGAGTAACATTTGTTGATCGAGCCGAAAGTAAGCTTTATTCAATGGGATTTCTTTAGACAATCGCTTAGATTTTTTCGCGCTTTTTAAGCCGTATTTAGAAGGTCCTTATCAGTTTATCGGCAAACTTGTGCACTCTCTTTTTAAAATGAGGAGCGGAACCAGCGTTTTATTATTAACTTTTTTAAGTTAAAAAAAATGAATCAGAAGCAGATTTTTTAGGATATTTAGATTGTATACACTGGGTAGGGGTGACCCTACGAGTGGTTCTACTTATAAAGGGAGAGTAAGAATATGAAAAACTTGGTTTTTAAGACTTTTAATTTTTTAATTTTGCAGAGCTTAAATCCTAAAGCTGCTAAGACGCTTGGGGTAGCGTTAGTTTTTATGCTAGCAACCATCCAAGCGCAAGGCACATCAGGCACAGGAGGGCTTGAAGAGTGCGTCGACAAAGCAGGGTTTGAAGGGCTTGTTGTATTTCTATACAGGGCCCTAACAGGAGGCTTTGGAGCTTTGATCATGATTGTTGCTGGCTTGGGTGCTATCTTAGCTGCCGCTTTTGGGCAGTTTAAGGCTGCTTTAAGCGCTTTAGTTGTTGCTTTAGGAGTTTTCGTTCTGCAAATCTTCATCAGAGCGTTCTTTAACGTCAATTTTAAAGTCGATGGTGGCTGCGAGTTCATTGATACGGGTTCATAACTTTAATCGAAAGTAAGCCGAAGTAGCTTAATTTTCAAGGGGGGCTCAAAGCAAGGCCCCCTTATAATCATTTGAGAAAGTTTTCTATCTCGTGGTATTCTAAAAAAAAGTAGATGTCGGACAGTTTCGATTTAGGAAATGCAATAAATACGTTAGCGAAGGAAAAAGGTATTCCAAGATCTCAAATTATCTCGGCTTTAGAAAGTGCTCTTTTATCCGCGGCTAAGAAGCATTTTGGGCAGCACTTGAACCTCGAGGTTCACTTTAATCCTGAAATTGGCGATTTCGAGATTATTAGGTTTAGAACCGTAGTCGAAACGGTTTACGACAATAGTATACAAATTAGCCTGCAAGAAGCTAGAGAGAAATACGATCCAACTGCTGAAATCGGAGATGAAATAGGAGAGAAATTAGATAAGAAAGCTTTAGGCAGAATTGCTGCTCAAACAGCCAAACAGGTCATAAGTCAAAAAGTTTTAGACGCTCAGAGAGATGCTATCTTAGAGGATTTTAAGGATGAAAGAGGGAAAATAGTATCAGGCTTCGTTCAAAGAATAGAGAAAAATGGAGATATTATCGTAACCATTGGAAGGGCAGAGGGTCTTCTGCCAAAGAGAGAACAGATGCCTAGAGAGAAATTTAATCCCGGGGATAGAATTAAAGGTCTGCTTTTAAATATTGATAGAACGAGCAAGGAGGGTTACCTAATAATTTCTCGTAGTCATCCTCAATTTGTGGCAAGGCTCTTTGAAGCTGAGTGTCCTGAGCTGAAAGAAGGGCTAGTTAAAATAGTGAAAATCGCTAGAAAAGCTGGAGAAAAGACCAAAATTTTAGTATCCTCAACTGATCCTTCCATTGATCCGGAGGGCTGTTTAATTGGGGTTAAGAGAAGCAGGGTTAATATGGTGTCTCAAGAGTTAAATGGCGAAAGAATTGATATAATCGGTTTCTCAGATGATCAGCCTACTTTGGTAGCTAAAGCTCTTAGACCTGCTAAACCTGTAAAAATTTTGGTGGATGAAGATAACCGTGCGATGGAGGTGGTTGTCCCTGATTCATACTTGGCTGTAGCTATAGGTAATAGAGGAGTTAATGTGACGCTGGCTTCTCAGCTAACCGGCTGGAATATCAGCCTACTTCCAGCAAGCGTTGCGGAGGAAACTGCTCGCCAAGTAAGGAAGCAACTAGAAAGGATCCCGTCAATTACTTTTCCAGAGGCCGAGTTTCTCTACCAAGCTGGCTTTAGAAGTATTGAAGATGTGGCCAATGCTACTCCACAGGAACTGGAAGAAGCGGGTATAGATCCAGAGAGAGTGGAAGAACTCCTAGAGAACGCAAAGCTTGCTTTAAGCGCAAGCAATACCGAGCTTGAAAAGGAGTCGAAAATCATAACAGATTTAAATAAGTTGGATTTACCCAGAGATATAATTCAAACCTTAATATCTTTTGGTTTATCTAAAATTCACGATCTAGCTGTTGCCTCTAAAGAAGTTTTAGCTACTGCGTTACAATCGGAAGATAAAGTTAAATTGGTAGAGACAGCGGTAAGAAACTTTTTAAGACAAGGATCAAGATTGTCTTAAAAGAGAAGTTTTTTATTTGCTGTTAAACCTCAACCTTTTTAACATTCAAGAGCATAATTTAAGACAACTCTTTCATCAGTTTTTAACTAGCCCTCTCCTATCGAAGTAGTAGGTTTAAAAAAAAATGGGTAACGATTGTCAGCTAGAGGTGATTAAGCGCGTAAGTTTTGTTAAACTAATAAACTTTTACGATATGAGCAAACAGGTTGATCTTTCAAGAGTTAGAAATATAGGAATAGCTGCCCACATTGATGCGGGCAAAACAACCACCACTGAGAGAATTTTATTTTACACTGGGGTTAACTATAAGATTGGCGAAGTTCATGAAGGCTCAGCTACTATGGATTACATGGAGCTGGAGCAAGAAAGAGGCATAACAATAACAGCTGCCGCCACTACCTGTTTTTGGTCTGGTTCTTTTCGAGATAAGCCACTGCATAAAATTAATATTATCGACACCCCTGGCCATGTTGACTTTACTATTGAGGTTGAAAGAAGTTTAAGAGTATTAGACGGCGCAATTGCGGTGTTTGATGCTGTAAATGGGGTAGAGCCTCAAAGTGAGACGGTGTGGCGTCAAGCAACGAAATTTAATGTTCCAAGAGTTTGCTACATTAACAAAATGGATAAATTGGGTGCTGATTTCTATTATTCGGTTGATTCCATAAGGAAGAAATTGAACGCCAGAGCGCTTCCAATTCAAATTCCAATAGGCAAGGAGTCTAATTTTCAAGGAGTTGTAGACCTTATAAAGATGCAGGGGTATATATACAAGGATGAAACTAAGGGAGCAGATTACAGCGTGATAAAGTTGGAAGGTAACTTGTTAGAAGAAGCAAAAAAAGCGCGTGAAGAGATGTTGGAGATTCTAAGCGAGGTGGATGACAATGTGTTAGAGGCTCTGTTAGAGGGTAGAGAACTTAGTGAACAAGAATTAAAAGATGCAATCAGAAAAGCCACTATAAACTTGAAGTTATTTCCTGTTCTTTGCGGGAGCTCTTTTAAAAATAAAGGTGTTCAACCCTTGCTTGACGCGGTGATTGATTTTCTCCCCAGTCCGGTAGATGTTCCTCCTGTTAAAGGGACCAGGTATAAATCAGATGAGATAATATCAAGAAAGCCCTCGCCTGACGAGCCACTAACGGCTTTAGCTTTTAAAATAGTAACAGATCCTTTCGTTGGAACTTTGACTTTTTTGAGAGTGTACTCGGGAAAAATTGAGCAGGGGCAAACGGTTTTCGTACCTCGATATGGGAAAAGTGAGAGAATAGGACGGCTTGTGCGTCTTCATGCGGACAAGAAAGAGGATATTAAATATATAGAAGCTGGAGACATTGGCGCTGCAGTGGGCTTAAAGGACGTAATCACGGGAGATACTTTGACGGTAGAGACTGATCCCATAGTTTTAGAGAGCATTACCCCGCCGACACCAGTTATAAGCGTTGCTATAGAGCCCAAGACTAAGCAGGATGAAGAGAAAATGAGCATAGCACTTGGCAAGCTAGCTAAAGAGGATCCATCTCTGTTTTTATCTATGGATCATGAAAGCGGGCAAACTATTATCTCAGGTATGGGCGAGCTTCATTTAGAGATCATTCAACAACGGCTAAGCAGGGAATTCGCCGTGCAGACTAATTTTGGTAAGCCGCAGGTTGCTTACAGAGAAACTATAAGAGGTAAAGCTGAAGGAGAGTACAAACACGTAAAACAGTCTGGTGGTAGAGGCCAATACGGTCATGTGTGTTTAAGAGTTGAGCCTCTCCAAAGAGGGCAAGGTTTCAAATTTATAGATGCTATCAAAGGGGGAGTAATTCCCAAAGAATACATACCTGCTGTGCAGAAAGGAGTTGAGCAATGTTTAGCCGAGGGGGTTCTTGCGGGATATCCATTGATAGACATCCAAGTTACCCTTTATTTTGGAAGTTTCCACGAGGTTGACTCTAGCGAGATAGCTTTCAAGATAGCCGCGCATATGTGTATGAAAGAAGTTGCGAGGAAAGCTGGGCTTGTACTTTTAGAGCCGATTATGAATTTAGAAGTGGTGGTGCCGGATGAGTATATCAGTAACGTTGTTGGAGATATTAATAGGAGAAGGGCCAGAATTTTAGGTATGGAGGCTAGAAGCGGGGCCCAAGCTGTAAGGGCGTTAGTTCCTTTAAGTGAAATGTTTGGGTACTCCACCGACTTAAGAAGTTTGACGCAGGGCAGAGCATCTTTTTCAATGGAGTTTTATGGATATGAAGAGGTTCCTCCAAATTTGATTGACTCTATTGTTGAAGCTAAAAGAAAAAGATAGTAAAATAAGGCGAAATTAACTATGAACAAGAAGATTTTCGAAAGAACTAAGCCTCATGTCAACGTTGGTACTATTGGTCATGTGGACCATGGTAAGACTACTTTAACTGCCGCAATCTTGGCAGTACAAGCGCAGGATGGTTTGGCAGTGGCTAAGTCCTATAAAGAGATAGCCAAAGGTGGTGTTGAAAGAGACCCCACAAAGACACTCACTGTTGCAAGCGCGCATGTGGAGTATGAAACTCCAAATAGACACTATGCACACGTCGACTGCCCGGGACACGCTGATTATGTGAAAAACATGATTACAGGAGCTGCCCAGATGGATGGCGCGATTTTGGTGGTATCAGCAGTGGACGGACCTATGCCGCAAACAAGGGAACATATCTTGTTGGCTAGGCAGGTGGGCGTTCCTCACATCGTTGTTTTTTTAAATAAGTGTGATTTGGTTGATGATCAAGAGTTAGTAGACCTGGTAGAAATGGAAGTGAGAGATCTTCTTAACCAGTACGGGTTCCCAGGAGACGAAACCCCTTTTGTCAGGGGATCGGCTTGGAAGGCTTTAAATATTGAAAATTCGGAGCTTGGCGTTCAATCAATTAAAAAATTGCTGGCAGTTTTGGATGAATATGTGCCTTTGCCAGTTAGGGATATTGATAAGCCATTCTTGATGGCGATCGAAGATGTCTTTTCTATTGAAGGAAGGGGTACCGTTGTAACGGGTCGAATAGAGAGGGGCAAGGTGAAAGTGAATGATGAGGTTGAAATTGTCGGTTTAAGGCCATCATTAAAGACTGTTGTTACAGGAATAGAGATGTTTAGAAAAACTTTGGAAGAAGGTGTTGCAGGCGACAATGCAGGATGTTTGTTGAGGGGAATTAAAAGGACGGATGTAGAAAGGGGTCAGGTTTTATGCAAGCCAGGCTCTATCACGCCTCACACTAAGTTTAAAGGCCAAGTTTACGTGCTCAAAAAAGAGGAGGGTGGAAGACATACCCCCTTCTTCACCGGATACAGGCCGCAGTTTTATTTCAGAACAACTGATGTTACTGGAACAATAAATTTGCCGCAGGGAGTTGAGATGGCTATGCCGGGAGATCAGGTAACGATTGAAGTTGAGCTGCAGAAACCTGTTGCATTAGAGCCTCAAACGAGATTTGCAATAAGGGAAGGGGGAAGAACAATAGGTTCAGGTGTTGTAACTGAGATTTTGCAGTAAAAAGTAATAAAAAATTTGCAGAACCTTTTTGGTAAATTCTTTTTTATCAACAGGGTTCTGTTGTCCTTTCATGGCTCTAAGTATGATTTGTTTACTTCAAAATTCTAGGGTAGTTTAAGCTTTTCTTACTGAGATTATGCCTGTGTAGCAGGTAGCAGTCTTTTAATCCAATTTTCTTGGTGCTCTGAGGACTTTAGTCGATTTTGCTAATTTAAGGAGTATTTAAATTTTTGTTGCTCAAAAATTTAAGAAGTTAGAAATACTATTCGATTGAAAATTTGTAATTCTGGAGACAATCAAAATAAACGCTTAAGGCAGGAGACGGTTTTTAAATTCTTCCAGTCGAAATTAAGCTTTAAAAGCTAGTTTTTTGTTTTGATCGATTTTATTTTTGGCTGCAAATTTAGCGCCAACTCTAAGTTGTCGGCGGGTAATTTTTTTTCAAACTTCATATAAACGTTGCCAATGAATACTCTGTTTTTTATTTGTTTAACCAATCTAGGGCTATCTTGTAGAACTATCTCACTCCTCTTAAGTTTTTTAATCTGACTTTTATTGGAGCTTTGAATCAGGGGCTGAATTGTAAATACTTTACTATTTTCATCAAACTTTTCCTCGGTGCACTTCAAAGTGATCGAATACTCTGTTTTTCCGTTATTCACCAAATAAACTTGCTGCTTTCCCTTCTGCCAGTCTAAAACTATAGCTGCTAAAGCAGCACTGAAGGGATCCCAAGCTCCGTGAATTTCTTTGTTGGTAACCTTAACTTTATTTGAGTTAATTTTGTTAACCTCTCTCGAAATTTTTAAGACTTTACCTTTTTTTTCGGTGTTGAGAGTAAAATTAACCTTTTCAATTTCGTTTTTGTCTTTCTTAAAAAAACGTCCGGCAGACTCTTTAAAATCTTGGTTCACGGTTATATAAGCATTGTAGTCAAGAGAGTAGAACGGCTTTAGCCAAGAAAGGGTCTTTGCCTTGATCTCGAGTAAATAAGCGCTACCACTTTTTTTAATAGATATGACCGCATCGGCCACCTTTACTTTTTCCCAAGTAACCGAGTAAAAATAGTTTCCTTCATGTAAAATTGGCTCACAAAATATAGCAAATAAAAGTGCTGCAGGTAATAAACGAATAGTAGTTAAAATCACTTTAAACCAGTATTACACTAAGTTTGAAATTATAGCACATAAATTGCCATTTTTTAAGTAGTTGTGTCACTGTCCAAAGCTTCACTGCTATTTTATAGCTTACAGAGACAAGTTTTTAATCTTTCAGTTAATCTGTATGGGTGCACCGCTTTGTGTTATTTTAAAAATACTGCTGTGAGGCTTTTAAGGTTTTGCTTTAACTCTGTTTTGTTAGTTCCCTTTTACCTAAGTTACGTCTTAACTTTCATTATTTTCCATCCTGTTTTATGGCTTAGTTTTAAATTTAAGATTTTGGACGGTCAATATTTAACGAACTTCCTCTGCTGGGCTCAAAGAGCTATGCTTTTTTTATTTACTGGATGTTACACTAGGAGCCTAGATTTAACTAAGCGCGACCAACTGCGCTATGATTTGCCCACAGTCATCGTATCTAATCATCAAAGCAGCTTTGACATTGCTAATATTGTTAATTTTTTCCATCCCCAAAAAGTGCATTTCGTTGCCAAGATTGAACTTAGCAGGTTTGTTCCAAGTGTTTCTCTATTATTAAGAGAGTTTAATGGCATAATAATTAATAGAAAAGACTCGCAGCAAGCATTAGCAAGCATTAAGCAATTTAAGGAGAAATTTAAGCAGGGTGCTTGGGTGGCGATTTTCCCTGAGGGTACAAGATCCAAAACAGGATCTTTAGGCAAGCTAAAAAAAAGGGGTTTACTCGAACTGTTGGGAGGCGTCCATAATTTTCAAATAATTACTGTGGTATTTACTAAAAACTTTTTTTTCGGTAATCCCCGTTTTTTCCCTTTTTTCCGTAAGTCGACTATGGCAGTTTTGAGCGCGCAAACTGTCTCAATCAATACTGATGCCGAGCTTGACTCTCTAATTCATCGGATATTTCAAGAGATTGAGGACTTCATCAGAGTTCAAGTAAACAGAAAGCATGAAGCAGCGAAGCTATCCAACAGAAATAAATTTTTTTGAAAAAATTTGCTACTTCGTCGATTATTATCGTAGTAAAAATAGATATTAACTTTTGATTGTGGAGAACCTGTTAAACAGAGTAAGTGCAAAAGATATAGAGGATTTTTTAGGTAGATACAAGGTTGTAGAGGGCTCTATAAGGTCTTTGATAAATGATTTTGAAAACAATGATGGAGTTTATTCTGACTTCTCTAGATTTAGCGTTGAAAGGTTACTTAAGTCAGAGCTCCTGTTTAAAGCGCTAAATAATTTTTCTGAGCAATTTTTGAACTCAAGTCTTAAGTCCAGAAGCGATTGTTTTGAGCTTTTCGGACCTGCACTACTAGGTAGTTTAATTGGATCTTTTTACCTTATTCGCAAAAGCATTTTTAGTTTACCGCAGGACATGCGTGTAAGTTTTCTAAATTGGAGTGGTAAATTTGTCTATATTAGTTCCATCTTCGGTAAAGTTTTTAGAGAGGTGGGTTTAACTCATGGCATAGTTTTTGGAGGGGCCATCGCATGCAGCGTAGGGAATTTTATAGCTAAATTCGAGAAGGGTGCAGACTATTTCAAACATTTGAATATTTTAGGCTCTCCTTTTGATTTTAATTACGAGAAGTCAAATTTTGGATTAAGCTCGGCTGAAATGGCTGCAATTTCCCTGTTTTACCTGGGTTTTAGTCAAGGTTGGGTTGAGGGATTGGCTTTTTGCGACAAAAACTTGGCTGAAGAATCGAATAGTTTAGATCACTCGAGCAGATTTGGAGTGGTTGCTTACTGGTCTAAAATTTTGTTTGAGAAGAATCCTCGTGAGCTTCTTCTTGCAAAATATTTTTCTGAGGTAGACGATAGCATTATTGAGAGCCTAATAACGGATATTATTGAAGTTAAACAAGGAACTGTGGATTTTTGGTTTTTGCCTGAGGGCAGCTCTGGTATTAGCGAGGTTTTAGAAATTTCAGATGAGTCTCCCTAGAGCTAAGGGGGTTTTTGTTATTACTATAGCTTTGGTTTTTCCCTTAATTCTTCTGGTTTTTTTATTTTTTATCGAGATAGGATTCTTTTTAGTTAGCTTAGGAGTTTTAAACAAAGCATTTACAAGGGCGGTTTTAATAGCTAACTCAAGTGAGTTTACCGTAGGTTTAGATGCCTTGTTCGAGGAACTCTCTTTGGACAAGATAGAGTTAGTGGACTTAAACTCAGTTCGTTCTTTTATCTTTGGACCTAATCCTCCAGATATAAATTTTAATTGGCCTGTGTCAGACCCAGAAAATATGCAGCCCTGTTTTTCACTTCAGGGCTCCACTGAATACCTAGTTGAAGCTTTTCCAGTTAGATTTAGAGCTTTTTTAATTGCCTTTTTGGCCCTAATCCGTCGAAGCCATCCTTTTACTAGTTACTTAGGGCGATTTTGTACTGATGGCATTGAAGACTGTGTTGTATGCTTAGCCTATATGGTAGCTAGTGATTGGATGACTAGTTCTTGCGATGATCTCTCCCAGCTTCAATATGTTTGTTGGGTTGATAGGCCTACTCTCCTAGGAATCGATTTTTTATGGGGCAAAAAGAGTCAGTACCTTACCCTGTCAAATAGTATTGCAGATACTGAGCTGAAGTAGATGAAAGCTAAACAAAGGGCCAGTTTGTAGCCATAATTTTTGAAGTTTTAACTAAATTGCGATTAGAAGGGTAATTATTTAATATAGTCCTTAGCTTAATGTAGTGAATGGCTAAGCGTAGATTGACTGTTTTACTTGGAGTAGGAATTATCCTAGCTGCTTTTGGAGTTAGTTTTTTAGGTGTTACTGTGCCGCAAAGGGTAGTCAGGGAACCGAAACCGGTGGCGGTTTTTAAGGAGAAACCAATCGTATTTGATGCCGATGTATCGGAGGCTCTTAAAACAAGATCCTCGCTTATAAGTGAAATTGACGAGTCAGAAATAGCAGGCCTTTTTGAAAAGTTAGCGGCCAAGTCTTTTCTGGAGAGTTTAGGATTTGTTGCTTCCAGCGCTGCATTTGCCGACTTTACTCGGCAAACTTTTGGCTCACAGTCTTTAAGTTTAATTCTTGCTCGGTTAGGAGTTAGTGAAAAAGTCTTTAGACAGTTGATTTCAACGGATCTTCTTTTAAGCTCATTTACCTCTATTTTGAGAGATGCAGAGATTTTATCAGACGAAGAGATCAGTCAGTTGGTAAACCTCCTAAGTTACGGTATTGAGGGCGAGGTTTATATTTTTGATCTCCAGAAATCTGCCTTGAGTCTTTCCGTTGATGTGTCTGACCAAGACATTGAAGACTTTTATGAAAAGAATTTAGCTCGTTTTAATAGACCTAAATTGATTTCAGGTGAAACCGGAATTATAGATTTTACTGCTTTTAGGGATCGCACCAAGATTACAGATCAAGATCTAGCTTTTTTTTATGAAGAAAATCTAGCTCTCTTTAGAGAGGAAGAGGAAGTCCTATGCAATTTTAAAATATTCGCAAGTAGCTTTGTTGAAGTATTGTCTAACCTATCGGGAGCTTCTGTTGAGGTAGCGGCTTCAAGGTTGGAGGAGCTGGGTGTGAAGCCTTTGTCTGAAAGTCAAAGAGTCTTTAAACGAGGAGAACTTGAAGATTTTTTAAAAGCTTTTGAGCCTGGCCGCCCTAGCGTTAGAGAGCTAAAAGTTAACACTTCGGTTGGACCTATCACTTGGTCTCCAGGTCTAGCTATGTGCGAAGTAGTAAAAATCGACCAACCACCGATTAAAAAATTTGACGAGATTAAAGATAAGGTTATCTTGGAATATTTAAAAAAGAAAGCTCCCATTCTAGTCTCTGAAATTTTTGCTGAAACCAAAAACTCTGAGGCTGTTAGGGCTAAGTTAGGGTTGACTCCAGAGTGGGTTATGAGCCGAGAGCCCGAAAATTCGCTAAGAGAAAAGTTAAGATGGTTCAAGGGTCAACTGCCTAATTTTCACGTTGATCATGACAACGGGGTGTATAAATATATTTGGATTAACGGCGAAGAAGAGCAAAGCCCAACCCCTTTAAGCGAGGTTAAGGCTCAAATCAAGGAAGAGTTACTTAATAGGAAAAAAACAGAGGAGTTCTTAAAACTTCTCAAAGAAGCTGTTACTAGCCAAGACTTAAACAAGCTAAAGTTGTTTGATTTTGAAAAACAACTTGTAACTAACGCATCACTCTTAGGGTTGCCTTTTTTGCAATTTACTGATCGGTTAGAAGGTTTGTTTGGTCCTTATCCATTTGGCGACAAATTTGCTGTTTATTTCGTTGCCAAAGTAAAAAAGCATCCAGCGCCTTCTATAATAGAGAAGACTTTCAAAAATCACTTAGAAAACATTATCCTTCAGGAGTTGGCTTTAAAAGCTCACTTGGAGGGGTTTGAGCTTTTGAGCTTCAATTTGCCGTGATATTTGTTAAAGATCCCATTTTGGCATTCAAAAAGGTTCTAGCGCTAGCAAAATACAGAATAAGTTTGCTTACAGGTTTGTCCGCCCTAACAGGTTTTGCGTTAAATGGAGGTAGCATCCTTGAGCTAAAGGCTATGATTTTATTTCTAGGAACTCTTTTCGTATCTGGGTTTGCCGGCGGAGTCAACCAGCTTATTGAGGTTTTTGAGGATAGTGTGATGAAAAGAACTCAAAAAAGACCCCTTGTTGAAGGTGTATTAAGTGTTCCCGATGCTTGTTTGGTTCTTGGCACTATGGGTTTAGTCGGTCTTGCGATGTTAAACTGGCTAAGTGTTAATGTTGCTTTGGTGTCGGTTTTTTCTTGGCTGATTTATAATTTTTTGTATACACCCTTAAAGCAAAAAACTCCATTTTCAATCTGGGTAGGAGCTTTAGCGGGCGCTTTGCCCATTTTAGGGGGCGCTTTGGCGCAAAACGTTTACATTTCTAGCACTGTTTGGGCGTTATTTGCGGTTCAGTTTCTGTGGCAAATTCCTCACTTTTTCGCCCTTGGCATAAAGTTTAAACAAGACTATGAAAAAGCTGGTTTTAAACTAATTCAAAACTCAAAGCTTTTGGGAAGTGAGGTTCTAGCCGCTACTTTTTTAGCTGTTGGGATAGGCTTGACGGTGGCTCTGCAGAGCAAAAATATTTTATTTTGGTGCTTAGTTTTTAATTTATCTGTAGCATTGACGGTTTCAGTTATTGATCTTATTTTATCGCAAGCTAAAGAGGCTGGAGATTTGGCTTGTAAAACTTCTATAGTTTATCTTTCTATTTTTTTTATTGGTATTTGGTTTGCCTAGTCAGAGCTTGAGCCAAGTCCTCTAAATCCTCGGAAGACTTTAGATAGATTTTTAAAACTTTACCTTTCAAGGCAACCTTCTTTCCAATAACTTTTGAAATCTGCTGAAGAAGCTCTTCTTCTTTTGAAGATAGGGATTTCCGCGCAGAACGGACCAAAAGTCCACGATCTAGAGGCAGAGACCTCTTCACTATTTCTTCCAACTCTCTAACAGACAATCCAGCTGATAAAATTTTTTTTGCAAGAGATTTTTGAGCCACGCTGTTCGACACGGACACAAGCACTTTTGCATGCCCTACAGATATCAAGCCCTTGGCTACAAGTTCTAGAACAGAAGCCTCTAGGTTTAGAAGCCTTAGCGTGTTGGACACATAAGCTCTACTTTTTCCTAAAATCTCCGCCAATTTTTCATGCGTTAAAGAGTGATTTTTTATTAGATCTTGGAAAGCTTTTGCTTCCTCTATGGGGTTCAAGTCTTGCCTCTGAAGATTTTCTATTAACTGAATCGCTCTTAAGTTAAGCTCTGAGGAATTGTCTAGAATTATAGCTGGCACCTCCCGAAGTCCTGCCATTTTTGCAGCCTTCCAGCGCCTTTCTCCCGCGATTAGTTTATAGCCGTTATTATGTCGCACGACCAGTAACGGTTGTAGAATACCTACTTGTTTAATAGACTCCGATAACTCGCGCAGCGACTCTTCATCAAAGTTTTTGCGGGGTTGATCACCCACCTCTATGGAGTCCAAGCTGATAAAATTGAATTTGCTTTTGCTATCGGTTGTAGTTTCACCTAAAAGCTGGGCTAAACCCCTTCCTAACGCTTTTCTTTGCATTATTAACTACTTTAAGTGAAATTCTTAAATTTGGAAACTATTTTCTTTTTGTAACTCCGTACTTCTGTTCACTTAAACAGGATTAAATCTACAACGTATTTCAACGCTAATAAGTCTCTTTTTGTCAATTTGATTCTTTTGCGATGCTCTTCTTCTTTTCCCGTTACTATTCGCAGCCAGACTTCATCACCTCCTTTAGTCTTATCCTTGTACAGTTTGATCAAGATCTCTTTCCCCCTATCAGAGGCAGTGTAAACATAGTCTTGAGACTCCCAATTTTTTAGGAAGCAAGTAGCAACGACCGCAAGTTCAGGTAAATTTTGTTTTGGTATGACAACTAGGCTATGTAGAGGGTTTGAGTTTCCCGCCTCAACTCCGTCTAAAATGGGATTAAACTCGAGAGCAAGACTATTATCTTTTTCATACAAATAAAGCTTGCCGAATGATTTATAGATTATTAAACCATCTTTACTCATCCTATAAAGAAAAACCTGGCCACACTTAAATAATGTAGCAATTCTAATCGCTTTGTCAATGAAATGCCGTCTCTAAAAAAAAATTCAGGAGCCTTTAACTTGCCTCATGAACTCAACCCTTAAGGTAGCTAAATCCTGATCCCTCAAGAATACATTTCTCCATCTTTTGGTGTTCACTATTTCATTAAAGGCTTCTTCACTTAATGGGGGAGGAATAGTTTCTGTATTTTCAATGTTTTTAATAAGAAAGTTAAGGTCAAAAACTATACTTCCAATCAAAAAACTAAGTTCATACCATCTTTCCAAGCTTTTTTGGGGGTCAAATATAATGCTATTTTCTTGGGTTGGATTTACAAAAGGGTTTTCCACACCTGGATTATTGACTTTTTTATAGGCTGAGGGGATCGCTGCTAACCGTTTTATTTCATATTTTTTTGGTCCTGGAAATTGACCTACCTTGCTGATTGATATAACCTGCCAATCAGTCAAAGCAAACTCAACAACATTTTGAGCTGCTGCGCGGTTTTTTGTGCGGCTTAAAATACCAATAGCATCACCAAACAAAGAGGGGATGTCGGGGCTTATAATAAAAGTTAAATCTTGATTAAGAGAGACTGCTTTTCGCGCATGACTTTCCACAAGAGGTGCCGCTAGAATATCCTTTAGAATTAATTTCTTTATTAAGACACTACTTGAAAAAGTAAAGCTTTTGGCATTCTTCGAAGCCGCATACATAAAACTCCATCCACCTTTCCAGCCGTATTTTTGAAAAATCAAGTCGTAAGCGAATCTTGCGCTACCACTTTTTCGGGGATCGGCAAGGGCAATTTTGTTTTTCAAGGGTGGCCTAGTCAAAACATCCCATCCTAGTGTAGAAGTTTGGGGCAAACCTAAAACTTGAAAGATCAGTTTATTAACGCACAAACCAAATGAGTTCAGATTGACAGAAATCCAATAAAAATCTGGGTCGTTTATCAGAACACCGTTTAAATTAAAAATTAGTTCTCGTTTTATTTCATCCCTCAATTCCAGTTTGAGAAGCATATTCCTTTTTTTTAACTCCTCAAATGGATCAGTTCCCCCGCCAAATAAAATATCCACCTCGGCATATGGGTTTTCTATTAGATATCTTAAGATGTCGATTGTCCCCCCGATGTCAAGCCATCTTAATTGAACGGTTAAATTACGGCCCTTGCTCCAATCGTAAAATGCTTGCTCGAACTCCTTTTTATAAGTATCAGGGTGAGGCGATATGATTGTTACTAGCTCTTGGGCTGTCAAACACAAGATAAAAAGGCAAGAAGTAATTAACTTCACCCAAAAACTGCTTGTTTCTGCAATTTAACGACTAGTGGGGCTATTAAAAACACTAATACGCTTAAAAGCGTTAGCAAAGCACACGATGAACCAAAAAAATCTGGCTCATTTAATAATTGGTAAACCATCTTAGACAACGGATAGTACTTGACTTCAAAAGGTATTAAAAGGCTCGCACTGGATTCGAATAAAGAGATCGCAAAAAAGGTGAAAAATTTGCGTATGAATGTAGCGGCTAACAAAGGGAAATAAATTTTTAACCAAATTGAAGATGTAGGTAGCTTGTAAACTCTTGCGCACGCCTCAAGGTCTCCAGCTAACTGAGGAAGCACCGACGAGAATGTTCTTACTCCATTTGGAATCTTCTTAAATATAAAAACTAGAAGAAGAAGTAGCAAGGGAGCTTTCTGATTATCTAAAGCTGTTCCTCGGTACGAGGAAATTAGAAGAAAAGAGATAAACAAGCTTGGTAAAATGAATGCTGCGTTTGATAAAGATTCCTCTAGCGCAGCGAAAGAGTTTTTAGGCTTTAACGAGTTTAAAGCTAAACAAAAACTTATTACTATCGCAGCTAAGCTGCTAATAAAAGCCAAAAATAGGCTGTTACCCAAAGACCGTAAAATCTGAGGCTCATTAGCTAAAGTCAGATAGTGGCTTAGAGTAAACTTGTTTGAAAAATCCACAAAGGAAAAATAGGCAACAAAAATTTGAGGAACTAAATTTAACAAAACCATACTAGCAAAAAAGCCTCCTAAAACAGCTTTTGTTAAAAAGCCCAGAGAGAGTTGAAGTGGCACATAAGATCCTGTAACAGTCTCCACGAAAAATTTAGAAGAGTAAAGCCTCAAGGGCAGAAAAAGCGCGGTTATGATTATAAAAAGCGCCAAAACAATCACCGACGCGGAAGCATTAGGATTGTCAGATACAAGGTTAAAAATAATCACGCTCAACATTCGCCTTTCTTCGAAAACGAGGGCTGAAGCTAAATCGGTTATTGATGCTAAAAAAACAAGAAAAGTAGAGTTAAGGATAGCGGGACTTAAAAGAGGAATAATAATACTAATCAGTATTTGTCTTTTAGATAACTTGAAAACTCTACAGGCTGAAATCAGGTTGGCGTCTATATTTCTTGCTGATGTCTCAATAATTAGGGCTGTAATTGGGCACAAATAAATGACTTGGGAAATAATTATACCCAGAAAAGAAGACTGTAGCCCTACAAGTCGGAACAAAAACTGAAATCCCAAGGGTCCAACAAAAGGAGGGGTTAAAGAAGCCGCAATTAAAAATAATGATAAAATTAAGCTGACTCTCTGATTAACTGAAAGCAGAAAAAGCGCCAACACTACTCCCAAAATACAACAAAGTAAAGTAGTAGTTGCGCCTACTAGAAGACTAAAGCCCAAAGACAGTTTAATATAAGGATCGTTTAAGATTATTCCAACAAAGTTTAAATCTAACTGAGAAGCTGAGGAGAGCAGAAAAGAGCCAACCGGAAAGATACAGGTTAAAGTTATAATAAGCCAGAAGAATACTCTTATTAAAATCACGCTTATACCAAGGCTAGTAATTTAAATACTGAGCAAAATTTTATCAGTCCAAACATCAATTGAAGAGTTCACAGTTAACCAGCTTGGAATCTCCTTTAAGGAAATCTTGGTGAGCAGCTTTCCATTTGACGCTAAAACCTGGAAATTGCTCTGCTTGCGTTTGATTTCTTTGACTTGGTAAGGCCCATTAGGCGAAATGTTCAAAAACTCAGGTCTGGTTGCAAAAACTTTGTCGGCGGCCGCAAAGTAAGTAACCTCGCCGAAAAGTTCCGCCACTTCTATCGAAGGAGGAGTTTGATAAAAGAAAAAGAAATCCTCGAATCCATAAAATTTTTTATCGCACAAAACTCCAAAGCTATCGGCAAATTCTAAAGAGTCATCAACATTGTGGCTTACCAAAATAGCACCGATTTGCAATGATTTGAGGAGATTTCTGATATCTAAAATCGTAGTTCTTTTTAAAACAGTATCAAGATTAGCAAAAGGTTCGTCAAGCAGTATGAATTTCGGCTCAAAGGCTAATGCTCTTGCTAAAGCTACTCGTTGCTGTTGTCCCCCTGAAATTTGATGAGGCAAATAATTTTCAAGGTGGGAAACTTTTAGCAAAGTCAAGGCTGATCTAGCCTTTGTAAAACTCTGATGTTTTGATAACCCCTTTGCTCTCAAAGGTAAGCTGACATTCTCTAGGACTGTTAGGTGAGGCCATAATGCATAATTTTGAAAAACTAAAACAATGTCGCCTGTGGGGCCCTTGCGAGTGATATTTGCGCCCCGGAAATAAATTTCTCCACTGCTTGCCGTTTCCAGCCCTGCTAAAATCTTTAAGAGAGTAGATTTTCCACTGCCAGAGGCTCCCAGGATGGATGTTAGGTCGTTAGTCTGAATTTTGAAAGAGACGTCCTGGAAGATAACGGAACCTCGATAATCCTTTGAGAGTTTTATCAGCTCGAGCGTCATGATAATATAAATTATTGAGCATGAATTATATTAGGGACATAGATTTACAGCAATTCAAGGATTTAATCAGGGAAGGTAAAGAGATTCTCGACTTTCTTTGACCTTAAAGAAGTCCAAGTTAGGGTTGATCAGATTGAAAAAGAGCTATCTAATCAAGAGAACTGGGCTGATTTAGAGCGGATGAAATCCTTATCTAAAGAGAAGACCGCTCTGCAAAACAAGCTAGATCTGGGAAAAAACCTGAAAGAGCTGATTGAGGAGTTGGAGATCGGCCTGGACTTAATAAGCGACCAGGAAATTTTCGCGTCGCTGTTGAGTAAATTTGAAAAGTTAAAGGCTTTAGTTGATCAGGAGCGGGTAAAGCTTCTTTTTAGCGGAGAGTATGACAAAAACAATGCAATCTTTGAAATAAATGCTGGCAGTGGAGGCACCGAGGCGATGGATTGGGCTCAAATGCTTCTAAGGATGTACAATAGGTGGAGTGAAAAAAAAGGATTCAGTTTTGAGTTAATCGATTATCAGCCAGGAGAGCAAGCGGGGATAAAAAATGCAACTGCCGTGATAACTGGAGAGTTTGCTTACGGTTTTTTAAAGCACGAGAGAGGGGTTCACAGGCTTGTAAGAATTAGCCCCTTCGATGCTAACAATAGGCGTCACACTAGTTTTGCATCTGTTGCTGTTCTTCCGGAGATTAATGATGATGTTAAGGTTGAGTTAAGGGCTGAAGATTTGGAGATTGACACCTTTCGAGCTGGCGGGGCAGGGGGCCAGTATGTTAACAAAACCGACTCTGCTGTGAGAGTCAAACATAAGCCGACGGGCATAGTTGTATCAATTCAATCTGAAAGAAGCCAATTAAAAAACAAAGATTTGGCTCTGAAAATTCTCAAAGGCAAATTAGTCCAATTAGAAGAAGAAAAATTGAGGCAAAAGTTGGCTGACCTACAGGGAGCTAAGGCAGAGATCGATTTTGGAAATCAGATTCGAAATTATGTTCTTTATCCCTATCAGCTTGTCAAAGATGTTAGATCAGGTTTTGAAACTTCTAACACCACGGGAGTTTTGGATGGCGAGCTTGATGATATTATTTTAAGTTTGCTGAAGCATTTTAGCAAATCGCCAGTTCAGCAATAAGCGGACTTTATCTGAGACATATCGGGTTTTACTAATAGTGTTTTTGCCAAGCGTCTTTTTAGTAGCAATCTCGCCCGGTGCAATCTGCTTTTGATTGCGGGGATAGTTAGTTTAGTTATTTCCGAAATTTCCTCATAAGTCAAATTTTCGATATCATTTAGAATTAAAATTGCCTTATATTGGGCTGGCAATTTGTCAAGGGAATTTGAAAGCAGTTCTTTGAGTTCGGCTAAATCATGGTAGGTCTCAGTTTGGAACTCAAGTGGAGTGTATTTTTTTGCTTGAGTTTCTTGGTAAAGGTTTTCAAGGGCAATATTTGCGTTCCTTCCTTTATCTTTTCTGAGCTTCATTAGGCTAGCATTAAAGGCTATTCTATAGAGCCAGCTGCTAAAAGCTGATTTTCCCTGAAAATCCTTGAGTTTTAAAAAAACGGTGAGGAACACTTCCTGACAAATATCTTCAGCGTCTTCGGAGGATTTTGTAATTTGAAAAGCCAGCTGTTTTACTTTAGTTTTGTATCTTCTTATTATTTCTTCAAGAGCTCGTTGGTCATGCTGCAGTATGAGTTGCACTAAAACCTTATCGCTAACCTTCGTTAAATCGTCTATATTTGCGCTTTTAATAAGTCTTGGCTTCATACTATCTTGATTATCATCAATTGACGGAAGGACTTTGTTTGGAATCTGTTTTGATTTTGTAAAAGTTTTGTAAAATCTCTAAAGTGTACTACAACCCCAGCAAGCAGATCGTTTATATCAATGATGTTAACTTAGCACTCGATTATTTAAGTGATTTAGCGCAGGATGATGTAGTTTCAGTAGATACAGAAACTGCTGGCTGGCAATATGGTTTAAATAAGCTATGCTTAGTTCAGCTGACTGGTAGTCAATCTCCCTATACAATAGTTTTCGATGTTTTGGCTTTTGATGATCCAGCTAGTTTGTTAAAAAATGTGATTGAAAACGAAAAGGTCTTAAAAATTGCCCACAATGCAACTTTTGAGCTTCGGAGTCTTGAGACCATAGGGCTGTTTCTAAGAAATGTTGAGGATACTTTTGAGCTATCTAAAAGGCTAAGGCCGCACCTGCCCAGCTTCAGGCTTTCAACTTTATGCGAGCATTTTTTAGGTAAAAAATTAGACAAAAGTTATCAAACCAGTAATTGGATGCAGAGACCTTTGAGTGAAGCTCAAATAGCTTACGCGGCGGCAGATGCCGAGGTTACCTTAAAGATTTATTTTATTTTGAAGGAGATCGAGCAGTCTTTAAGCAAAAGACTGGAGGGAGATTTGCCTCAGCTTTTAATTACCTACAAGGATGTATTGATTAAGAGGAACGAGTTGTTAAAGCCGATAATGGAACAATTATGTGAAGCAGATTATTTACTGGAAGCTTTGCGGGTTCGTATTAAAGAAGAGTTGCCTAAAGTGGGGGGAGAGATTGATACAGATTTTGCATATGCCAAACTGCAGGAGGTTAAGAAAACTGAGGTGTCAATAGAGAAGTTGAGAAGTCGTTATCCTAGCATAGCTGATGAAGTGATTGAGCTTTACGTAAAGCGCGAGAAACTTAAGGCAGCACTTAAAGAGCTGGGTGAACCAGCTAGTTCAATAAACGATCTTTTAGTTGAAACAGGTAGAAGTCATCGCTTGCAGCTTGAAATAAAAGATTTATGACGGGGTGTAGCTCAGCTTGGCTAGAGCGCACGGTTCGGGACCGTGAGGTCGGAGGTTCAAATCCTCTCACCCCGACCACGTGAAATTTAAAAAATTTTAAGTTAATTCTTACCAATTCTTCCCCTCAAAAAATTTAAAAAATTAATACAAAAACCTGGTTCTTAAGATCTAAAAGTTTTAGTCAAAAACAAAACTTTCAAATAAAAATACAAATAGTGCTAGCTTTCTATTGAGCAGGGAAGCACAAGCATTTGTGTTATCGAATTTAACCAATTCTATCCGCTGAAACAAGGGCTCTTAGGTTTTAAGACTTTGCCGTATTTATTGGAATTTGTACAGCCTACTTGAGGAAACCGTCAAAAATATCCGCTGAATTGTATTACGAATTGTGCAAATTTACCTTTCGGACAATCTTCCCCTATCAGCTTACTGTTGTTTTAGAGAGAAATCTGCTAAACGAGGTTTGGCGAAAAAGAGGTTAAATTTCGAATGACTTTGAAACCTTTAAATTTAAAAGAACTAAGTATAAGAGTTTTGACGGTTATGTTCTTATTTAATCTTGAATTGATGAGTAAAAGTAGTTATTTTACTAATGAAGTTTTTAGATGACGAGAATATTACGTAAAAATGCTCCAAGAGCGGAGAAAACTGAAGGCGTATCCGTATCTAAGATTAGGAGAGTAACCATAAATGGTATTTGCTATATTGTTTCTAACGAAGATGAGGTTTTTGTAGAAAAAAAATTGCTCTTCGCAATTTTAGAAAGAGGTATAAGAGATTTTATATCTTCAAACCCCAATCTAAACGAGAGTGCTAAAAAATGGATGCTTGAGTGCGATCCGAGCTATATTTTTAGTTTCAAAAACATATGCAGCTTGCTTGGTTTTGATGCTGAAACCTTATACAACAGGCTTCTAACTTTGCGAGAGACCGCTTTGTCAAATAGAAGAACTTCTAGGGAAATCTACAGAATTCTGGATGATTTAGCTTGCGAGTCAAAAAAATAGCTAAAAGGCGTTTCAAAACTTTCAGAGGGTTATAAACCTAACTTTCAAATTATAATCCGAGCAGCGACGGAAGCTTTTTCCTCAGAGACTTTAAAACAGATTCAGAAGCTTTTGAAATTGCTTAAGGACAAAAATGATTAATTAAGCAGCTCTTGTAGGTTACTTTTCTTTTTTGGCTTACTTGCTAATTTTTTTATGCTCTGCCTAAGGGCACCGTGGTCTAAACCTAAAGACTCACAAACCAAATAAAAGGGCAGACTAGCTTCATATTTATCACTGAAAATCCAGTTTTCTGCATCACGCTTTACCTCACCTTCCCCTATCAAATAGTCTGAGATAGCTTTTTGCAAAACTGCTACTAGCAATCGCCTTTCACTACTTGATAAAATCCCTTTATCTTCATTATTAAAACTTTTTTCCATATCTTTATTTATTGGATTTTAAAAGAACTCTCAAATTATACCACGACTTTAATAAAAATCAAGAAATTTTTGAAAAGAAAAATGTTAAATTAGTTTGTTTATTGAGTAAACAGTAGCTCTTTGTATAAAACCTGCACTTTACCTTCAGCTATCTTCTCTAAATCAGTAACTAAATTTCTGATCAGTTCATCTATGAGGGATTTGTCAAGTGTTTTTTGATTTGATTGAAACTTAAATCTTAGAGTAAATTTAGGAAGTTCTGGGTTTGGTAGATAATCAACTATTTGAACGTCAGTGAGGAAGGGTATTTGGAGGCTAGTAATCGAGACCAAAAGTTCATGGCCCAACAAAGTGGTTGATACTGTCAAATCTCTGTAAGCCGGCGGATATATTACTGGATCCTTGATTTTGGAGTAAGAGCTGCTGAATTCCACAAGCAAATCAAGATCAAATGTTGCGCCCAAAACCGGCCTTTTTAAATCTAAAAAGGCTAACAAGGACGGGTTAAAACTACCCCAACAGCCAAGCACTTGATCATCTACAGTACAGCTAAACCCCCAGTCAAAGTAACCGCCGGAAACAGGATTTACGCGGACTGATGAAGAAATTCTCAGATAACTCAACATGTTCCACACTACCGAAGCCAAAAAGAAGCAACTCTCAAAACTTTGCACAGGTCTGCTGACATCTAAATACGGATGCGTTAAGGCCAAATTCAAAAAATTTTTTTCTAAGTTTTTGTAATTGGCCGAAAAACCTCGTGTTATTTCGAATAGCTTAGGGCAAGGTTTAAATCGATCGATATTTAACTTTAAAGCTTTCAATAAATTTAAAATCCCGTCTGGGCTTAGAAAGGCATAACTACTCTCTACACTATTCTTGAGTTGAATTAGATCCTGGCTTTTATGGAGTGTGTTCGTAACTAGCCACCTAACCTCTTTTTGAGACAGAAAGCTTTTTGTAATTACCTCATTAAACCCCTTTTGAGATAAAAAGTGACATAAAGATTTTTTTAACTTATAAGATTTTGGGAATTCCGATGGTTTAAGCGCCCCTGATAGAGTTTGTCTAGGAATTTTATTGTAGTCAAAAAATCTTGCGATCTCTTCCAAGATATCTTCAGCATTCGAAACATCATATTGTCTATGCGTTGGAACTTCCACTAACCACCCTCCATTTTGTCGGCTGATGCCAAACCCAATTTTTTGTAACATGGCTAAAGACTCACTGGGATCGAAATTAGCACCGAAGTGGTTTGCAATATCTTGGTAACGAAGTTCTATTACCCGAGCTTGATTAAAACTTTGTTTAAAATCTAACATTTCGACAGAAAACCTTACGTCACTAGAAGCTAAAATGTGTAAAAATCTTCGGACTGCCAACTCTGGGAGGGTTGGGCTAACAAACCGCTCAAATCGGTAGCTCGCGTCCGTTGACAAACCAGCTGCGGTTCTTGAAATTCTAACTCGAACTGGATTAAAGTGAGCAGACTCCAAATAGATATCGAAACTACCGTCTCTTAAGCGCGTGTCGTAGCTTCCGATGATCCCAGCAGCCGCCACTCTTTTTTGAGAGTCATGAACAAAAAGAGTACTAGCGGGAAATTCGTAACTTTTTTGATCTAAGGCTAAAAACTCACAATTTTGAACCGATTTAACCACTAAAAAAGGCAATTTGATACTCTGGGCATCGTAGCAATGAAGAGGTTGCCCAAGCTCCCACATAACATAGTTTGCTAAATACACAAATGGGTGAGTATCTAAAGGAAGGAAAGAAGGCCTAGGAATCCTTAGATCATCTATTGAAAACGGCTGAGCAGAAATTTTAGCAACAAAAAAAACCGGGCAATCTTGATCTAAATCTTGGATGAGACTTCCTTTGTTAAAATCTCCCGAAAAAATTTTTGGCTCTTGCAAGGTTAAATCAAGTTTCGCGCTTAGCTCTTTTGCGATATAATAGTGACTTAAGTGATCTCCTCGGTTAGCCAAAGTTTCAATGTTAAAAACCTTTTCTTCCATGTTCACATTTTTAACCTCTAAACCCAAAAGGTCGAAAACTTCCCTTAGGTTAAAGATTCGAGAAACGTCGACGAACTGTTGCAAAATTTCCAAACTAACAAGCATTTGCTAACTTATAAAATCAAATACATCTCCTTCATAAAGCGAACGTAGTTTTTTGATACCCACTTTGTTAGCCGCTAGACGCGATGTACCGAAACCAAACGCCAAACCCACAACTGAGTTTATATCGTAACTAAACTGAAGCAAAACATTTCTATGTACTACTCCTGCCCCCGCTATTGTCAAAAAGCTGCTACCCCCGCAAAATGAACAATCGCTGCCTCTGCACTCAAAACAGCGCACTTGAACCCCTAGACTGGGTTCGGTGTAGGGATAGTATTTTGGAACAAATCTAAGCTGAGCCCCATCACCAAACAAGAATTTTACTGTTTCTTCGATCAAAGTAAGCAGATGACCTAACCCTAATTTAGTGTCTACCCAAAGAAGCTCAAATTGATGGAACATTGCCTGATGACTAGCATCTTCAGTTTCATTTCTGTATACCTTTCCGAAACAGATCGCTTTAATTGGCACCTTACCTGAAGACAAGATTCTTGCTTGAATGGAACTTGTGTGCGTTCTCAATAAATCTGCTTGCCCAGCGTTTGCAATATAAAATGTGTCTTGCATATCTCTAGCGGGGTGATGAGCTGGGATGTTTAGAGCGTCAAAGTTGTTATAAGAGCTTTCTAGCTCAGGTCCATCAATTACTTCGAAACCTAAACGACTGAAAAAATCTGCTAGCTCCCACTCGAGTTGAGTAACAGGGTGTAACTCTCCAAGGGCCGGATAGCCGAACTTGAAACTGCAATCAATGAATGGTAATCTCAACTTGGAAAGAATTTTTTGATTGTCAAGCTCCTGTTTGATAGACTCTAGCTTTTCTTTTATCGAATTCAAAATCTCTCCGACCTCCTTTTTTGATGAGCCTTCTAATCGCTTAAGTTCCAGAAAGCCTTTTTTTAGGTACCCATCCGAGCCCAGCCACTTCCTAACCAAATCCTCCGCGCTAAGGGTTTCTAAGTCATCCTGAAAGGCTTTTTTTAGTTCTGAAATTTTCATCAAACAAGTGGCGAAAATTTTATCAAATTTTAGAGCTCATTTTAAATTTGGAAAAACATGTGGAATAAAGTCTTTAAGTTTAAAGCTTTTTTGTTTACAATCAACCATAAAAATGAATTTTGCGAAAAAATTAACATTAGTAGCAGGTGTTATCAGTGGATGCTTGTTTGGCCTTATCGCCCAAACAAAAAGTGTAGCGGATGAAATCAAAGCTTTTCTGTCTTCCGAGGAAGGGCAGAAGCTGGTTTTTGAAGCTGTTACAACCTATGCCCGTAGGGAACAGCAGAGAGCTCAGGAAAGAGCTCAAAAAGAGGTGGCTGAAAGAAGGGAGGAGCAGTTTAAGAACCCTGTTAATGTTCCAGTTGGCGATTCGCCTATAATAGGTAACCCAAAGGCGAAAATAACTATAGTCGAATTCTCTGATTTTGAGTGTCCCTTCTGCGCAAGGTCGCAAGCAACATTAAGGCAGATTTTAGATCGATACGGAGATGAGGTTCGTATAGTGTTCAAGCACAGGCCGTTGGAGTTTCATAAGAACGCGCGAAAAGCTCACAAAGCCGCCATAGCAGCTCACAGACAGGGAAAATTTAAGGAAGCAAAGGAATTTTTGTTCTCTAATTATAACAGATTAGGAGATGATAAATTGTATGAAGAAATGGTTTCTAAATTCGGTTTGAATAAAGAAAAATTTTTCTCTGATATGAATAGCGAGGATGCAGAGCGAATTTTGAAAGCTGATGAAGAGCTAGCAGATAGTTTAAAAGTAGGAGGCACGCCCACATTTTTCATAAATGGGGTAATGTTAGAGGGAGCTTACCCTTTTGAAGAGTTTGAAACCATTATAAACAGGTGGAGAAGTAAGGCCTAACGAGTTAAGCTGAACGGTATCATGAATCAGTCTATGTAGGTAAGGCAGGATTTTTAGTGAGCTTATCTAGACAGGGGGACGATTAAACCTAAGACTTGAATTTTACTGAAAGGTGACGACGGATAACTCAGGTGGGCAGTACAGTCTAATTGGAAGTCCTACAAAGCCG
>Ga0308398_1000286_pt1 | contig 33649 bp, 27 predicted proteins | sample Hotspr20SampleT9_FD_202360 | JGI IMG/M metagenome (GOLD analysis project Ga0308398, IMG submission 202360) | Hot spring phototrophic mat microbial communities from Mushroom Spring, Yellowstone National Park, Wyoming, United States - 20051001_T9 ...
CTGAATTCTTACAAAAGGTGCGCAAAGCTCTCAACATTCCTAACTTGACTGATGAAGACTTGTTCTACTACATTGCTGGTGTCATTGCCACTCCGCGTTACTCGGAGCAGTATGGCAATAACCTCATTTCTTCTCATCACCGCGTACCCATCTTTGATCGTGAGTCTTTCCAAAGGATTTACGCAGTAGGCAGGAAGCTTGGTGAGCTGCAAATGCTTTATCAAGACTACATGGTGGGGATGGTACTCAAAGTATGGAAAGACGAAAATCTTCGTAACCTTCCTGAGTATCCACTCCAAATCAAAGGCGTTGTTGACATGAATAAGGTGATTGAGTACATCCGTTACGATAGCCGAGACAAGTCTTTCATCATCAATGGGGTTGTCAAAATCAGCGGCTTCCCTGAGGGAGCATTAGAACATAGGATAGGCACGCTTCCTGTCTTGAAGACAGTTGCCAATAGGTTGCAGCCCCGAACGGATGAGAAGACAGGTATCACCTTAGACCCGAAGCTTACCATTGGCGAGATGTACGACATCATGAAGAAGCTGACGTACTACTGTCTGGAAGCTAATAAAATCAAGAGGGAACTCAATACGCTCTATGATGCGGCGGCTATCGTAGAACTGGATAGCCTCGGCCGTTGATCTACTCACAATCCGCTGGTTGTGCGCGTGCGTCATAGCCCTACCCGTGAGGGTAGGGTTTTCGTTTTAAAGCAGTGCATGCTTTGGTGGATGGCCGTAGCTTCTACTGGCTACCTAAGAAGTTATCATGCGCCGAAGCAGGATGCTTAAATATAAAAATTGACCAATCCGAATATACAAATAAAATTATTCACTTTCATCTTTCATAAAAATTCCATTTAATCTTTACATTACCATGTTTCTTTTTGCAAGATTTACGAACTACAAAGAGATACTTGAAACCACGTAGGTAGAAGTTATGTTGTAATGCTTTAGTATGCCAAAACGCTGTGTTAGACGTTTGATTTCTTCTAACTACGCAAACTATATCAATGGGGTCAAAGTATTTTGTAAGCCTTTCGTAGATCTTAAATCCTACTGGAACAAAGTTCTTTTTAGCCCATTGGTCGCCTATAAGCCAACCGAGCACTGCTCCTGCTTTCATTACTCTATAACACTCTATCATTACTTTTTCAAGTTCATCGTAAAAATTTTCATCAGTAGCGGGAATGTGCCCGATGTTGTCAGGATGTTCGTTATATCGGATGTTGTCTCCATAAGGTGAATCCACAAAAACTAAATCCACAATACCATCTTCTACTGGTAGTTTTCTTGCGTCTGCTTGTATAATGTCATCTCTAGTTGGGACTATATCAAAAGCCATAACCCGTCTTCTCTCTTCTTTACACACATCTATGGTAGTCCCAGAGCCAGCCATAGGATCAAGCACTAGATCACCCGGTTTGGTGTATCGCCAAACCAAGTTATATATAATAAATGCAGGTGTAACTCCAGGATATTTATTGTTACCCTTAGGTGTAACACCATAACTCTGCTTATGATAATCCCAAAGGGTTGTGGATATTATGGCGGGCCTATAATCTTTATCTACATAGTCTTTACTCTTCTTTATACTAGGATTACCGTTAAGAGCAGATACGATAGCATTCACGCCTTTATGTGTTAGGTAATCTTTCCATGATATACCAATTTGGTTAAAGAAAGCTTTAGTGTTCTTAAGTTGCTTTATTTCGCCTGCTACTTTGACTTTTACATAGTATGGATACTTGCCATTGAAAAGAGATAAGTTAGGTTCATACCGCCCTTCCGTTACGGCTACGAATACTCCATGTAAAGTATCAGTATCTAGATTGTAAAGGAATATGTAGTCTTCTGGATTTATTGCAAAAACCTTATAACCATAAACTACGCTTTGTGGAAACACTAAATTGTCTAACATAGTTTTCTCACTTTTATCCGTACATACAAGTATGAAACCCATTCGACCGTTATGCAGTGCTGAATGTATTTTGTTTAAAGGTGTCATGTTCCTGTGCTTCCAAAACCCGCGTCGCCTCTCTCCGTCTGCGACAAATCATTTGTCTCGTATAACTCGATGTTAACAGACTTGACAGCCACCATTTGAGCTATACGAGTTCCTGGTTCAATCACTAAATCATCGCTACCTAGATTAAGTAACTTGACCTCTACATCCACAAATTTATTAGAATGTGTAATAATCTCATTAAAAACTAAAACCCTATTTTTAGTACTAAATCCACTTCTAGCTCTTACATGCACCTCTACATTTTTAGGCACACGAACCTTTATACCTGTAGGTATAGTTGCCGACTGCCCTGAAGGCACAACTAACTTCTTCTTGATGTACGCTCTCAAATCCAAGCCACTTGCTAACTCACTACCAAGATAAGGCTCAAAGTTTTTCTCAGCCTTGTAATACAATACTTTATCTTCCAGTTTATCCATACCTTTATCAGCTTTTCTCCAATCTCTTACGACCAGCCCAAAACGCAAAATAGCTACGAGGTCTAGCCTTTCAATGTTGTAAGTCTTGTTACTAGTGTTGTAAAACGCAATCATCACGTTACCACGATAATCAGCATCAACGGTACCAGGTTCATTGATTACAATGACACCGTTTTTGAAAAGATTATCATTACCAAAGACTAACAGTTCCAATTCTTTATCAAACTGAAACTGAAAACCTGTGTCGTACAAGTAAAGTTCCTTAGATGCTATCGTGATGTTTTTATTGGAATGTATATATAAGATTCCAGCGCTGTAAACAAATGGATTTTGGTAATTATTTTTATAGTAAGCCTCCATCAGATTGGATCAACATATCGAAAAATCTGATTATGGGCAATATGATGTAACTTTCTCATTCAAAACATTGGCAAGATACGACGCACTAAACTTAGTTTAGAAGTAATAGATGTGTTCGTTGGTGACACTTTGATAGACATTCTGTTGTACTCAAAATCGTAATATCCCTCTGATTTGTCGCACATTTCGAAAATTTTCAAATCAGTAAATGCATTCCCCGTATTCCATTTTTTGCTAAGAAAGCGTAATATTTTGCCATATTCTCCAATTATTTCTCTATTATTCAATATGTTAGCTATTATACTACTAATATATTTATTGGTATCAAACTCAAACTTCCTAACTAATTTAAAAGAAGTACGATTACCAATTAGATCAGAGATTTTGCATCTAAAAAGATAAATTTTACTCTTGCTATGTTCAGGCCATTCATTACTTAATCGCTCTAAACATGTAAAGTAAATCAGCGCGTAAACTTCTTCTTCGTCGTGATCTATATAATATCCATAATATAAAAGCATGACGTCGTCGCTGGAACAAGAATCATAAGAACGAAGAGCCTGCACTAATTTATCTTTTAAGCGGACATGTTTTACTATATTAGTTATATCACTTAAATCTATAGCCGCTAATTTTTTATTATCATTTTCATGCATAATATTTGTAATTAAGTTTCTAATCACTTTGGTGTCAATAATATCAACATTTGAATTGTTATATCTTATATAGTATTTGCTTTCTTCGTTCGGTTTAATTGGGTTATCTTTGATTACAGATACGAGTAGTTTGTTATGCAGCCTAATAAATAGAATATCTTCAAAGTTATCTATGTCGAGAGGTAAAATTGAAAAGAAGATAGGACTTGGTTCATTTTTATAGTATAATGTAACCTTATCGCGTGATTGGTTGGGTTCGCTAATGATAGTGTAGTCACCAATAGAAGCTATTACTGAATATAAGTGCGAATGAGATATATCATATTTATCATCTAATTTATAGCTATTATTCGTCAAAACTATACTTGAGCCAAGATCAACTTCGTAATTATAAAATGGCGTTTTTATGCTTAGTTTATCGTTTATTTGTAAGCTGACTGTAAGTTCTTTGTTTTGGAAAGTAGCGACAACACTAAGGTGTACAATGCCACCTGCGTTAGCACTCGAAAAGTACAGAGTCATGTTAACTACATACCTGTTGTAAAAAACCAAATTGTTAGCATCCTTTTCAATGTTTCCAACTAAACCATAGCGAAAAGACAAGCGATCTATTTTTTTTATAGATTCTATTGCTTTATAACCTCTATCATTCGGTTTTAGTGAGCTTAGTAGCGCGCCTATTATTTCTTTAGTCGGATACTTTTGTACATGTTTTCTTTCTTTTATTAGTTCAATAATGTAAATGACAATTTCTTCAGTATCAGCTGCTACTGCCAAAAAGAAGGAATTTGCGATTGGCATACTAAGAAACCAAGGTGATGTAACATTGATGAACTTATGTAGTAAAGTACCTTTACTCACATTGCCAATTATGTTCCCCGCGCATATATATACCCGACGATTTGGTGCTCTGACTAAGCATACCTCATGATGATACGGGAAGTTGTATGGGAAATTTGACAATGCAATCTCATAATCATTATTTAAATAGTTATATAAAGGTATAGCATGAAAATCATTGTTTTGAGATGAGTGAATATAATACGCAATAAGGTTATTTTTGTTATAATAAAAAGAGCTAATATATTGTTTGCGTATGTAGTAATATGGCAAAGGATATCTCTTTGAGATGTCAGAATTTACATCGTTATTACCGTTCTTTTTATATAAGTAAGATTGACGAATGGAATGAGCTACCTTACATTGGGGCAATCCTTTGATAAAGCTATTCACGAACACGGGAAATATACTAAAACCAATAGACATCGCCAACTTGCACGATGTAAATTCACTTGGTTTATTTCATAATAGGTTTAATAGAAACCTGTATCGTACCAGTAAAGCTCGCCGAGGGATATTGAAATGTTCTTGTTGGAATGCATGTATAAGATTCCAGCGCTATAAACAAATGGGTTTTGATAGTTATTTTTATAGTAAGCTTCCATTACTTTGAATTAAAACATCGAAAATGTGGTTATGGGCAATATGATGTAACTTGTCTCACTCAAAACATTGGCAGGATGCGACGCACTAGATGTAAAGTAGATACAGCGGACTGCTCAATCATAAAAGGTTAAGCTTCCTGTTTCATCGCAGTATAGTCTTCAGGCAGTTTCTGAGAGTTACCTATTTCGATGAACTTAGTATATTTACGTAGCATGCAGCGCAAACCGACGCTAAAAGCATTCAAGTATCGTATTTACCCTAGTGATGCACAGATAGTGTTTTTTGCTAAGACCTTCGGATGCTGTCGGTTTGTCTGGAACAAAATGCTGGACAAGAAACTGCAAGCTTACAAGAAGAGAGAACGCATCCCACAAGACACACCTGCCAAGTACAAAAAAGAATAACCATTTCTCATGGAGGTAGACAGCTTTGCGCTTTGCAATGTGCAATTACAACTTGAGAAGGCATTCAAAGACCATTTCAGAAATCGTAAGCAATTCAAACTCCCGAAATTCAAAAAGAAAAGAGACAAGCAGTCGTACACCACAAACAATGTACGCAACTCGATAAAAGTAGATTTTGAGAAAGGGTTATTGTATCTAGCAAAACTAAGAGAAGGAGTAAGAATTGAACTACACAGAAGTTTTGATGGTAAGATCAAATCCGTTACTGTAAGCAGAACGAATGATGGCAAGTACTACGCTTCCATTTTAGTAGAAACTGACAATCCGAGGAACAAAGTAGTAGAGTCTAAAAGTAAAGCTTGCGGAATAGATTTAGGACTGGAACACTTTGTTACAGTTACCAATGACTTCGGGACTTGCAAAATTGAGCACCCAAAGTATCTCCGTCGCGGAGAGGAGAGGCTAAAGAGACTTCAAAAGTCTTTCTCAAAGAAACAAAAAGGTTCAAAAAATAGCGAGAAGGCTAGACTGAGAATTGCTAGTCAGCACGCGTACATCAGTAACGTTCGTAATGACTTTTTGCATAAGTTGTCCAAAGCCATCATTGACGAAAACCAAGTCGTGGTGGTGGAGGACATCAACGTCAAAGGCCTGTTACGATCGAGACTTGCCAAGTCCATTTCCGACAGCGGTTGGTCAAAGTTTTTGACCTATCTCAAGTACAAAGCAGAGTAGTACGGAAGGACTTTCATTCAGGTAGACCGCTTCTTCCCTTCCTCAAAACTTTGCTACCGATGCGGGTACAAAAACGAAGACTTGACCCTAAATGACAGAACGTGGTGCTGCCCTGCATGTGGTGAAATACACGATAGAGACGTAAACGCCTCTATCAACCTTTACTTCGTAGGGCTAGGACGGCCCGAAGTTACGCCTGTGGAGCAGGCTCTGGTGGATGAACGTAGTCCTCATGGGCTACCTAAAAAGCCATCCTGCGACGAAACAGGAAGTCTAACCCATAAAGAGTTAGATAGTCCGCAATGCTGGCAGAATACGACGCACTAAATGTAGTATAGATATAATAGAAGTATCTATTGGTGTCGTTGTAACGGACCTTCTATTAAACTCATAATCATAATACGCTTTTTTTCTATCGTACATCCTCAAAACTTTTAAACCAATAAGTTTATGTCTTGTTATCAGTTTCTTAAAAAATAAACGCAATGAAATATTATAACCATTACTTGTTACGGTTTTCAAATTATTAAAAATACTATCCAAACTATTGAAAATGATAGGCAAATCTTCATTGAAAACATCCGCCTCAAATTCCAGAACTAGTTCAAAGTTCATACGATCACTAAATAAGTTATTAATTTTTACTTTGAAAAGACATATTTTGTGCCTCCCAAAATAATACCTAAATTCGTATTCCGAACACTCAAAGTACGCCAGCAAATAAAATTCTTTTGAGTCATAATCTATATAATGTGTATATTTGAAAAGTTCAAATCTATTGCGGAAGCAGAAATGACGACGTATTATCTTTTCAAATCTACCGTTTAGTTTCACGCTTTTCACTATGTTAGTCACTTCTGTTCCTACCCATTTTGTATCATTGCTTTTATGTGTGCTATTCAAAAGTAAGTCCTGAATAGGCTTTGTTTCAATAATATCAATATGTAAATCATTATTATTCGAAGTACCACTCTCTATATAATATTTATCTACTTTATTTAGTGCCTCCAACTTGTCTTTATTTACAAAAATAATTTTCTTATCGGAAACTCTAAAGAATAAAACATCATTAAGATTATATATACCAAAATCTTTACGCTCAAAAATAATATTAGGTTTGTTTTTATAGTACAAAGCAAATATATCTGGCGATAAGTTAATTTCATTGATAATTGTGTAATCACCCATAGAAAATCTTACAGGATATAAATGTGATTGAGATATATCGTACTTATTATCAAATTCATACTTATTACTTATAAGAACTATACTTGACCCAAAATCAATTTCGTTATCCTGACGATGAATATTTCCTACTTTTACCCTATTGTTTATTTGTAAACTAACAGTGAGTTCATTGTTTTTGTAAATAGCTAAAATACTGAGTGCATTTCTAAGCATTTTGCTATTAGGGTCGTCAGGAAGTCCAAAAAATAGACTGATATTAACTATGCAACTATCATAAAATACTAAGTTGGAAACATTTTTATCAATAGTGTTTTTTACGTCGTACAGATTGTTAAATATTTTTAAGTATAGTTTTTCTGAATTTTTTATAGATTTTAACTCTTCATAATATCTATCATTTTCTTTTGACACATTTGTCAAAATTTCTATTATTTTTTCAATTGAATACTTTTGAACATACTTTCTTTCTCTTATTAGATCAATAATATGGATAACTATGTTTTTGTGGTTACGCATTACAAATATAAAAAAAGAATTTGCGATTGGCATGCTGTGAAATAAATATGTTGCATCCTTACTAAAACCATATACTATTGTACTCTTGCTTGCATTTTCAACTAGAAGTGGTGTAGCGCCTGTATTTATTAGATACAACTGACGGTTGGGTGCTTTAACTACGCATACCTTACGATATCCCGTTAGGTCGTGCGAGTCATATGGAGTATCTGATAGAATAAACTCATGATTATTTTTTACGTGATTATATAAAGGTATTAAGCGAAATTTATTATTCTGCATTGGGTGAACATAATATGAAATAAGATTGTTTTTAAAGTAATAAAAAGAATTAGCCTGTGCATCCAATCCGAGTCCTTTTTGTATATAATAATATGGTATGTGATATTTATATGAAATGTTATGATATACCTCATGATTGTTGTCTTTGTTGTACAGATAGGATTGACGAATAGAATGAGCCACCCTACATTTAGGCAATCCTTTGATAAAGCTATTCACGAACACGGGAAATATACTAAAACCAATAGACATCGCCAACTTGCACGATGTAAATTCACTTGGTTTATTTCATAATAGGTTTAATAGAAACCTGTATCGTACCAGTAAAGCTCGCCGAGGGATATTGAAATGTTCTTGTTGGAATGCATATATAAGATTCCAGCGCTATATACAAATCTAAAAATTTGATTATAGTCAATATAATGTAATTTTTCACTCAAAACATTGGTAAGATACGACGTACTAGATGTAAAGTAGATACAGCGGACTGCTCAATCATAAAAGGTTAAGCTTCCTGTTTCATCGCAGGATAACCTTCAGACAGTTTCCGAGAGTCACCTATTTCGACTAACTTAGTACATTTACGTAGCATGCAAAGCAAACCGACACTAAAAGCATACAAGTATCGCATTTACCCCACTGATGCGCAGGTGGTGTTCTTTGCTAAGACGTTCGGATGCTGTCGGTTTGTCTGGAACAAAATGCTGGATGAAAAACTGCGTGCTTACAAGAAAAAAGAACGCATTCAGCGAATTATACCAGCCAAGTACAAAGAGGAATTCCTGTTCCTCAAAGAAGTAGATGGTCTTGCTCTTTGTAATGTACAACTACAACTTGAAAAAGCATTCAAAGACCATTTCAGAAATCGTAAGCAATTCAAACTACCGAAATTCAAAAAGAAAAGAGACAAACAGTCCTACACTACAAACAATACGCACAACTCAATAAGAGTAGATTTTGAGAAAGGCTTGTTGTATCTACCGAAGCTAAGAGATGGACTAAAGATTGAACTACACCGCAGATTTGAAGGTAAAATCAAGTCTGTTACCATAAGCAAGACAGCGGATGGTAAGTATTACGCATCCATTCTGGTAGAAACTGAGAATCGAAGGAACAAAGTTGTGGAGCCTAAAAGTAAAGCTTGCGGGATAGATTTAGGATTGGAACACTTTGTTACTGTTACCAACGACTTCGGGAGCTACAAAGTTGAGCATCCTAAGTATCTTCTGAAAGCTGAGGAACGGTTGAGAAGACTGCAAAGGTCTCTCTCACGTAAACAAAAAGGCTCAAAAAATAGTGAAAAAGCTAGACTGAGACTTGCCAGGCAGCACGCGTACATCACTAACGCGCGCAATGACTTTTTACATAAGTTGTCCAAAGCCATCATTGACGAAAACCAAGTCGTGGTGGTGGAAGACATCAACGTAAAAGGGCTGCTGAGAACAAGACTTGCCAAGTCAATTGGTGACAGCGGGTGGTCAAAGTTTCTGAGCTACCTTAAGTACAAAGCTGAGTGGTACGGGCGGACTTTCATTCAGGTAGACCGATTCTTTCCATCCTCAAAGCTTTGCCACCGCTGCGGACACAGAAACGAAGACTTGGCATTACATAATAGAATGTGGTGCTGCCCAGCGTGCGGTGAAACGCATGATAGAGACGTAAACGCCTCTATCAACCTTTACTTGGTAGGGCTAGGACGGCCCGAAGTGAAGCCTGTGGAGCAGGCTCTGGTGGATGACCGTAGTCCTGACGGGCTGCCTAAAAAGCCACCCTGCGACGAAACAGGAAGTCTAACCCATAAGGGTTAGATAGTCCGCGGGAATATCAGGCTATGGTGCCTATTTAGGTTCCGGTAGGCACTGAAAGTAACGGGGATCTTTGGGAGGAAGCAACGGTGCCCCTGCCGCGCTCCTCCCAAGATCATTCAGGGGCTAAGCTTGTAGGGTCTTACTCGCAACCTCTAGCTGGACGTGGGTTCGAGTCCCACCACCTCCACTATTCAGAACATTCTTATTTTCTGCTCTTCTGATGCCTTTTTGATTCTTTCATGAGCAGCATTGAAGTATGCAGGTTCTATCTCAATACCTATAAACTTTCTTTTAAGCCTTATCGCTGCCACACCTGTTGAGCCTACTCCCATGAAGGGGTCAAAAACAACATCGCCTTCATCTGTAGTAATATGTATGATGTGTTCAAGCACTCGTAGTGGTTTTTGTGTGGGGTGATGTGGGTTTTTAACTCTCTCAGCACCCATGCAAATCGGAGCCTCGATGAAGTTGTGCATCTCTTTTTGTGTTGTAAAGTTCCATTTATGCCCCTTGTTCCATATACAAACTATAATTTCGCAACTATTCAGAAAACTGTTGCGACGAACTCTCGGAGTTGGATTGGTTTTGTGCCAGATCATGAAAGTGAAGGTGTCGAACTCTGGGTCAAAGGCTTCGTGCCACTTGCCAAACTGATTCTGCCCACAAAACGCGAATATGTTCCCCGTAGGTTTCAGTATCCTCTTAAACTCTGACACCCAATCAGAAGGGTTAAATTCTCGCAAGTCCCACTCCGCTATGTCGTTGTTTATAGCTTTACGACCAGCAAGTTTGATGTTGCCAGTGGAATATTGGGCTACGTTGTAAGGTGGATCAGTTAGTATTAAATCTACAGAAGATTTAGGGATGTTTTTGATTATTTCGTAGCTGTTGCCTAGATATAGTTTGTAATCATGCCCTTCAATACAACTCACTAGGACAAATTTACTCTGAATTATATTTTGCGCTATCTATATCTCGGACGTTTTATCGTAATAGGCTTAACTAGTGTCAAATCTGAGAAAACAAGCGGAGTGAAAGGCCTATTGAAGACAAGACTTGCCAAGTCTGTTTCAGACAGCGGGTGGTCAAAATTTTTGTCCTACCTCAAGTACAAGGCTGAGTGGTACGGGCGAACCTTCATTCAGGTAGACCGCTTCTTTCCATGCTCAAAGCTTTGCCACCGCTGCGAGCACAAAAACGACGACTTGACCCTAAATGACAGGACGTGGTGCTGCCTAGCATGTGGTGAAACACACGACAGAGACGTCAACGCCTCTATCAACCTTTATTTCATAGGGCTAGGACGGCCCGAAGTTACGCCTGTGGAGCAGGCTCTGGTGGATGACCGTAGCCCTCGTGGGCTACCTAAAAAGCCATCCTGCACAGAAGCAGGAAGCTCAACCTTTCACGGTTGAGCAGTCCGCAATGCCTTCTGGAATTAACACAGATTGTCCGCCTTTTCACATTTTAGCATTCATTTAGTATATTTATTCATGCGTGTAACGCAGGGAGAACGTATAAAAATGTTTATAGATGAATTGAATATAGACACGGATCAAGTCTATAACATGACTAATAAAAATGAAATATTAGAATATGCAAGACAAAAATACATAGAATATGTTAAAAATAAAAAAGTTAAAGACGATAGTATATTTAAAACAATAAATGAAGTCTGGTCAGGAATACGGAAAGACCCGGAGATATTATTCAGTTTCATTCTCAAGAACAGAGAGGCTGAGCTTCCTAAGGCAAATCGGAGCAGTTATAAAAACCCGACTGGCTCGTATCGTTCCGAAGTTGCTACGAAGAGTAAGGCAAAAAATCCCAAAACCATCGTAGAGGAATTTATCATACAAGATGATAATACTATATTTGATAAGATAATAGTTCCTATGACACTTGGTGAGATATACAAAAGCAATAAAAAAGTCATTGTTATGAAAAACAGGGATGTATTAGAATTTGAGGTAACACCGTATAACTTTAAGGAGGAAATACAGGTTTTAAGTAAAAACAATATGTTTTATATTGTAAGTATAAAAGTGAATGATACTAAATGGTGGTTGGACGACAAAATGAACCTTCATACTACGCTGTCTGTTCCATTATATGATTGTATGCTCGGTTGCATTACAGCTATTGAGTATCTTGATGGCGAAATAATGAAGATAGATATACCAAGCGAAACGTACAGCACTATAAAACTAAGCGGCTTAGGATGGCCAGTCAAACCAAATAGAAAAACCGATCTGGTGTTACATATAAACATTGATTTTCCCAAGAATATATCAGAATATGAGCGAGAGCTACTAAAAACACTACAAAAGATCGAGAAGGTCAAACGGAATAATCTTTGGGTATGAATTACAAGATAGCGAACTGCTAAATCTTTTATGGTTGAGCAGTCCATTCCACTACACGTTTCAGGAGCAGGTCAAAATGATGAATATCTCTTACGAATCGCAAGCTAATATCTGCTAGATAGTCCAAATCCCTAAGTTCGTGATTTTCTCTGCGACTCTTAACTAAGAAATTAGTGTATGCCTTACTCGTTGGCGATAGTATATTATCGTAGTCGCTTAGATTGTGTAAAAATATACCATGCGATATAAAGGGATAACTCAAACAGAGAGCAGATAATTTCTTTTCTAACATTAGTGTTTTTACATTATAATATATCCAGTCTTTGAAACTACATCCCGCATTATTTTTAGATACATTTATTAGATATAATTTGGATATAGCATACATATCATATATCAACCCGTTGACATATTGCTGATTTAAGCAGTTTAAGTATTCTACAAGTAACATTTTATAGAACTTGGGCAAATCCACAGTAAAGTTTTCAGTAGCATATTGACTTTGAGCAAATACAGATTCTGTATTTACGAACATAGAAAGTTTCTGATAGTATTTTTCTATATAGTCCGGAAAAGAAATTGTTATTTTGTGACGCATATTTTTTATTATGTCGAAACCTCTATGTAAAACTGCTACTGTTCAGAGATAATATTTATTATTTTATCAAGTTTCTCTTTTAGTTCTTGTTTTCTTGTGCCTTCTAAGTTTTCTATGGCGTTATACATTTGTTCTATCATAGTGTTGTTGAATAGTATTTTTATTTCGTTACTTGTAAATCTTACGCTATTTATGATATTGTTGACAAATGTTTTGTATGTTATTGGACAGTATTTTTGCACGAAGTAGGCGAAGGCTTCGGCAACGACTCTTACTTCGTATTGTGCGTGATAGTCTGTACGGAGGCGAATGAAGTGAAGTAGATTACGCAGGTCTTGTTTCCAATAGAATTGCGTATAGTAGGATACGGTAAGACAACTTCTAGCTACTTCTCGGGCTACACCTTTAGCAAGAATCTTTTCGTAGGTAGAATAAGCTTGCCTCTGTAAATTCTCGTACTCTTTATCCATGTCTACATCCACTATAACTTCCTCAGCAGAACCTTGACGGTTAGATTTGCTTTGCATTCTCCATTTTGGATAGTAATATTCATCTTCTACTTTTGTATACCTAGCGCTTACTTCGGATATGGAAGCTGTACGGTGCCTAAACATCTGTCTAGCTACGAATATTGGCACTTTCACGTGAAATATAAATTCAGCGAACTCTAGTGGTGAGTTATGCTCGTTGCGCACAAGGTAGTCTATTAGATTTTCGTCATTACTTTTCTTAACCCATTTGTACGATGTTCGGGCGGCTTGTACGATTAGGTCATCTGATGCCATTGCCTGAACTAAACGCACAAAACCCCGATCCAGAACTTTGATTTCGTCCATAGCTGTTTATCGTTAAAAAGGTATCACTTCGTCTTGAAAATCATATTCACTATTGTCTTCAGAAGCATTAGCTTTTGCATTGGAATTAAGTTCTTCTTTGACTTCCACTTCTGTTATAATACCGTTCTGTATCCTAAAATGCATAATAGCTTGACTTATAGGCATAAGTCCGTGCCTGTCTTTAAGGACTACAATCTTAGTAGTTTTGTTAGGCCCTGGGAGCATGGCAATAATACTATCGGCCATATGCTCCTTACGCGAAGAACCCTGTAAAAAGCCTATAGGCGTGTAATTTTTAGACTTAAAAGAAGCTGGTTTTATCTGTGAAGCAAAAATAATCACTTTACCATCTTTATACGCATCCATAACTTCATAAGGTTTAGCAGCTGTATAGTACATAATATTCTCGTCGGTATCTTCCACAAACTTATCGTCGTAATCTATCATGACGTAATCTACATTTTCGCTCTTAACGATTCTAGCGACATCGTATATTGTTATTTGTTTATATGGGCTCACGGTAACTTTTAGGCGATTGAGGGCATGTCGTATATCTATGTTTTTTTGTGCAATCAGTTTAGAATATGCATTCATATAGTATTCTTTGATTTCCAGTAGTCTAGCCATTGCAGCCGATTCATCCAGGTCGCCTGATATAAACAAATGAACATTATAAGCATTAAATATGACCTGATAAAGAGCTTCATGCATAAGATAGATACTTTTACCGCCACCTGGCGACGCCGCAACAATATTAATCGTAGACCTAAGATACGATATTTTATTTACGAATGATGGCATTGGCCGCCGACTCTTAATGATCTCATCTACATACTCAGGTGATAACAATAAATCACCAGTTAAAGTCTTAATATCGTTTTGAAGTTTAGCATTGTAAAGCTCTTTATATAAGTAGTCTATCAAAAATACATAAGCATCAGAATTCTCAAAAAACTCTCTGACAAAATTAATGTAAATATTTTTTATGCCTTCTATTTTAAAGTGTGTTTCATAAGCTCTATTAGTTATGTACATGGTTTCAACAGTTGCCTTACCAAACACTTCTTCAAAAAATGGCCTTATTTTGTCAAACTTTTCTACGTATGGTATTCGGCATAGGATGACTAATAGATTATGGTACTCTATGTGTTTAAAAGGATTGTTTTCTAAGTTCTTAATAGATTGTTTGTTAGCATTGGAGTTCCGAGGCATGCGGCTGGCAATGAGACTTTGTCGAAACGTAGGGCACTCAACCTTTCAGGGATTGTACTTCCCGCTACCGGAGCCTATCCCACAGGATTCACTTCGATTTGTCCTAACCTTGTAGGATCGTTTTTCACATATGTAAAATACTTTCGTAACTAACAAAATACTCATTTTAATTTATTCGCACATGTTAAACCTACAAAGCGGACTGCTCAACCTTTTGTAGTTGAGCTTCCTGCTACGACGCGTGATGGCTTTTTAGGTAGTCCGTCGGAACCACGGTCATCCACCAGAGCCTGCTCCACAGGCTTAACTTCGGAACTTCCTAATCCTACGAGGCTAGCAACAGTTGCTAATTTCTGTACAAATTCGTATATTTATAACATAGCATCACTATGAAGTTTCGAGATATAAAAGAGTGTAAAGGAATATATGGCTTGAGATGGCAAGTACTACGCTTCCATTTTGGTAGAAACTGAGAATCGAAGAAACAAAGTTGTGGGGCCTAAAAGCAAAGCGTGCGGGATAGATTTGGGACTGGAAAACTTTGCTACCATTACAAATGACTTCGGGAGTTACAAAGTAGAACACCCGAAGTATCTCCGTCGCGGTGAAAAAAGAATAAAGAGAATTCAAAGGTCTTTCTCACGCAAGTAGAAAGGCTCAAAAAATCAGGAAAAGGCGAGATTGAGACTCGCCAGGCAGCACGCGTACATCAGTAATGCTCGTAATGACTTTCTGCACAAATTGTCCAAAGCCATCATTGACGAGAACCAAGTCGTGGTGGTAGAGAACATCAACGTGAAAGGCCTACTAAAAACAAGACTGGCCAAGTCTGTTGCTGACAGCGGGTGGTCAAAGTTTCTAACCTACCTCAAGTACAAAGCAGAGTGGTACGGGAGGACTTACATTCAGGTAGACCGCTTCTTTCCATCCTCAAAACTCTGCCATCGCTGCGGGTACAAAAACGAAGACTTGGCACTACATGACAGAACGTGGTGCTGTCCTGCGTGCGGTGAAACACACGATAGAGACGTAAACGCCTCTATCAACCTTTACTTGGTAGGGCTAGGACGGCCCGAAGTTACGCCTGTGGAGCGTGCTCTGGTGGATGACCGTAGTCCTTACGGGCTACCTAAAAAGCCATCACGCGACGAAGCAGGAAGCTCAACTTTTACGGTTGATCAGTCCGCTTTTTTGATTGCCTTTTGATTAGCATTCCCTCTTTTAGACATATGTTACGGATTGCTGCGTAGTCGAAACTCATAAGCGCTCTATGACTTGTCGCACACCTTCTTCTAACTCAGGGTTCTCTTTCATCTTCTCCCTCATGCAGTCTCCTATCGCCTGTAAAACCTCATTATGAGTACTATATGCACTCCTTTTGCTCAGATTGTATTTATCGCATAGCTGAGCAACTGTGTACTTTACATTATCGGAGATAGATTGCCTAATAGCTTCTATTATAATCTTTTCAACTCGTTTATCGCTAGTATTAGATATACTATCGATACATTTGAGCAACTCTTCTGAAACTAATATTCTGTAACTCATGTTTCTATAATCTTCTATACTTTGGTTCAGCATGCCATCCGTTTCTTCGTAAACATAGTTCTCTAATAAATTGTCCCCGATGTCTTTTTCTGACAAAATGTTCTTTATATCGTCATTAGTAATAAACTTAGGTATGTCAAATAAATCTTGATCTATATCGTAGTATTCCCTGTCTAACGATTCCAAGTCGTTATTTTGTGTTTTTTGTGTATAGTAATAATATGTATACTTAACTGGTTTAGCTTCGTCTAGATATTTTAGTATCTCACCCTTCATATTTATTACAAGATAAGAACTAAATTTAGTGCCTATAGAAATGTCGTACTTTTTGGCACAACGTATTATAGCGCTTAGTGCGACTGAAAGCATATCACTCACTTGATGTGTATCTATATAACCCGAGTATCGTTTAACTAGTATTACAGCCATCGGCAGATTATATAATATCAACGAAAATAGTAAATCTTCATCGCCAGTTCTTTGATATTCTAACAATACTTCCTCTGGGTTATAACTATCATCAATTGTAGCTTCCCTAAGCTTCGTCAGCTTAATCACATAGTGTCTGACGTCCTCTGGTAAAGTAAAAGCAGAGTTCAAAAGTGAGTCAAAATCTATTTTTTTTCTCACCAATTACAAATTTACTAAATGTATACATATGTTGTATATTTGGTATATTTATAAATGGCTGATATTAGGCTACCAGCATTAAGTCCACAGAATGTACTACCAAGAGGCGAGAACTTATGCAAATATTACATATTAGAGGGGATTTATTTCCTGCATTTGCTACAAGACCCTAAGCAAACTGATGATTTGGTAAATAGAGTTATAGAATTATCTCAGCAACTCAACGTAACCTTTCATGGTAGAAATGTAGAAGCATTAGGCGCTCTGATGAGCGAGACATTGAGGAAACTTATTCTTGTTCTCAAAAATACTTCAATCTTTATCGAGGTTAATAAAGCAGTACAAATTCTTTATAATAGACGTATAAACTTACAGCTACATCAAATGGCTAGTTTACTAGGTAAAGGTGCTCAAGAGATGTGGAAAACTATAAAAAGTAAAGATAGTAGATCAAACCCTGTAGATGTACTATATAGTCAAAACATAAATAACTGCCAATTAACAATAAATGAGAAGAAAAAAAATAGTGTTATTAGTATTGAAGAATACTTAAGTAACGTCTTGGTACCTAATATAGAAAACATTATTGCCAATAGTGATGACATGATTAAAGCCGTAAATTCTGCTGGTGTAGAAAGTATAACATTAGATAGTATGTATGAAGTACAGATGCTATGTGCTGACCCAGCCGGTGGTAAGCCAACTCCTATAGCAATGAAAGTCTCAGAACATCTTACAAATGTCATGGCTGGGTTCTTTAATGTTGTAAGTGTGATAGGATTTAGATTGTTGGTAAAACTAAGTTACACATCTAGTGTAAAAAGGGCTGTTAAGATAGAAAGAATGAAGTATGAGGCTGGTAGGTTTTTATTCAAGGATAGCGAAACTTACCAAAAGTATAAACAGGATGTCAGAGAGGCTAATAGGCAGTTAGGGCGTAGTATAGCGGGGTTAGCAGGTGGTCTTATATCACCGTTTTACAGTGCTATCAAGAGTCATCCTTTAGGTCGGCTATTAGTCAGCATGGGTGAATTCGGGTTCAAACAGACCTACCTACGAACAGGTCGGTTCTTTGGGACAGGATACAAAAAGTCAGGATTCAGAGATTACTATGAATCAAGAATCCCCAGTGCATTTGAATCCGAAGAAGCGTGGTCGTCATTTAGTTCTAAAACACAAACAGATTATAGGCTAGACTACGAAAGGGGACTGGCTTTTAAAGAACTGCAAAAGCTTTTAAAGAAGACTACCAATAACCCGAAATATGATGATGATAACAATGTTAACAAATTATTAACTCAACCAAACTTAAATGATGTAGTCATACAGTACAATAATTTGTTACTAAAGGGAGTCGATAAGCTAAATGATAAAGAAAGGGACGCTTTAGAAAGGCATAAAGATACTATTAGCCGCGCTACAGGGTTAAGAGACGAAGGGGCTATTCGAAGGTTTGTGGAGTTATATCTAAAGTACCGTTCTTACCAAGGGCTGGTGGGCATGCGAAACATGCGTAACGAGTATAACACAGCGTTTTTTGCACCACCAAGTAAATCAGGAATTGACTCCACATCTTATGTCACCGGACAGAGTTCGGTTGTATCAGGCAGCGCTCTCCCAAATATACCCTCAAGTATTCAACCCGACGAGACTACTGAATTGCCCGAACAAATATCAATTCCATCCAATGTTAGTCCTAAACAATCAAGTCCGCTTTTATCCAAGTCTACTAGCTGGCGGCGAGCAGTGATGCAACTATCACAAACGCAGCCTTCTGGTGAGTCGGTAGGCGAACCTCAAAAAGAAACTCAGCCGACTGCCGAAACACCCTCATCTGAAATTCAAGATTTCGCGAACAAACTTGCAAATGCAATAACGCGCAGCTTGCCCCAGAATTTATCTGCTGCACTCCCATTGATAGCTTCCACTGTAACTGAAGTCGTTCAAAATAATATCACGAAAGCCCAAGAACGATTACAGGCCGGTGTTCAACAATATGACCCCAGCAAAGCTAAAAAGGAAATAAGAGCTGAATTACTAGATAAGATTTGTGATGTAATTAATTGCGTGAATAAAGATATAAATCGTAGCACAACACCTCCTGAAGAATTAGCCCAACTATTGAGTGTAATAGACAAACAAGAAAAAGAGATTAGTAAGATGGTAGAATTAATTTCTGATACTGTAGATAGCAAAAGTAAAAGCCGAAAGGGTACTGATGTGAGTTCAGGCAGTAGCGTCGCTACAAGTGGCGCAACAGGTGATGGTGGTAGCAAGGCTACACAACAGGCTGTTAGTCAAGTGCCGCCTAAGCAATCGCCAGCTACGAAGATTTTCCCAGTTACGCCTTCGTCTATGGCGCCGACCACGCCCAGTGTTCAAAATATTCCAAACGCAGCAAGTGGGGCTCCGCCTCCTACACCAAGCGCCACACCGAAACAAAAACAAAAGTCGCCTGCTAAAACACAAGTAAGCAAACAAGCGCCATCGGTTCCATCATTTGGTAGTGGTGCACCAGCGCAACCAGAACGTAGGCAGGTGAGGAAGAGTGGAATCCGGTCACGCATGGCAGGGTATTTAGCTAGCAAGGCTAAGTCTACGCTTGGGAGGCGGGCAGGGGCTGCCGTTGCTACCAAGGGACTGGCTGGATTGGCTGGTAGTCAAGGGATTGGTGGCACATTGAGTACCTTCATGGGGGGTGGCCGTATGCTTGGCATGCTCGCTAACCCGTTGGGCATAGCGCTTGGTGTCGGCCTTCTAGGCCTTGCAGGATACGGCGGGTATAAAATACTTACAAAATCTATTCTGCCTCAAATACAAGGCAAAGGATTCTCATTCGTGGAAGATAAAAGAAGAGAAACAATTGATAGTATCATCGCGAAAATGGGATCTCCCGACGATAAAAAACTAGATGAGGCACGTGACAAATTGAATAGAGGCGTAAGAGTCAGTCTAGTAGATGGCGGGGCAAGAAACTTGGCTCGTGATTTTCGCGTTAATAACGCCACTGAAATACGACTAACTGAAAGACCTACTTCTAGGGGAAGTAAATTAGTGCAACACGTAAACGTACAGTCACCACCACCGCTACCACCAATGCAACCATTACCTGCTCAACAAACAACTCAGCAAGTTAGTCCAGAAGAGCAGAAAAAAACAGAAGAACAACAAACACGGTTGACTCAAGCAATAAGTAACCAGCAGAATCAAGCCGAAGCCCAGCGACAAGCTCAAGCACATAATCAGACAATAATAAACGAGGCGATTCAGTCCAATAATATACAAATGGTGAGAGTGTTAAAAGCACAGAATGATGTGCTACAAAGCATAGCTGAGCAGCTAGAACAAATAAAACAGAGTCTGAATACTAACCCAAGTCCAATTACGGGAGCCTGAATTAGCTATAAACGGGACCACTATACGGCAAAGTCGTAGGAGGATTACTACCTATAGTACATGTACCATCAGATGACATAATAAAATGCACACTAGCGTCATATAACAAATTAGCTAAATCTTTATTGAAATCCACGACTTTACTAAATAAATCGTTACCTGTATTAAAGTAGTCGTTGCTAATACTATTGATAAAGTTAACAACATTTAGTAGAAGTAACGGTTTTACTCTGACATGATATAATGTTATATCTATGGTTACTGGTGTCCCACTTGCATTGGCACCTGTGAAGGTAGTTATGATTTCTATATACTTTTCGTAAATATATTCTATTAGTTTTTGTGCTCCTAAGTATTTATTAGCAGACCTAATATCAACATCCCGTAATGCGTCTTGAATAGCACTTTTCATTTGTACCGCATTAGAAGGTGGTTGTACAGTCGGCGTATATGCGCATCCACATACCGACATCATAAGAGTTAAGTGTGTGCTTATGAAGTTAGCATGTAGTGCCATACCAATACTATGCCACATGTTATAGCTATTATTACTAGCATTGTCCCAATCGCTAATGTTTCTATTAGCATTCAGTGTGCTCTCTATTAAGGTATTTACCTGAGTTTCAATTAGTGACATTATTTTCTTCTTCTACGTTAGATATTAGTGTATCTTCAGAAAAGTCATTTTCTTCAAAGATCATTTTATCGCTACTATCTTTATTATCTTCTCTAACTAGAACATCTATAACTTCTGTAAAAGTCATGTCTATTATCATATCGTCGTTTTGATTTATGAAGACTAAATATTTCTTACCATCGTATTGAACTAGTCTAACATCAGTATATATACGGACATCAAAATAGCTTTTGATATAGAATAGCATTATGTATTGCTGATATAAAAAGCAATGATCAAGCTTTAATAAATCTATAACGTAATAATTCTTTCCTTTGTCCTCTACATCTATACTAATTTTATTTTCATTTATATTTATATAGCCCAGTTCAGTTGTTTTATCGGTAGTATGCTCGAGGTATGCCAACTTTGCCTTAGCGTTTTCTAATAGTATATGCGTTGTTGGAACTTTTTCAGCTAGTATCTCGGCCTCATTGTTGAATATAATACTTAAGGCTTCTTTAGCCAAGCTATCGTCATCTTGCTTTGTTGTTTGATTTAATATATCAAATCGTCGTATTTTGTTGTCTAAAATACTGTATTCTATCTCCCATTCGTTACTATTAACTTCATAGATGGATTTTACGGATGCTGATTTAATAGTTTGTGTGTGATTATGATCTTTGAATATAAACTTCCCCTCGCACTCTATACATTTTATTTTGTACAAACCATCTAGTTCAATCTCGTCCCACTCTTTTGATGCAGGTACTACAATCGTTGTCCCGGAGACATCTAATAGAAATAAGCTGACTCTCTCTCCTTCCAACGCAGTCTTGTAAAGGTAGATATTCATTTCACCATTCAGTTTGGAATTTTTCCCGAAAGAGTGCTTGTACTGTAAGTCGTTTATTAGAAAAAGGTCTTGTGCGATAGCAGATAGTTCTACTTTGTTCATAAATTTTAATTAAGTCGAAAAATATGTTTTGCGATATTTTTGCACCTTATTATTTGTCGTGTTATAAATTATTGCATATTTATTGTTAAATTCTCGGTATGAACTTGGCCTTATATGGCAAGATTAAATCTAAGGGTTTATATTGACTTGAAAACACAGATTAATTTTGTATATTTAGTTATGGATAAGCGTTTCTTGGATATTTATAAGATAGTAATGGAGTACGAGGGTGGTTATGTAAACCATCCTAATGATCCTGGAGGTGAGACTTACAAGGGTATTTCCAGACGTGCGCACCCGAACTGGGCGGGATGGAGGCTGATAGACCAGAAAAAACCAGTACCAGAGAATTTAGTACAAGAGTTTTATCATGAGAACTACTGGAAGCGTCTCAGAGCTAACGAGATGCCCTACCCCGTTGGCGAGTACTTATTCGACTTTGGAGTCAATGCAGGTATAACACGTGCCGTCATCATGGCGCAACGTGCGCTAAACGTCACAACCGATGGCGTACTAGGCCCTGTAACCATGAGGGCAATACAACAGCAAGACCCACAAAAACTAATGTACGAACTACTAAGACATCGCATAGCTTACTATACCGATATTACAATGCGAAGATCACAGTTTCAAGTCTTCTTTTTAGGCTGGATACGCAGGACAATAGAAGTATTTAATAACCTAATGGCTAAACTTAAGAAGTGATATAGATGAATTACACTTATCAAGTCATAAATCCAAGAGATGTAGTCTTAGGTATAAGCCGTATACAAGTTGAGTACAATATAAATAATAGCGCTCCTGTGGGGTGTTTATTAAGTTATACATTGACGACAGCTACAGACCCTCCCCAAACCAATCGGACAACCTATGTTTTCAGAACTTGTATTATAGTATCACGTAGTATAGCCTGTACTAATACTAATGTTTCTACAAATGATATAACATCTGTTAACTTAAACATTATATCTTCTTTAGGTAATACAATAGTTAGTATCAATATATCGGACAATTTCAGTATAGCGCAAAACTATTGCGTTTTGATTAAATTTATTGTTATAGATAATACTATAGATTATGGCATTGAAGATGTTATTATAAGGAATTACAACCCTGAGGATATAATAGACTACGCAGTACGCCCCACAAAATTAATCTCTCAGGGCAGGAATGGACTTTTACGGAGTTATCACAGGCGTGTAAGCACAGAACCTGTAAGGTACACGAATTCTATTTCTGATGTAATATGCAACTGCAACTCTGTGCCCTACTTGGCGGTTCAGGATAGGTATTTTGTTATTAACTACGATAACGATGTAAATTCAGAATATGCGATTGTTAACTTAGCTAATGTCAAGATTAGTGGATGGACAGATAGGGATATATACTTATTTGAAAAAGTGTATGCAGATGTTAGCAACCCGAGTGAGTTAATAACCGACGATATGGGGTTATTAGAACCTGCAGTAGGAAATACCGCATCAACTTCAACTCCGTTTACAATGGTTCATAATATGTACCCTCTAAGCATCAACAGGAACGGCGAGATAGTGGTATATAACAACCAACCTAAGGACTTCCCATATGTAACCTCGCTGTTCTTCACTGCTAATGTAAGTCAAATCAAGTATGGAAGAGAAATATATAAGCCGTTGACCCCTTACATGTACTATCGTACGATAACACAAATAGGCCAGCCCACAACGGTAGAAATATTATATAGTTACCTAAACAGATACTACATAGCTAATGCTAAAGTCCAGTCCACAAAAGTGCTACGTAATACAGAAGGTGGGGCAAACATTATACGTATGGACACTGTCACAAGAAACATACTTTTACCTGTTGATTACAACATACTTTTTTACTTAGAAAGCCAATGGAATAGGTTATTGGGCGACGATAGCATGAAGGTATACGTCATGAATTACGATGACGAGGCTGTGGAATACCCCGTAGTTCGACATGACAATGGAAATCGGAGTTGCAATCTAGTACTCTTTCAAAGGGATAGTATGAACGCTATTAAATTGGATGCAAATAGGGATTTAGATGTACGCATCATATCATTAGGAGAATCGATGAGTTTCTTTGCTGGTGGTGGTTTATTAGGCTGGGGTAGGCACAGGCAGGGGCACGATAGTAGGTATTACTTATTTAGCTGGTATAAGATTATGCGCACTAAACGATTAGTATCTAATACATCAAATACACCAAGACCTGATGATTATCTAAGGTATTATCATTATTACCAATATATTATTTAGGGCATACTAACTTGTACATTTATAGTACCCATATACCCGCCGATGGGCGGTATTGTGAGGCCGCCAGGTCCCGCATGAGGCCCGGAAGCAAACGACGAGAATGTCCCGGCGTTAGAGTACTGTATCTCTACATTCAAGATGTGAGAGTTACGGCGATTTAGTCGTGAATCATTGACTAACACGTTTATAATTACAGGCCCGCATGGAACTGACTCTAACATGGACAACATATTTTTTAAGTCAGTCTCCACTTCTACCCATAAGTCTTCGTTATTTTCTCTAAACAAGTATCGTCTTAGAAATCCTTTTGTTACTCTTTTGATTATAATATGTGCATACACAATAGCAAATAGATCCCCGGATAGCAGCATAGGTCCTATGAGCATATTACGGAATGGAACATTGAAATGATTATCACGCATTAAGTTAAGCGTAGAGTTAGAATAATGTCCCACAACGTTACCACGCACTTTATCATTCAGTGGGCAAAAGTACATAAGCTCGTTATGAAGTTTAGCTAAACTCATAATGTAATCACCTACATTCCATATAGTATTATTGATAGCAGGCATATACATGTTGCCGTAGAACATACAAGCGAACTTCCTAAGCATAGGTTCCGTCGGGGAATAAAGATTAATGTCAACATACGTTAGATGATTAGTGTTAAAGAATAGGAAGGTATCTATAAGGTAAAGTTGGGATAAGAGGATGTTTATCTCTGAAATAGCTGGCGTCTCGTTGTTTATAATAAAAAGTAGCGGTTTGGGCGTCTCTGGGTCAAGTAAGGTAGTAATGTCTTTGTATAATATTACATGAACACCTTTGTTTACATAATGCAACGTACGATAAAATATAATGTCATTCCAGTTAGATGGCAAGTAGTTAGTTAGCTCTTCAGGTTTAGTGGAGATAACGAAATCTTGTCCTGATGGATAACCACAAACACCTGTAGGACAGAATGACCCCAAAAGTATAGGTGGGAGCTGGAGCACCTATAAATATACATAATATGAATAAACTATTTTCTACAATTCTATAAGCTAGAAAACTCTTATCACTTTATAAATTCTTTCTCTCAGGTATTTATTATACACATCGGGCATTTCTTGTGCAAGCGCTTTATCATCAAAGTACTTTTGATTGACACTATACATTTTGACTTTTTGTGTAGTGCCGATATAATCAAACTTTTCTACTCCAAGAGTTGTAGATAGCCCTGTGGCGTATTGTTTCAATTGCGAGAGTTTGTTTTCAAATTCTTTGTATTTTTTAATTACTTCTGCGTACTCTTGATAGAGGCCTTCTATATTTCTAAAAGCTTCGTTTAGCTGATTCATCTTGTCGTCTTTACTTAACTGCACAATATATTCTATAAGGTCAAGTAATGGGCTTAGTAGTTGAATGATCTCGTTATTGTCCGCTATTGATGGGTAGCGCTCCACTTTTATGGTGTCTATTAGTAAGGCGGCAAGTACTGTATGCATTCCACTTGCCCAGCCTATCACCTTAGCTAAGTTGCGAAGCTCTTCTATGCTGTCTTGCGAGCTTTTGTGTATATAGTATCGAGCAAACACTGTCAATACGCCAGGCACCCCGTTATCTATTACATATAGCTGGTTTTGAGTTTGTGCTGTTATAATAATCTTTTCTACTGACTGGTAACCCTCTATATTAATAGTTTTACTATGATAACTTTTTTCGTACAAAGCTGTTTCTAAAGTTAAGTTTAGGTTATCCACTACTTTACTTACTGCTACTTCTAATAGGTGTCTATCGACTTTAGTAGCATAGTATTTAGGTTCATTATAGAGCCAAGATTTTAGGCCTAAGTCTATATCTTCGTGTGAGTTTAGTATAGTGAATAGACTAAAAATGTCATGGACATCTAGGGTTAGCACCTTCTGCTCAGGGCTGTAAATCTTTCCTATGGTGTACATGGTTTACGTGTATCTCGAAACCCAATTACTTGACTAGCTGGATGTACTGTACCATGTGTTCTGCTAAGTGAATAAGGTCGTCCTTTCTTGTAGAAAGAAACATGCGTTCTATGACTTCTTGCGGTAGCTTAGATAGGAGTTCGGGTGTACCAACCCAAGCTCTACCATTAAAAACAAAACCAAAACTCTTCAGAATGTCTTTATAGTCGTAGCTATTATAAATATGTATAAGCATATCGTCTGCATCATATTCTACACGTATTGTAAGAAAGTTGCATGATATATTGGGCTTTTTTTCTTCATTAGCATAAGCTAAAGCAAGTTTTGCTAATTGTATCATTGCTGGTATAAGCTGATAGTACTTGGGCATAGAACTGATTACTATCTTAATCTATTTATGCGGTCGAAACGCCAGGCCTGGCCTAAACTATACAAAACTGTACACATTTTGTACAGTCGTCCCTTGACCAGGGAGAGGGACTAGCCCGTTTCGTTTCGCCGCTCCTACCCAATCCCTTGTGAGGAGCACCCTCTTCAAGGGAGAGAAGTCTCTGAAACTCTCAAGGCAGGAGAAGGCGAGGGCTACGGAGAGAACTTGCCAGCTTTTTTGTAGGGTTTGCACCCCACCCCTCATCGGTTTCAACTCGCGATTGACCGCTTGTTGGGTAGCTGACTCGCTCTCTCCGCTTTCCCGAAAGTATCCGAGTAACGTGTCTAATTCTCTTCGTGTTTTCCAAAGAATACTTTTTAATCTATTCCGCTTGTACTCATTTTTCTCCTCTCGTATTTCTTGTTTGAGTTTAGCAATCTTGTCTTCAATCTTTGCTATTGTGTAAGACAGAAAATCTGCATCTTTCAGAAGCTGTTTGTAGTTTTTAGGCAGACGTTCTTTGAAACCCAGTCCTCTTCGGGCTATTACATAAGCACCAGCCGTGTCCTTGTCTATGTTGTATAGCGGTGCATACTTCAATTTGCCAATGATTGACGTGTAGGCAGGATTGACCTTGATGACCTGAATTCTGCTCCGCTTCGCTACAATCTCAATCTTTTGAAGCAAACCTTTGTACACCCACTTTTGTAGTCTTTGTCTTAGTTTGGGCAGTCCGTCCCCTCTTTTACCCTTAGGGAGTCGCGTCAAATTTTCTATAACGAGCGCTTTTCTTTCTCTTTTAGCAATTCCCACCACCTGATGAGCAGTTTGCCAACTAAGGTACTCTCTTTTCTCTGAATTGCCCTCTAATAGTTTATCTAAGCTAAGCCGATCGTACTTCTCTAAGTTACCATCCTTCGCCGTATGAACTAGTGCCAAATGAAAAGGGTAGGCGTTGATGTCAATCCCTATGACACCATTGTCTTTTGTAATAGTCACTTCTGGGAGCCTCTCTTCTCTGCTGAACTGTGCGCAGACTTTCCCATTTCTGAGTTTGAGTCGTACCGTGTATGGGAACCAGTCGCCTGTCTTTGCAGCGTGTTCTAAGCTACTGATGAAGCTTATCCACTTGTCCGTTTTTCTCTTTGCTGACCGAATCACCTTTGCCCATACATACTCCCCGTTCCCCAAGTTGATCCGCAGATGCCATTGATTGTTCAGATTCACAAGCCTAAGGTTTAGATTGCCCTCTTTTGATTTTTCACCTCTTGAATACAAAATGCCGTATCTTCTTTCTCCCCATTTTTGTCTTAGTTCTTCCCTCCTCTTACCTGTTAGGTGTTTTTTCTTTAGCTGTTCAAATAGTTCTCTTGAACCGAAAACAAGCTTTTTAGGACTCTGTCCTCTTTTTACACAAGAGTCTAGATTCTGTTGCGCCAGAAGAATCGCATCGGCCGAATATCGGGCGTTTATTCCATACTTGCAGGATAGTAGTTTTCTCAGCTCTTTTCTTTCTGCTCCATGCAATAGTCTTTTGTAGGCAAACCTTACCATCGACGAAAACTTACGCATGAGGGCTAATACCCGCCCTTTATCCTCATCTTTGTCAAATGCCAATAAGCACTCTACTGTTACGAAGTCGCTGTTACTTTTCTTTTCAGTCAGCATTTTTAGAACCTCTTTGTTCATAGATTCCGCCTGCAAGTATTGACTGCGACTATCTCCATCTCAAAACTATCGAAAATGTTTTTACACTTTTTTACACTTAGGAGCTTCATGGCGAGGCTATGTTATAAATATACAAATTTGTACAGAAAGTAGCAACTGTTGCTAACCACGAAGGGATGCAGACTCTGATAGATGGTCGCAGTCCCTAAGGAATATCAAAAAAGTTGTCCTGCGACGAAACAGGAAGCTCAGTCTTTTACGGTTGAGCAGTCCGCCTACGATTGAATACCATGCTAACTATAAATGTATTTGTACTTCCTACCGATTTTAATAGTTACTGCACTATTTTCATTAATAGGCACAACTACATGCTGATCGTAGAAAAATTTATGTTTAGTCTTGCTTACCGGTTCAACATAATCTTGGTTATGGTCATAGTATTGACCGCGTTCATTACTATAGACTATTAATGTGTTGTAGTCTATATCAGGCACAAAGTGGTTGAACACGATACGCCAGTCGCCTTTACGCTGTATAGCTATGGCTCCCGGATAATTATATGGCACTTCCTCGTACTTTGCCGTTTTGATTTGTTCATCAAAAAATGTTGTAGCAAACAAGTTTCTAACACCTTCGTAGAAGTCGGAACTATTAATGAGAGCCATAATTTGTCTTAACCTAAGCGGGATTAGGTTCCATTACCATTAACATTGCAATTGCAACTGCAATGGCTATTATGCGATTGCGTGCTAAGATGCCTTGTTTTCATAACGCCACCGAATACGCTAATACCAAGTGATGCAGCTATAAAGGTGAAATTCGTGATAACAAACTCTAAAGCATAGACGCAATCTTTGTGTATCATAGTATAAATCTCTATATACATAGTCGTAATAAATAGTAATGCTATGAAAATTTTATTTAAAAATTTTTGTCCAGACGTAGAGTCACTAAAAATTCTAAACAAATTAGCTATAAATAAGCTTGGTAGTTTCATGCATAAATATACAAAATTAAATTATTATTTTCCGTTACGACAATATAGGAATTGGCCAACTAATGATATTGTAGCTTGGAGCCGCTGGTGGCATTATGCGTGGTTAGCAACAGTTGCTAATTTCTGTACAAATTTGTATATTTATAACATAGCTTAACTATGGAGCTTCTAAGTGTAAAAAGTGTAAAAAATTTTCGATAGTTTCGAGATGGAGATAGTCGTAGGAATACTTGCAGGCAGAATCTATGAACAAAGAGGTTCTAAAAATGCTGAGAGAAGAGAAAAGTAAAGGAGACTTCTCGCGAACTCGGTATTAACTACCTGAAATCATGGCATCTTTTCCACAATTCTATAAACTTCTTTTTTAATGTCATATTTAACACTTTCTATTTCACGTACATTGTATGAAGCGTTACGATATTCGGAAATTACATTATTTTTCTCTATCATCTTAATTTCTTTACCTATATTAATAAATCTTTCTACTAAATCATCATATTCTCGTTTTAGAGATTCAAGATTCTTGATTATTTTATTACGCTTTGTTTGGTCATCTACTGAATCCAACTCAATTTCAAGCTTACTGATGCGATTGCTCATACGATCTGTTTTTTTATCGATTTGCTCTTTTTCTTTTTCTAATTTACTAATAGTATCTGTTAATTCTATGTACTTTGGTCGTAATTGACTAAGTTTTTCCTTCTGAGACTTCAACTCTTGATTGAGTTCTCTAAAATCTTCTAATAGTTTTCTGAGTTCGGGATACATGTATAAGACATAAGCACCTATCCAATACGCATGAATGTATCTTCCTGTATAATCTGAAAGTAAATATTCTATATCATCATCTACTTTTTTTCGAGTTTTGGAATAGTATGGTAATCCCCTGTATGCATCATATGCTACTTCAACCAATTCACGAGCGTTTTCGTCTTCGATGATGCGCTGTAGTTCTTTTTGAACTTCTCTAGGATTTTGACTAGTGACTTTCATAGTTTAAATATTGTTTCGAAATCGCAAGGCAAATCAGTTAAAGTCAAGACTTGCCAAGTCAATTACTGACAGCGGGTGGTCAAAGTTTCTGACCTACCTCAATTACAAAGCAGAGTGGTATGGTAGGACTTTTATCCAAGTAGACCGCTTTTTCCTATCTTCAAAGCTTTGCTACCGCTGCGGTTACAAAAACGAAGACTTGTCACTACATGACCGAACGTGGTGCTGCCCTGCGTGCGGTGAAACACACAACAGAGATGTGAACGCTTCTATAAACCTTTACCTCGTAGGGTTAGGATGCTTTGAGAGAGGGATTGTGGAGCAGGCTCTGGTAAAAACCGTAGCCATCCTGCGTTGAAGCAAGAAGCTCAGCCTTTTACGGTAGAACAGTCCGCCCGAGCAATGTACTGGGTTTTCGACACTAAGAGGAGAAAATTCCTTATATTATGTCTAATAGTGAAAAGTATTACATAGCCTACTACACGCTATCGTGGCGTCAGCTGGGTGAGAGATACCTCACAGGTAGAGAGAATGCTAAGAAGTACTTGGAATATGTCCTATATTCAGACTTTTTAGAATACGCTTCCGATGAATTTTTAGAAGATGTTTTACAAAAAGCGGATAAGTCTGAAAGTATACATAAGTTTATATATAGAAATAGATACTTTTTGATAAAGAAAATAAGAGATACGAAACCTTCGGTCTCGTAGCTCAATAGGATAGAGCACGGGATTTCTAATCCCGCGGTTGCAGGTTCGAGTCCTGCCGAGACCACTAAAATTTTAAATATATAGACTATGCGTTACTTATATTTGATAACTCTTGTCATCGTATCTTGCCAAAGAGTTGATAAAAGTATTCATGTTTTGACTTGCCGTAAAAAACAAAGCTATGTTGATGTACTAGGTGTGTATAACAAAACAGCTCTTATTTACATAAATGACACCGCTCATATTTTGATTCAAAATCTGCAAAATCCAGAAACATATAGTATGTGTATGGTATGCGAAGATACACTAACACATTTTGCAAAAAGACTTTATAAGGTTATGCAGAAAAGCAACGAATTGCAACAATGTTCTTACGATCACATTATAAAATCATGTTTAGAAAATCCGAAAGATACAACTTATACATGGACAACAAAAGTTTACACAGTTATTGAGATACCTAATATTGTATCCGATAAAACATCCTGTATTGACTTAATGGTTACAGATTCCATATATAAATATGTCTTGTATAGTAACTCTTTTTTATTAATCACGCTTAATGATACGGCTTACTGCGACTGCGCCACTCACGGACGGTTAGTAATGAATCCTCCGAATAGCAAACAAGTTACAAAGATTACGGTAAAACACTATCATATACCAAAACATAACATGCAACACATCGGCGAGAGCTTAATTAAGTTTTAGTATATTTGCAACATATATGAAACCTAATAAGATACTCGAGATAAACTACTACAAGATAGACGATAGATACTATACTATAAGTCATTCTAAAGAGTCCCTACTTGACATAGACTATATATGGATAGATGTCAATTTCGCTAACATTTATGACAATATAGCTAATGGAAACCACTGGCATGAGAAATATATACCTGATTTTATAAAAGAAAACGAAGACAATATAATAGTGGAGCTTTTTAGTTATTTAAACAATGTTCTGAGTTATTTTGATTTAGACAATGCTAAATGTATCATGTTTACATACGACAACATGATTTATAACAGGATTACAAAAAATCGTACGGACAGCGATGAGGCTGATATTGTTTTTGCAACCCATGAATTCGCAAATATTAACAATAACATTTTTCTTATGTCAGTAGTTGAGGCATTTAGTAATAAACTGAATTGGCACTATACAGGTGCAAAAGATATGCTCTCATATTACTTTGCACAAGTTAGCAGTAATATTAGTATCAATAAACGCGGTGCTATTTTCTTATACTCTGCACAATACGACTTTTCATCTGTCAGTTCAGGAGAAGTAATACTATTAGACGAAATCAGTAAAAAAATCGTGGAATTTGAAGAGATAAAAAGTATAGCTATTGTGTCTACTAATTCCAGAGTGCCAGAGGTGTCTAGAATCTTAAATACCCACCTACTGGAACATGTAGATAACATTACAATGGTATTTAGCAGCAAAGAAATATTCGACCAACATATTATTTATGTCAAGAAGATTCTATTTGACAATTATCGCGACAGAATAGACAATATGACAAGCAAAGAAGAAAATGATAGTATAAGTTGGAGAATTCCAATAACATCAGAACAGAAAATAATAATTTAATACGGACTACTCAACTTTTTCAGTTGAGCTTCCTGCTTCGTCGCAGGATGGCTTTTTAGGTAGTTACTAATAGCCAATTATTTCGACGAACTTAGTGTATTTACGTAGCATGCAGCGCAAACCGACACTAAAAGCGTACAAGTATCGTATTTACCCTACTGATGTGCAGGTGGTGTTCTTTGCAAAGACTTTTGGGTGCTGTCGGTTTGTTTGGAACAAAATGTTGGACAAGAAGCTGCAATCTTACAAGAAGAGAGAACGTATCCCACAAGACACACCTGCTAACTACAAAGACGAATTTCCATTTCTCAAAGAAGTAGATAGCTTTGCGCTTTGCAACGTACAACTGCAACTTGAGAAAGCATTCAAAGATCATTTCAAAAACCGTAAGCAATTCAATCTATCGAAATTCAAAAAGAAAAGAGACAAACAGTCCTACACTACGAACAATACACACAACTCAATAAGGGTAGATTTTGAAAAAGGATTGTTATATCTACCGAAGATACGAGATGGGATAAAGATTGAGTTACACAGAAGATTTGATGGTAAGATCAAATCTGTTACTGTAAGCAAAACAAACGACAGTAAGTATTTTGCTTCCATTTTAGTAGAAACTGAGAATCGGAGAAACAAGGTCGTGGAGCCTAAAAGTAGAGCTTGCGGAATAGATTTGGGACTGGAACATTTTGTTACTGTTACTAATGACTTCGGAAGTTACAAAGTTGAACACCCGAAGTATCTTCTGAAAGGTGAGGAACGGTTGAGAAGACTGCAAAAGCACCTCTCACGAAAACAAAAAGCTTCAAAAAATAGCGAAAAGGCCAGATTGAGACTTGCTAAGCAGCACGCGTACATCAGTAACGCTCGTAATGACTTTTTGCATAAGTTGTCCAAAGCCATCATTGACGAAAACCAAGTCGTGGTGGTGGAGGACATCAACGTGAAAGGACTGTTGAAAACAAAACTTGCCAAGTCCATTGCTGACAGCGGGTGGGCAAAGTTTTTGACCTACCTCAAGTACAAAGCAGAGTGGTATGAGAGGACTTTCATCCAGGTCGACCGTTTCTTTCCCTCCTCAAAACTTTGCCAC